>JAEEGF011057553.1_pt1 | contig 60349 bp, 56 predicted proteins | sample 9134171 | NCBI WGS metagenome assembly JAEEGF01 (sample SAMN16246542, study PRJNA631951) | gut metagenome | biome: gut microbiome; feature: rumen; material: AP-attached | host: Bos | place: Iran: Karaj | collected 2018-10 | reverse complement strand
GGATTGGTTCTTATAACCCCAACACTAATCCTGCTACCATCAGTTTGAATTTCGAGCGTGCACTCTATTGGATCAACGTAGGTGCAATTCCCACCGACACTGTACGTAACATTCTCTCTCGCGAGGGCGTGATGCTGATGAAGCACCTCCAGGGCGGCGTCAAGAAGGGCGCTTTCACCGAGGAAGAGGCTCAGAAGCGTTTCGAGGCCTGGAAGGCCGAGAAGCAGGCTAAGCTCGACGCTATCCGCAACAAGGAGCGCGACGACAAGAAGGCTGCTAACAAGAAAGCCATCGCCGAGGAGTCCAAGAAGAACGAGGCAAAGGCTGAGGCCGTAGCCAAGAAGAAAGCCGAGATTGCTGCCGCTAAGGCTGCTGCCGAGGCTGAGGCTGCCAAGGCCGCTCAGGAGGCTGCTGCCGCTGAGGCTCCCGCTGAGGAAGCTCCTGCTGCTGAAGAGGCTCCCGCCGCTGAGGCATAAGAAGAACCCCGTTCTTTTTAAAACCACACTGGCTCTCAACTATCATGGTTGGGAGCCAGTTCTTTTTTGTGGATTAATGAATTATTAATGCTGCTTAAAGTGCTTCAGATTCTCATACCAGTCACACACCCTGTCGATCGCCGGAGTCTCAATGCCGTTCAATCTTGCAGTGTCACGAATATAGAACGTTCCACATTCAAAATCCTCAGTAAAATAACGACTATCGAGATCGGGAATAAAGCCATTCCCGGTTTGCTTCATTGGAGACATAATTGACTTGAATGCCGGAATAGAACGTATTTTACGAGACAGTGATGCGGCATCAGTCGATTCATAGTAATCAAGAATCGACGGCACACTCATCGGGTCAACCGGCAAGTGTTTCAACAATTCTTGCAACTCATTATCCATGTCGATAAGTAATTGAGAAGCATCATCATCCCACTCGGCATAAAAAGGAGGAATGCGTTCATACTGCACAGATGGGTTCCAATCCTTCCACATGGTGTAGAGCCGTGCCGGATGCAACAAGGGATTGCTGTTGGAGAGGCTCACCTCGTAGAAATTACCTAACAACTTCACAGGCGTGTGCAGCAAGTGCTCTAATGTCATGCGTATTGCATTTCCATTGCCGTTTTCCACACACAAGCTGAGTGACTTTTTTGAGCCCAAGAGGTCGGCCTCTTTTCCGTACTCAACAATTCTTGATATGAACGGAACACGCTGAAAGCCGAAGACCGTCTGTTTGGGGATCACTTCATGGGCATGAAAGAAGAAGCCTGTGTTTGAGACGATGGAACCTACGATTGTTTTCTTATTCAGATACGGCTTTATTTGCTCAAGCATTGACTTGATGTGAGGGCCAGGCAAACAGATTAAAACCATATCGGCATCAGGAATAACCTGTTCAGCGCTTGAAGTCACAAGATTCAACTTACCATTCAATGCCTCAGAACCACTAGTATTCTTCACATTGATTTTCAAAGAATCAGACCATTTCTCGGGATGACCTGTTAGAACATTCACACGATGGCGCCCTTGTGAAGCCAAATAACCAGCCATCACATGTCCCAAATTGCCACCACCACAGATGCAAATATTCAATCCGTTAAGGCTCTTGAGCGCATCCACTAGCTTGTTGTTGTCCTTCTCGTCACGAATGGCAATCCTGACGAAATTCTTTCCTTCGAGGCCGGTTTTTGTGTCACAATCTTTGATCAGTATATTATAGTCATTCAACAACATTTCAGTCAACTGTCTAGATGTGTAATGCTTAGTCACTTGACACAGGAAATAATTGGCTTGCGATGGAATGACACGAAGATATGAAATTGAAGATAATTGTTCGGCAAAGCGATTGCGCTCATTCACAAAGCTGACACAGGCATTCTTATAGAAAGACTCATACTTGTTGAAAATCTGCATGTAGAACTCAGCGAACGAGTTGATGTTCCAAATGGCCACATCCTTCTTCATTCTATTCAGCAAATCGGTATCGGAGCCTGCCAGGATTCCCAGTCTAAGGCCTGGAATGCCGTAAGACTTGCTGATGCTCTTCATGACCAGCAGATTCGAGAATTTCTCCAAGATATCATCATTCAGCAAAGAATTCGCCGGTCCCTGATCGGAAAAGTCAACAAACGACTCATCAACAATCAGCCTGATATCGCGTTGAGCACACCAAGCAGCCAAAGCAAGCACATCCTCTTTGGGTATGAAGTTTCCAGAGGGATTATCGGGATTGACAAGCAGCAAAGCCTTGATATCCTTAGACTCATAGAACGCTTTTAAATCATCGGCAGAATAATACAAATCAGGATGATTCGGATAAAATGGCACAATGGCCTCCTTCGATAAACGATGTGGGTACTCCTCGAATGTCGGATACACGACGCCCGCCTTACACCCATTAGCCATGAGTTGCTCCATCAAGCTCTTAATCAACTCAGCTGCACCATTTCCCACAATGATATACTGAGTGCTGACTCCAAAATACTTTCCGGCCAGCAGTGAATTGACAGCCATGCCACTGGGATACTGAGTCAAGAGTTCGTCAAAGTTGGCCCTCATCTCATCTCTCATTCGATTCGGTGGGAAAAACGGATTGACGAGATAACAGAAGTCCAACATTTTGGGAAAACGCCAATAGCCTCCATACCTCACATGGTACTTCTGCAGTTTGTCTTTCTCAGGAGAAAAAATGGCTTCGGCGATATCCTTATCCTGCACATCGTCAATTTCATACCAAGGCTTGTCACCGATGGGCAATGCTTTGAGATTGGCCTGATCCAGCAAAGTGATCACGCGCAGAACCTGCTCGTAATACTCATTGTTGCCCATTACTTTGCAATAGGCGTCCAGGAACGGCACATAGACCTTGGTCGAAAACTCCTTACTGAACTTGTAAACATTCACAGTTTTATAATACGAGTCCACCTCGGAATACTTGAAAGCTTTCTTGGGCACAAAGTTGACAATGTTATTATCCTTGTCGATGCGCACCATCGTTCCGTCCATCCAGGTCTCATATTTTGCCACGAGTGCCAAGTTGGGATACGGGTCATCCAGAATCATCTGGAAAAGGCTGTCATCGAGTATCAAGTCACTTTCAATGAGAAGCGTGTCATCCTCGACCATCTTGTCCTTGACCAGAGCCAGAGAATAGATGTTGTTGGTCTTGTCATAGACAGGATTCTCGGCATATTCAATATGCAGCCTGTCCTCGTAACGAGTGCCAATATAATCCATCAATTCCTTGCCTTTGTATCCAACAACCAGGACAAGGCGAGACAGGTTTAATTGGCAGAGTTGTTCCAACATCCTGTCAATTAGCCTAACACCATTGACTGGTAACATACACTTGGTGTTGTCGCGGGTGTATTTGCCTAACCTGCGGCCCATTCCGGCCGCTAAAATTATCGCTTGCATATTATCAGTTTATATCATTGTTAGTCGTAAAACTCGAGACGCTCGACGTGGTGATAGACATTATCGAGATTGTCGGGGAGCTGCATATAGTCGCCATACATGGTTTGGAGCATGTGATGACTGTTGTAAGGAACCGAAAGTTGAATACCCTCAAATTCATGAGTTGTCAATGGGAACACATCCTTCAAGTCATAGATGTTATGGAACGGGATTCCATAGTCGCACATGAGCGCCTTGGTGCCACTCAGCCGGCTGACAGCCCGCAACAGCGGAAAAGCAACATGGCGGTTCAACCACGTCAATACTCTGATTTTTCTCATTGCAGAGTCGTTGCCGTCACCCTTGCGGAAGATGTTATAGGCCATGCTCTGCAGTCGTAGACGCTGCGTCCACGGCAAGAGTCTGTCCAATGGGAAAATATCGATGAAGATACCTCGTTCCTTGAACACTTTATCAAAACTGCCTTCATCAAGGAACGACCGTTTATCCCTCAGTTTATCGACAAAGTAGAAGTAATTCTTGTCGGTGTCATTGGTCTGCAGGGCAATGTGCTCGGGCAACTCATCAGGCAAGACTTTCAACAAACGTTTGTAATCATTGCGCATCATGGCCACATCCAGGTCGTCGTCCCAGGGAATGAATCCATTGTGGCGGAATGCGCCCAACAAAGTTCCACCATACAGGAAGTACGGTATGTCGTGCTTTTTACAAATTCTGTCAAGCACAGTGACCATCTCCAGCATGACCATCTGATGGCGGCGCAACGCAGAGCCCTCGGGGTTGAATCGTGCCCTGAGTTCTTCCTGGCTGAATGTTGACCTGTCGCTCATTTAGAAACCGATGTTGTTACATGATACCGCGCTCGCGGAGGCGTTTCTGCCAGTTCCAGGCGCTGAGCATGGTGTCGTCGAGGGAGATCTCGGCATGCCAGCCAAGGACCTCGTTGGCGCGCTTGGGATCTGCCCAGATTTGGACGATGTCGCCGGGACGACGTGGAGCAATCTTGTGAGGCACTTTCACGCCTGTGGCACGCTCAAACGAGTGCAGCAATTCCAGAACCGAAGCGCCGTTGCCGGTGCCGATATTGAAGATTTCCAACGCCTCATCACTCTTGTCTTCGAGCATGCGCTCCAGAGCTTTGACATGGGCCTTGGCCAGGTCAACCACGTTGATGAAATCGCGGATGCAGGATCCGTCACGCGTAGGATAATCGTCGCCAAAGATGCTCAACTCCTTGCGCACGCCTATGGCGGTCTGTGTCAGGTAGGGCACAAGATTCTGGGGCACACCGTTGGGCAGCTCACCGATTTCGGCACTGGGATGGGCACCGATGGGATTGAAGTAGCGCAACAGGATGGCCTTGATGGGGCTGCCGCTGCGGATGACGTCGGCAATGATGTCCTCACAGATCTGCTTGGTGGCACCATAAGGCGATGTGGCCTTCTTGGTGGGAGCATCCTCGGTGATGGGGTTCTTGTCGGGCTCGCCATAGACGGTGCACGACGACGAGAATACAAAGCCCTTCACGCCGAACTCGGGCATGAGCTCCAACAGATTAAGCAGAATGTTCAGGTTATTACGGTAGTACTTGATAGGCTTCTCCATGCTCTCCCCTACCGCCTTGCTGGCGGCAAAGTTGATGATGCCACTGATGCCGGGATTGTCCTCAAACAGTTTGCGAACCACTGCACGGTCGGTGCAGTCGCCCTTGACAAACACGGGACGCACACCTGTGATGTGCTCTATGCCGTCAAGCACCTCGATGTTGCTGTTGCTCAGGTCGTCGATGATGACTACCTCATATCCTGCCTGTTGCAACTCTACCGTAGTGTGAGAACCGATGAATCCGGTTCCGCCTGTAACTAAAATCTTACCTTTCATTGTTATTTCTATTAATGTTGATGATGATTAGATTTCTTGGTACGAATAAACTCAAGGCACTCCTCAAAAATTTTTGCCCGCAACAGCTTCATCGTGACAGCATAAAGTGCCGCGGCCAAAACGATGCGAAGTACCAGAATGATGTACATGTTACTGATGCCCATTGTCACGAAGCAGGTCACGGCCATCACCACCAGGGCGATAAGCATGAATGGCAACAGGTCACGCATCATCTGAGAAAAACGATAGCCGATGAGCCTCGAAGCAAACAATTGCCATGCCAAGAGCCACAAGACATTGATGCATGCAAAGGCAATGACCATCGCCTTGATGCCCAACGAGTGGCATGCCAGAACTGCAATCAGCATGACGGCAATTTGCGAGATGGTCAGCCACATGTAAGTATCAGATTTCCCTTGGCTCAAAAACAGATTTTGATAAACCGTGTACAGAGGAATGAATGCGCCGCTGATGCACAGAATCTGCAGCAGAGGAATGCTGTCGATCCACTTCTCGCCAATTGCCAACAGAATCACTTGTTGGGCCACTATCGCCAAGCCGAACATGGCAGGGAAAGCCAAGAAGGCCGTGAAGCGCAGTATCTTTCCGAACACACGGCGTTGTCGATCCTGGTCATCGGTGATGCGGGTGAGAACGGGCTGTGCCACTTGTGCCACCGTGTTCGACACCAGTTGGTTGGCCATAATGTTCCACTTGTTAGCCTGTGTGAAATTGCCCACCGACTGTGCGGGGAACAAACGGCCGAAAATTACCGTCAGCATATTATTGTTGATAGTGGTCAACACGGTTGTGACCAGCACCTTGTAGCTGAACGAGAACATCTGCTTGACTGGGGTGAAATCCACTTTCAAGGTCGGACACCAGCGGGTATAATAATATCGACCGATGACAATGACTACATTATATAATATCTGCTGCGTTGCAAGACTCCAATAGGAGAAACCTTTAATGGCCATGATTACAGCCACCGTACCCGAGACGACCAAAGCCGACAGCGACGTGATTGCCTTTTCTTTCATCTTCAGGCTTCGCACTAGCATGGCATTGGGCGAGATGCCCAACGAGGCAATCACAAATGCCACAAAAACAAATCGTGACAGGGGCACCAAACATGGTTGATGGAAAAACGCGGCAATCAACGGGGCACTCAGGAACAGTATCAGATAAACCAACAGGCTCATCCCCACGTTGAACCAGAACACCGCATTATAATCATTGTGTGTGATGTCCTTGATATTGACAAGCGCCACACTAAATCCACTCTCCTGCAAGTTGTTGGCCAGTAACGTGAAAATCGCCAGCATGCCCACGATGCCATATTCGCCCGGCGAGAGCAGTCGGGCCAAAAAGATACCGATAATCAGGTTCAACAGCTGGATGCCGCCACTGCTCAGGAAGGCCCAGAAGAGTCCCTGTGCCGTTTTCTCCTTCAGATTCTGACTATCAACACCCTCGTTTTTCATTATTGTGCTATTATCATGTTAATCCACTTCCGCACGCACGCATTACCGCTACGGAGTAGCAGCATGTGGATGCTTGGAATTATTTTCACCATGTCGCAGGGGCGCGGCTCATCTGAGGTATCGCTACCCTGCGGTTTTATTATCGTTTCATTCATCTTTTTTCAAATATAGTTCAACATGATAACGCGGACGATGTTTACCCTCGGTGTAAATTCGCCCGACGTAGGCTGCCATCACGCTCAGGCACATGAGTAGGCACCCGCCAACGAACCAAATCGACAACATAATCGATGCCCAACCATGAGCACCGTCACCCTTGCACAACGACACGATAACGTAGGCTAGGATGACGAGACTAATCAGCAGGAACACAGATCCCAACCAGAATATCAGCCTCAATGGTTTAACACTCGACGAGGTGACTCCGTCAACTGCAAGCGTCATCATCTTGCCTAGCGGGTATCGGCTCTTACCGGCCCGGCGTTCAATGCGGTCATAACTCACCGTAGCCGTCTTGAAACCCAGCTGGGGCACGATGCCGCGCAAAAACAGGTTGCGTTCTTCATACTCGAGCAAGGCGCTGACGGCACGGCGGCTCATCAGCCTGAAGTCGGCATGATTATAGACCGTTTTCACCCCCATGCCGGTCATGAACCTGTAGAAACATTGCGCAGTCGAGCGCTTGAACATCGAGTCGGTAGCCCGGCTGCGGCGTACACCGCACACGATGTCGCAGCCCTCGCTGGCATATTTCTTCAACATCTGGGGGATAGCATTGACATCGTCTTGCAGGTCGGCATCAATCGTGATTGTGACGTCGGCATCGAGGGCGGCAGTTTCGAGCCCTGCCATCAGGGCATTCTGGTGACCGACATTGCCGGCCAGCTTCAAACCCCGGACGTGGTGGTCGCTGACATTTGCTGATATCAGGCTCCACGTGTCGTCGGTGGAGCCGTCATCCACGTAGAGCAGATAGCTCTCGTTGCCGACGAGGCCGTCATCAATTAGACTGCCTAGCAGGGCCCGCAGCCGACTGTGGGTCAGCGGCAGCACCTCTTGCTCGTTAAAGCATGGCACTATGATGGCTAATGTCTTACCCTGCATCTGCAATTGACGGTTCATTGGTCTAACCTGCAAAGATAGCGTTTTTTGACAATTCCCGCAAATCAAAAGCAGCAAACTGGCGGTTTTTTCTCACATAAAATGGATTTATAGTTTTTTGATGCTTCAGACAGGTGTTGTCATCGCATTTTTTTTATACCTTTGCCCTGATATAGCAAAATCTGATTGACAATGATACTATCGATGACCGGATTTGGCAAGGCCGTGCAAGTGTACAACAACAAGAAGATCACTGCCGAAGTCAAATCACTGAACAGTAAACAACTGGATTTTGGGGTGCGTACGCCTCAAAGTCACCGCGAGATTGAGATGGAGCTGCGCAACATCGTGTCGAAGGCATTGCTGCGCGGCAAGATTGACTTGACCGTTTATTGCGAGCCTATTGAGGGAGCGACATCGGGCACCGTCAACGTGCAGATGTTGAAGCAGTACAAGTTGCAAATCGAGGATATGGCCCGAGAACTGAACCTGCCTGAACCCACCGACTGGTATGCTACCCTGCTGCGCATGCCCGATGCCATGAAGACCGACGCCCGCTGCACCGAGGCCAGCGAGGAGGAACTGCAGGTGGTGCGTGAGGTTGTCACCAAAGCCACCGAGCAACTGATTGCGTTCCGCCGCCAGGAAGGAGCAAGGCTCGCCACTTTCTTTGAAGAGAAGATTGCCGCCATCCAGGCTCTGCTTGACGAGGTGCCCCGTTTTGAGGAGCCGCGCGTCCAAAAAATCAAATCGCGCATCCTTGACGCATTGTCCAAGATCAAAGAGGCGGACTATGACAAAAACCGCTTTGAGCAGGAACTCATCTATTACATCGAGAAACTCGATATCACCGAGGAGAAAATTCGCCTGCAGAATCACTTGAACTATTTTCTGGAAACCATGCATGGCGAGGAGACCGGACAAGGCAAGAAACTGGGTTTTATCAGCCAGGAAATCGGGCGTGAGGTAAACACTATGGGCTCCAAAGCCAATCAGGCCGACCTGCAAAATCTGGTGGTGCGCATGAAAGACCATCTTGAGCAAATCAAGGAGCAGGTGCTGAATGTGCTGTGAGAAAAGGTTTTGCCATGGATAATGTTTAATGGATAACATTTAATGAGTATGGAAAAGGAGGGCAAATTGATTATTATATCGGCTCCGTCAGGGTCTGGGAAATCCACCATCATCGGGCGCGTCATGCAAGACGAGTCGCTCGGGTTGGCCTTTTCTGTGTCGGCCACCACGCGTCCCCGTCGCGGGCAGGAAGTGCACGGAGTGGACTACTACTACAAGACCATCGACGAGTTCCGGCAGATGATCGAGAACGATGAGCTGGTGGAATACCAAGAAGTGTATGAAGGCCGTTACTACGGCACCCCTAAGAGCGAGGTGGAACGCATCACCGGCATGGGCAAGAATGTGGTTCTCGACCTGGATGTCCTTGGCGGTGTGAACGTCAAGCGGATGTACGGCGACCGTGCCATCAGCATATTCATCCAACCGCCCAGCGTTGAAGTGTTGCGCGAGCGACTCATCAAACGCGGCACCGACAGTCTGGAAGATATACAGAACCGTGTCGACAAAGCCGAGTTCGAGATTTCCATCGGCCCGCAGTTTGACCACACCGTCATCAACGACGACCTAGATACCGCCGTCAACGAGGTCCATGACCTGATCGCAAGCTTCATTTCCAACGATTCACAAAGATGAAAATCGGGATATTCGGCGGGTCGTTCGACCCGATACACGTTGGACACGCAATTATCGCGCAGCACATCATCGGCAGTGGTGCTGTCGACCAGCTGTGGATGATGGTGTCACCAGTGAACCCGTTGAAGGTGGACAAGAAACGGCAGGTGACCGACAGTGACCGTCTGCGCATGGTGGAGATGGTGACGCGCCCGATGGAAGGCGTGGAGACCACAGCATTTGAATTCACGATGCCCAAACCATCCTACACCATCGACACCCTCAACGCACTGCAGGAGAAATTCCCTGACGATGATTTCTATCTGGTCATTGGTGCCGACAATTGGGTCGTGTTCGACCGTTGGCGCAACAGCGAGGAAATCCTTAGCAAGTATCGCCTGCTGGTATATCCCCGCCTGGGCCATGAGGTCGTTATTCCCGAGCAATGGCGCGAACGCGTGACTCTGGTCGACGCACCCATCATTGAGCTGTCATCGACGATGGTACGAGAACGGTTAGCCAATGGGCAAAGCGTGCGCTACCTTGTGCCCGACAACGTGCTGGAATATATCGAAAACAACCATCTGTATCAAGTAGAATAATGGAGAAACTGACACCCAACGAATTGGCGTTTATCGCCCTAGCCAACGAATATTGCCATGCGCTGGAACGCACTGACGAATGCGACTCACGTGACCAGTTTGTGGCACAGATGCTGAAACTGTTGCCGCGCCTGTACATCACCGTCAATGACATCGAGGACGACACCTACAGCGAGGAATTCATCGACTCGGCGCTTGAGGAAGACGTGTATGGTATTATCAGGCAGCGCGTCGGGCAAATCATGGCCGAGGAGGACATCTATCTCGAAGTTTTCATCGATGACATGAAATACAGCGACACCCCCATATCGGCATCGGTGTCGGAGAACCTTGCCGACCTTTATCAGGAGTTCTTTAACTTGATTCATTCGATACAGGACGCACTTACAGAGACCCAGCACGAGATGCTGTGCCAGTGTAAAATCAACTTCGTCAACTACTGGGGACAGACGCTGTGCAACGTGCTCAGGGCGTTAAATGCGATTTACTACGGAATATAAATGACTGATAAAAATAATGATATGAAAAAAAACAATGACTATGTGAGCTCGCTGCTCGAGTTCCTGGATAACAGTCCATGCAACTTTCTTGCTGTGGACAGCGTGAAGAAAATCCTGACCGCTAATGGTTTCAAGGAGAAGAAAATCGATGATAAGATGAGTGCTAAAGCAGGTGAAAAGTTTTTCTTCACCAAGAACGACAGCGCCATCTTTGCCGTGCAAGTGGGCAAAAAGAAACCCGCTGACACGGGATTCAAAATCATCGCAGCACACAGCGATTCGCCTTGCTTCAGAATCAAGCCGGCATGCGAGATTCCCGGCGACGGCGGCATCCTGCGCCTGAACACCGAGGTGTATGGCGGTCCCATCTTGTACACCTGGTTTGACCGCCCCCTGTCGCTAGCAGGACGTGTACTGCTCAAGGGCAAGGACGCACTGCATCCCGTGACGAAGCTCATCAAAATTGACCGACCGCTGATGTGCATCTCACACCTGGCCATCCACTTCAACCGTGCCGTCAACGAGGGCAATCACCTCTCCAAACAAAAGGACATGCTGCCCATCTTGGCCAAGATTAACCGTGACTTTGAGTGGCAAAACACGCTGCTCAACCTGGTTGCTGACGAGTTGGATGTCGAAGCAGCCGATATTCTTGATTTCGACCTGATGCTCTACGACGTGAGCAAGGCGAGCCTCTTCGGACTGAACAACGAGTTCATTTCGGCCGGACGACTTGATGACCTGAGCATGGTGCACGCTGCCATCACAGCCATCACCGAAGCAAAGGACAAAGACAGCACGCTGATTGCAGCCATCTTTGACAACGAGGAAACCGGCAGCGGCACCAAGCAGGGTGCTCATTCACCCGTGTTAGGCAACATGCTGTTGAGGCTTGTCATGGCATTGGGCGGAGACTTCGAGGACTTTGGTCGGGCCGTTCACCGTTCATTCATGGTATCGGCCGACAATGCCCATGCCTTCCATCCCAACTATGCCGAGAAATATGACCCGACCAACCATCCCTCGTTGGGCGGTGGTCCGTGCATCAAGGTCAATGCCAACTGCAAATACATGAGCGATGCCCACTCGGCAGCCATTTTCAAGAGCCTGTGCGAGGATGCCGGCGCTCCGTTCCAGTATTTTGTGAATCACAGCGATGTTGCCGGAGGTTCAACTCTGGGCAACATACTCACGGGACAGATGGACATCGAGGGTGTTGACGTGGGTAATCCCGTGTTGGCAATGCACTCGGTTCGCGAGACCGGTTCATGTGACGACCATGTGAACATGATCAAGGTGATGAAGCAGTTCTTCAGTTGATCAAATGCCGTGGCAATGCCATGGCTGACAGAACAAAACACTCATGGTGAGTTATTTGCAGGTTGAGGGGTTGAGCAAGGCGTTTGGCGTCGATGTGCTCTTTGAGGATCTGACCTTCGGTGTAGCCGATGGTGAGAAAATCGGTCTTATCGCCAAGAACGGCACGGGCAAGTCCACCCTACTCGACATCCTCGCCGGCATCGCCTCGCAAGACAGCGGCACGGTCATTTACCGCAATAATCTGCGTGTGGGCTACCTGCCGCAGTTGCCTGACCTTGGTGAAGCTCACACTGTGCTTGACGCTTGTCTGCATGGCGACGACCCTCGTTCGGGAGCGATTCATGCTTATGAAGATGCTTTGCGCACAGGCGACAGCGAGGCAATGACAGCCGCAATCCAAGCGATGGATGCCAACACCGCCTGGGACTACGAGGAACGGTTCAAGCAGATTCTCACCCAACTCAAAATCACCGATTACAATCAACCCGTCAAGGAGTTGAGCGGCGGACAAGTGAAACGTGTGGCGCTTGCCCGACTGCTGATTGACGAGCCGCAGATGCTCATCCTTGACGAGCCGACCAACCATCTCGATATCGACATGATCGAGTGGCTGGAGAATTACCTGCAGCGCAGCCGTGTGACCCTGCTGATGGTGACTCATGACCGTTATTTCCTGGACAACATCTGCAACCGCATCCTGGAAATGGACCAACACAGCATCTTCTCATACAACGGCAATTACAACTACTATCTCGAGAAACGTGCCGAACGCATCGAGGCCCAGAATGCCCAAGTGGAGCGAGCCCGCAATCTGCTGCGCACTGAACTTGACTGGATGCGCCGCCAACCGCAGGCCCGTGCCCACAAGGCTCAGTATCGCATCGATGCTTTCTATGACCTGCAGGAACGAGCCCAACAACGCCGCGATGAAGGAGAGGTGGAACTGAATGTCAAGAGCGCCTACATCGGCAAGAAGATTTTCACCGCCCATCACGTGTGCAAACGCTATGGTGAGAAGGTGATCCTCGACGATTTCAATTACACGTTTGCCCGATATGAGAAACTGGGCATAGTGGGCGACAATGGTGTGGGGAAAACCACGTTCATCAAATTGCTGCTCGACATCGTCAAGCCCGACAGCGGTTACTTCGAAATCGGAGAGACTGTCAAGTTTGCCCACTACAGTCAAGAGGGAATGATATTTGATGAAGGCAAGCGTGTGATTGACGCCGTGCGCGATGTGGCCGAGTACATCTACTTTGACGAGAAGCACCACTACACCGCCATGGCATGGCTGAACCATTTCCTGTTCACGCCACAAGACCAACAGAAGTACATCGCCAAATTAAGCGGTGGAGAACGCCGCCGCCTCTATCTGGCTATGGTGCTGATGACCAAGCCCAATTTCCTTATCCTCGACGAGCCGACCAACGACTTGGATATTTCAACCCTTGAAATTCTTGAGGAATATCTGTCACAATTCAACGGCTGTGTCATCATCGTGAGCCACGACCGCTTTTTCATGGACAGGACGGTGGATCACACATTTGTGTTTACCGGCAACGGCCACGTCAAGGACTTCCCCGGCAACTACAGCGAATACCGCGCCTGGAAACAACGTCACGAGATGGAGGCCGCCCAACTGGCCAAGGAACAAGAAGCCGCTAAGCCCAAGGAGAACACATGGGCGAACCGCAGTGAGCAGAGACGACTGAGTTACAAAGAACAGCGCGAACTGGAACAACTCAACATCGACATTGAAGCGTTAAACAAGGAGAAAGCCGAATTGGACGCACTGTTTGCCAGCGGCGAGAAACTTGATGATGTGGCTGAAAAGGCTGCCAGATATCAAGAAGTAAAAGATCTGCTTGACGAAAAAGAAATGAGATGGCTGGAACTGTCGGAGAACTGTTAATGCCACTCAAGTCCATTTTTTTATTCCATAAATACTTTTCATGTACGGCCTGGTTGACTGCAATAACTTCTTTGTTTCCTGTGAACGAGTGTTTGATCCTCGTCTTAACGGGAAAGCCGTTGTCGTTTTATCAAACAACGACGGCTGCGTTATCGCACGCAGCAACGAGGCTAAAGCCGCAGGCATCCCGATGGGCTGTCCTGCCTTCAAAATAAAAGAACATACTGACCCGCGACAGATTATCCAACTGTCGGCTCGCCACATCCTGTATCGTGACCTGTCAGACCGCGTGATGAAAATCCTTGGGCAGGAAGTTGAAAACCTGCAGCAATATTCTGTAGATGAGGCATTTTTTATTCTTCCTCACAAGGATGTAGAGACCAACCACAAAATAATGGCTGAGGTGGTTAAAAAAGTCAAGCAGTATGTGGGAATCCCTGTCAGTATTGGCTTTGCACCCTCGCGAACTCTGGCTAAAGTCGCCAATCATATTGCCAAAAAAGATCGCCGAATCACCGATGGCGTTTATTGGCTTGCACGCCCCGAAGCCATTGACATCATCTTGCGCCGCACACCCATCGAGGACGTTTGGGGTATCGGACGCCGCCTCGCCGCCTCATTACAGTCTAGGGGTATTAAAACAGCTGCCGATTTCGTGAAGATGCCATCGTCGCTAGTGCGGTCACAGTACTCGGTTACGTTGGAACGCACACAGCGCGAGCTTATGGGCCATGACTGCCAGATTGCCAATCCCGTGACCATTGCTCACAAGAGCATCATGACCTCGCGAACCTTCGGCAAGGTGCTGACCGACCGTGACGAGATTGCCGATGCCATTGTCACGTTTGCTGAAAAAACAGCACGTCAACTGCGTGCTGAAGGCAGTGTTGCCAGCAGCGTGATGACTTACGTCAGGGGTGATCATTTCCGCGAAGATTTGCCGTTCTATTCCAATTCATGCCAATTGGCGCTGGACACGCCATCAAGCGACACGATGACCATTGTGCGCCAAGCCCTTAACGCTTTCAATCTCATCTGGCGAGACGGATTTGCTTATCGCAAAGCCGGTGTCATGGTGCTTGACGTGCAGCATGGTAGTGGCATCCAGCTTAATTTGTTTGATCCTGAAGACCATGGCAAGCTTCGTCGCCTGATGACCAGTATAGACGGCATCAACAACATGTACGGAAATCGCTCAATAAAACTTGCTCCAGGGTTACATCGAGGAGATTGGGCTCCCAACCAGAACCATTTTCAGGCGTTGAGCAAGACCCTTCACTTCTACACTGGAATGATTGACACATAATCACCCCAATTGCAATAGAGCAAAACATTGAAAATCATGAACGACGGATTAATACTTGTACTTGCACTTATCAGCCTTGCAATATTGCTTATTGCTGTGGCGATTTGGTTTTACAATAAATCAGATACAGGCAAGTCACTCACGCTGATGTATATCATGCGCAAGCATGGTCCAAACTCAATCGTAACCATCAACTTGTTACAGGATATCATAAGCAAAATTTTATCAAGAGAAGGCCATGTGGTTTCAGATATCAGCCTTGCCTATGAGATGGGAAACCGTTGTCATGCCATGATCACCATTGATGGTGAGACACATCAGATGACCGTAATCGCAGATAATGCTGGAACCGTTCATTATCAGTTGATTGATTGACCCGTATAAACAGCAGAATAGTCTGATACTCTCTGGGTAAATCCAGATTTCTCAGACTATTCTGTTTGTTGTTTTGACGTTAATCTCAGTTTTCAGTCTTTGAGGGAGTAGGTTACGGTGGTGACCACGCGTACTTTTTTAATCCAAGGTGTGTACTCATCGCGATTCTCGATGGAGAACTGTCCCTGGTCGGCACTCACGATCTTGTTGAGCTTGCTGTGGGAGTTCTTGGCAAACTGCTCGGCAGTGGTCTGGGCATTTTCGATGGCCTCCTGCATCATTTTGGGCTTCATTTCCTTAAATGCCACAAACTCATACTGCACCTGATTGTCATAGCTGTCGCCCGTGATGGCAACCCCTTCGCGCAATAGGTCTCCTTGTTTAGCTATGAGCTTGCGCACCTGATCCACGTTCTTGCTCGTTACTGTAACCACTGAAGTCACGATGTAACGGTAGGCCTTGTTGGTCTCATACTCGCGAGCAGTCAAGTCGGCCACCTGTGGAGCATTGAGGCTGATTTCCTCCTCCTTGACTCCGCCCTTGATGAGGAATGCCTTGATTTTGGCCTGGGTGGCACCGATGCGGTCATACAGGCTTGGAAGATCATTGCCCACTTCCTTCGAGACGATGGGCCACGTCACCTTGTCAGCCTGCACCTCTTGCTCGGCAAGCCCCTTGACGCTGACCTTGCGGTCCTTGCTTGCAAAATCATCAATACCAGCCTTGATGAACCAGCCCAAACAAAATACGCTCAATGCGATGAGGGCCGATGAAATAATCATTTTCTCTTTCATAATACTAATAAATGATGTAAAATTCACTTAGCTAAAACTTGATGCATCAATAACTGCAAATTGCGCGCCATATTGTACAAAGAGAGCAAGAAAATGATATTTTAAATATTTTTTATGTTGTCTCCGTTATTCGAGAGTTGCAGCGAGGGCTTCGGCGCAGCGTTCACCGTCGATTGCACTGGAGACGATGCCCCCGGCATAACCGGCACCTTCACCGCAGGGATAGAGGCCCTCAAGAGTCACATGATGAAGTAACTCATTGTCACGGGGGATGCGCAGAGGCGATGAAGTGCGGGTTTCAACACCGATGACAATGGCGTCATTGGTGAGAAAGCCGCAGGCATTATTGCCGAAGATTTTAAAGCCCTTGCGCAGGCGATTGGCAACAAAGGGCGGCATCCACAGGTCAAGGCGTGACTCCTGCACACCAGGCAGATAAGAAGAAGGTGGTATATTGCGTGATGCCTTACCGTCTACAAAGTCTTTCATGCGCTGTGCTCCAGCAATGAGCGTGTTACCCGCTTCGGCAAAAGCACGTCGCTCCATTGCCTCTTGAAATTTCATCATCGACAACACGCCGTATTGATTAAAGCGTTCGGGTAAATCCTCGGGATGTATCTCAACCACCATACCGGAGTTGGCCCAATGTGAGCCACGGTTGCTTGGCGACATGCCGTTGACCACCAAGCCATCAACCTCGCTCACCGCAGGTACCACAAATCCTCCGGGACACATGCAGAAGGAGTATACCCCACGATGATCCACCTGGGTCACAAAGTTGTATTCGGCTGCTGGCAGGTAGTCACCCCGGCCCAATACGCTATGATACTGAATCTGGTCGATTATGCGTTGCGGATGTTCCAAACGCACACCCACAGCAATGCCCTTTGCCTCGATAGCGATGTCACTGTCGTGGAGCATCTGGTAAACGTCTCTTGCCGAGTGACCAGTGGCCAGAATGACGGGGCCGCTAAATGATTCACCTGTTGCAGTTTCCACACCAGTTACTTTGCCGTCCTCGACAATAAGACGGGTCACTCGGGTTTCAAAATGCACCTCTCCACCACAGTTGAGTATGGTCTCACGCATCGCCTTGATGACACCAGGCAATTTATCACTTCCAATGTGTGGATGGGCATCAATAAGGATATCCTCGCGAGCTCCATGCTGCACAAAAATGCCCAAAATGCGTTCCACCGAGCCGCGTTTCTTGCTGCGGGTATAGAGTTTGCCGTCACTATAGGCTCCTGCCCCACCCTCGCCAAAACAGTAATTGCTCTCGGGGTCCACTATACCTTCTCGCTGAATGCGTGAAGCATCAACACGGCGTTTCATCACATCCTTACCACGCTCGAGCACGATGGGCTTAATACCCAACTCAATGAGACGCAATGCTGCGAACAGCCCACCAGGCCCCATGCCAACGACTATCGCCTGACGCTTTCCGTCTACAGGCTTGTATGCAATGGGCGGCACGAGATAGTCTTGAGACATGGGCTCATCAATATAGACCCGCAGCTTGAGGTTGACCACCACCTGGCGCTGGCGGGCATCGATAGAGCGCTTTAGAACCCTAACACCCTGGATGCTTTGAGCCGGTATGTCATTATACTTGTCAAGGTGGCGAATGATTTCGCTCATCGTTGCTGCCGTACGCGGGTGAACGCGCAGTTGAAGTTCCTTTATCATGATGTGACAGATTTTTGTGCCACAAAGTTACGTCAAATTGGTGTATTTTCATTACATTTGCACATCAATTCAACATCAACCGATTAACATGAACCAAAAGATCAAACAATGCGGAGTGCTTTTTGACCTTGACGGTGTGCTGCTCGACAGTGAGGGTCAGTACAGCATCTTCTGGGAACAGATGGACAGAGAGCATCCAACAGGCATAGACAACTTTGCCAGTTACATCAAGGGTTTTCACCTGACCCGCATATTGAATTATTTTGCTGATGATGATGTGCGTCAGCAAGTGCTGAATGCCCTGCTGAAATTTGAGCGTGACATGCGGTTTGAATTCTTTCACGGCGCACTGGAACTGGTTCGTCAATTGCGAGGAGAAGGCATCCCGATGGCTATTGTCACGTCGAGTGATCACAAGAAAATGCAAGCCCTATATGCCCAGCATCCTGAGTTCCCCACCCTGTTTGACCAGATTATCACTGGCGACATGGTAAGCCGCGCTAAGCCCGACCCCGAGTGCTTTATTGTAGGTGCACAGAGAATCGGCATTGACATAAAGGACTGCGTTGTGTTTGAAGACTCTCGCAACGGATTGCTTGCCGCTCGTGAATCCGGGGCTCGAGTCATTGGCATCGCCACAACACTGAGCTTTGATGAAGTCGCAACACTGAGTGATCTCACCGTGAACGCTATTGATGAATTGACTCTGAAACAAGTCATCGACGGTTGCCCATAAAACAAGTGGGTTTATCAGTTTTATTATGGTAAATCTTTGCTTGATTCCAAAAATGGTTGTACTTTTGTCACACTAATGAAAACCGATCCAAATATCGAAGATTTCACTGCCAGCAATAATCCTGTTGTGCAACAGTTCAGCGATTATCTGGATGCTCATGGCATGCGCAAGACAACAGAGCGCTATGCCATCTTGAACCACATCCTGAACATCAATGGACATTTCACCATCGAGGATTTGCAGCAGATCATCAACGATGACGGTTTTCGTGTGAGCCGTTCAACCGTTTACAATACTGTTGAATTGCTGATGGACGCCAAGATGCTTCGCAGACACGTGTTTGAAGGAATGCAGGCACAGTACGAACGCATTAACCTGCCTCACACCCACTTGATTTGCACCACCTGCGGCAAAGTCAAGGAAGTGAGGGACACCAATTTTGCTGCTTTCATGAATGCAAGACGGTTTACCGCCTTCAACACCGACCACTACTGCCTGTATGTGTATGGCACATGCAGTACATGCGCACGAAAGCTGAAACGCTCACGTCAGTCATCAAACAATGACACAAAAAAGAAACATCAATAACTTTTAAAACATAGATCTTATTAACACTTTTAAAACCGTTAAAATTTATCATGGCTAAAGTAAAACCGTTCCGTGGTGTGAGACCACCCAAAGAGTATGTAGAAAAAGTTGCATCCAAGCCCTACGACGTCCTCTCTAGCGAGGAGGCACGTGCCGAAGCCGGCGACAACGAGATGTGTCTGTATCACATCATTAAGCCTGAAATCGACTTTGAACCCGGCACTGGCGAACACGAGCCCAAGGTTTATGACAAGGCCGTCGAGAACTTCAAGAAGTTCCAGGACAAGGGCTGGCTGGTTCAGGATGAACAGGATTGCTACTACATCTACGCTCAGACGATGGATGGCCGCACACAATATGGATTTGTAGTGGGTGCCAGCGTTGAGGACTACCTCACTGGCCGCATCAAGAAGCATGAGCTCACCCGTCGCGAGAAGGAAGCAGATCGCATGCACCACATCGAAATCAACAATGCCAATATTGAGCCGGTGTTCCTGGCATTCCCCGATAACAACACGCTCGAGGACATCATCGATCGCACTGCCCAAACCACGCCTGAATATGACTTCGTGAGCGAGGATGGCATCGGCCACACCTTGTGGGTCATCAAGGACAAGGAGACCATCGACACCATCACCCGTGAGTTCGCTGAGATTCCTTACCTTTACATCGCCGACGGTCACCACCGCACCGCCGCTGCTGCCCACGTGGGTGAAGAGAAGGCCAAAGCCGATCCCAACCACAACGGCACCGAGGAATACAACTATCTGCTTGCAGTTTGCTTCCCCCAGTCTCACCTCAAGGTGATGGACTACAACCGTGTGGTTGTTGACCTGAACGGCAACACCGAGGAGCAATTCCTGGAGAAGCTCGGTGAGAAATTCATCGTTGAAGAGAAGGGCACCGAAATCTATAAGCCCGCCAAGCTGCACAACTTCTCGCTGTACCTGGGTGGCAAGTGGTACTCACTGACAGCAAAGGAAGGCACCTATGACGACAATGATCCTATCGGCGTGCTTGATGTGACCATCTCGAGTGATTACATCCTGCGTGACATCCTGGGCATCACCGACCTGCGCACCGACAAGCGCATTGACTTCGTTGGCGGTATTCGCGGCCTTGGCGAACTCAAGCAGCGTGTTGACAGCGGTGAGATGAAGATGGCTCTGGCACTCTATCCCGTGACCATGAAGCAGATCATCGACATTGCTGACAGCGGCAAGATCATGCCCCCCAAGGCAACCTGGTTTGAGCCCAAGTTGCGCTCGGGTCTCATCATCCACAAGCTGGATTGATAGAATCAGATATTGAATTCTTAAAAAGCGTTATTGAGGCAATCAATAGCGCTTTTTTCCGTTTTTTATTCACAAGTGGACATTATTAAAGAAAAAATCACTATCTTTGTTGGTTAAAAGATAAAACAAAAAATTAATCACACTATAAAGAGACATAACTGTATGAAATTCAACGTCCAAAGTAAATTATTGCTCAGTCGCCTGAATGCTGTGAGCAAAGTGGTTAGCAACAAGAACGCATATGCTATTCTTGACAACTTCCTGTTTGAACTGCAAAGTGACCGCATTGTTGTGACCGGTAGTGACATGGAGACTCGCTTGACAACCAACATCGAAGTGCAGAATGTGGAGGGCACTGGCAAATTCGCTCTTGATGTGAAGCGCACCATCAACTCGCTCAAAGAGTTGCCCGACACCGCCTTGACCTTTGAAATCAACGATGAGACTTTGGCTGTCAAGGTGACCTACGTCAACGGTTACTATGATGCTGTCGCCCTCAACGGAGACGAATTCCCCGAGAAGGCCGCCAACGCCAATAACGTGAAGACCTTCAGCCTGCCCGCCAAGAGCATCGCTGCAGGTATCGGGCACACCCTGTTTGCCGTGGGCAATGATGACATGCACCCGCAGTTCACCGGTATCTATTGGGACATCAAGGGTGACATGATCGTGTATGTGGCCAGTGATTCCCACAAACTGGTTCGCTACCGCCAGACCGATGTGACCCCCAACTTCGAGCGCAGTTTCATCCTGCCGTCCAAGCCTGCTGCCATCCTTGCCAGCATCATCGACCGCAACAGCGATGAACCGGTGAACATTACCGTTGACGAGAACAGCGCCACGTTTGAGAATGCCGACTATCAGCTTTCATGCCGCTTCATCAACGGACGTTACCCCAACTACAACTCAGTTATCCCCGAGGACAACCCCTACACCATGGCTGTTGACCGTCAGACGCTGCTCAACGCCGTGCGCCGCGTAGCCGTGTTTGCTAATGTCGGAGGCCTTGTCCGCCTCGATCTGAAGCCCACCGAGGTTGTACTCACCGCCCAGGATGTGGACCACTCAACCGCAGCCGAGGAGACTATCACCTGTGAATACAATGGCGAGCCCATGAACATCGGCTTCAAGAGCGCCGACGTCATCGATGTTGTCAGCAACATCGACAGTGACGGTGTCTATCTCAAGTTGCTCGACCCCGCCCGTGCAGGTGTGTTCGTTCCCAGTGAACAAAAGGCCGGTGAAGACCTCATCGTGCTGCAGATGCCGATGATGATTTAGTCATGAGACATTAGTCAATGAACTGAGGAAGAAGGGAATTATGGAACTGAATCTGAAACGTCCTCTTGTGGTCTTTGATTTGGAGTCAACAGGCCTGAACATTACTGAGGATCGTATTATCGAGCTGTCCTATGTGAAAGTTTATCCTGACGGCCACGAGGAGAGCAAGACCTATCGTTTCAACCCGGAGAAAGTGATACCGCAACAAGCCATCGACGTGCATCACATCACTAACGAGATGCTCGAAGGTGAGCCCAAGTTCAAGGAGCGCGCACATGACATTGCGCGCATCTTTGAGGGCAGTGACATCGCCGGATTCAACAGCAATCACTTTGACATCCCGTTGCTTGCTCAAGAGATGAGCAAAGCCGGTGTCAGTTTCGACCCGTCGCAGCACAGATTCATTGACGTGCAGACGATTTTCCACAAGCGTGAGAAACGAGACCTTGAAGCGGCTTGCATCTTCTATTGCGGTCATCCGATGGAGAACCACCACTCTGCGGCTGATGATGCCAAGACTACACTAGAGGTTTTGAAGGCTCAGCTTGACCACTATGCCAATGATCCGGAACCGTTGCAGAACGATGTGGAATACTTATCACAGTATTCCACCCACACCCGCAATCTGGACCTTGCCGGACGCATCATCTACAACGAGAACAAGCAACCCGTGTTCAACTTCGGCAAGCATAAGGGCAAAACCGTCGAAGAGGTATTCACTAAACTGGATTTCGGTTACTATGATTGGATGATGAAGAGTGACTTTGCCGAGAATACCAAGCAGGTCATCACCAAATTGTACATCCAATACAAGAAACATTAAAACAACGACAGAGACGCATCATGTTGAAAGGCAAGCACATCATTCTGGGCATCACCGGCGGTATCGCCGCCTATAAGTGTGCCACACTCACTCGCCTGCTCGTCAAAGCAGGTGCCGAGGTTCAGGTCATCATGACCCCTAACGCCAAGCAGTTCATCCAGCCCTTGACGCTCTCGACATTGAGTGGCAAGCCTGTCATTAGCGAGTTTTTCACAGCGAACACCGGCCAGTGGAACAGCCATGTTGATTTGGGGCTATGGGCTGACGCGCTCATTATTGCTCCTGCCACGGCTTCGACCATCGGCAAGATGGCCAGCGGAGTTGCCGACAACATGTTAGTGACGACCTACTTGTCAGCCAAGGCACCGGTATTCGTTGCTCCGGCGATGGATTTGGACATGATGCGACACCCGAGCACATTGCGCAATCTGGAATTGTTGCGTTCCTATGGCAACCACATCATTGAACCCGCTGCCGGCGAACTGGCCAGCCATCTCATCGGCAAAGGACGCATGGAGGAACCCGAGAATATCGTCAAAGTGCTTGACGAGTTCTTCTCAGTGAGTGAAGACCTGCAAGGCAAGCGCGTGCTCATTACTGCGGGCCCCACAGTCGAAAAAATTGACCCAGTGCGATATATCAGCAATTTTTCCTCAGGTAAAATGGGATTTGCTCTGGCCGAGGAATGCGCTAGCCGTGGTGCTCAAGTCACCCTGGTTTCGGGACCGGTTTCTCTCAAGACCGCACATGCGAACATAGAGCGCATTGATGTGACCACAGCCATCGAGATGTATGATGCAGTGATGGCCGCCCTGCCGCAGAATGATGCCATCATCCTGTGTGCCGCTGTGGCCGACTATCGTGTGGAGAATGTAGCTGACAGCAAAATCAAGCGCGAGAAGACACAAGAGCCCATCATCAAGCTCACCCCCAATCCCGACATCGCCCGTGCCGTCGGTCAAGCCAAACGATCCGACCAAATCACCGTGGGTTTTGCACTTGAAACCGACAATGAACAAGTCAACGCACAAAGCAAACTAGAACGCAAAAACCTGAATTTCATCGTTATGAACTCCTTGCGTGACAAGAATGCCGGTTTCCAAGTCGACACCAACAAGGTGACTATCTTGACAGACAAGGGCGAGACTATCGAGGGCGAATGCAAGTCCAAGCGTGATGTCGCTCATGACATTGTTGATGTTTTACACAACTATCTAGCACAATCATGAAAAAAATATTAATGCTGATGCTATTGGCACTGACGTGTGCCTTTACTGTCATTGCCGATGATGAGGCGACTGAACTCAACTGCGAGGTGGAAGTCAACAGCCAAAAAATCTCTAATGCCAATAAAGATGTGTTCAATGAACTCAAGCAGGCTATCACCGACTACATGAACACGACAAAGTGGACTAATGCCACCTTCGGCACCAATGAGAAAATCTACTGCAAACTGATGCTCACACTCAGTTCTTGGGATAACAACACAGGAGCGATGGAGGGCGATTTGCAGATTCAGTCTCAACGTCCAGTGTACAACAGTTCCTATACCACTGCGCTGATCAACTTCAAAGACAACAAGGTGAAATTCAACTATGAGACCGGTCAGCAGCTCGTCTTCTCGGAGCTGGAAATGGAGGACAATCTGACTGCAATTCTAAACTTTTGGGCCTATATGATCATCGCAATGGATTTTGACTCTTTTGAGCTCAAAGGCGGTGACCCCTATTATGAAAAGGCTGCCCAGGTGGTTCGTCTCGCTCAAACTTCCGGTGAGAGCGGTTGGAAGGCCTTTGAGGACAACACTAACCGCAGTGCTGTTCTCAGTGCCTATACCGACAACGCCACATCACCCATACGTCAAATCATTTATGATTATCACCGCATGGGATTGGATCAGATGGCACTCACCGTTGATAAAGGTCGTTCGGCCATTACACACACGCTGGAAAATCTTTCAAAGATATATGATGTAGCACCTATGTCGGTGTGCTTGACCATGTTTAAAGACGCAAAACTGCAAGAACTCATCAACATCTACAGCAAGGCTAACACGACCGAGAAAGAGACGGTCTATGAGATGTTATATCAAGTATTCCCAAGCGAGAACACACAGTTGGAAAAAATCAAGGAGACCAGCAATTAACCGAAAACGTTCGGTATGATCACTCAACTGCACATCTCCAATTACGCGCTCATCGACAGCCTAGACATCAGGTTTGCCGATGGATTAACTATTATCACTGGTGAGACTGGTGCCGGCAAATCCATTATCCTGGGTGCCTTGTCACTCATCCTGGGTGAACGTGCCGACAGTAAAGCCATTCGCGACACCAACAGCAAGACTATTGTTGAAGCCACATTCGACATCAGCGGATACCGGCTTGAAAACTTCTTCCAAGAGAACGATATTGATTGGTATGAGCAGGAATGCTTGCTCAGACGAGAGCTTTCTCCCAACGGGCGTTCACGCGCTTTTATCAACGATACCCCAGTTGCGCTTACCGTGCTGCGCGAGTTGAGCACCCGTCTGCTTGACATCCACTCGCAACACAGCAACATGTTGCTGTCACAACCCCACTTCCAGCTATCCATACTTGACAACATAGCCGGCAATGGTTTGTTGCTTGAAGATTACCGCAAGGCTTATCTGGAGTATCGTGATGCTATGCGACTCCTTGACGAGACACGGCAAGCCATGGAGAAGCTGAGGCAAAACGAAGACTACATACGTTTCCAGCTTGATCAACTGAAGGAGATGCAGCTTCAGCCTGACGAAGACAAGTCACTTGAAGCCCTGCAGAGCAAGCTGAGTAACATCACCGAGTTGAAAGAGGCCCTGTGGAGTGTGGAGTCCGACCTCAACAGCGAAGAAAGCAGCATCCTGGAACGCCTCTCGACCATCGCACAACGCCTGCAGGACGCTGAGCGAAATCTGAGTGATGTTGAAGGAATGTCCAATCGAGTGAACACGGCACTCATCGACCTCAAGGACATTGCACGAAGTGTGGGCGCAATAATGGATACGCTCAACGATGACCCTGCTGAACTGTCACGTGTTGAGGACCGTTTGAATGACATCTACACCCTGCAACGCAAGCACAATGTTCAAGACGTCAACCAGTTGATTGAGATTCAACACGACTACGAAAGACAATTGGGAGAAATTGAGCACAACGACGACATCATCGAGGAATTGAAAGAACGCGTTCAAGCCGCCCGCTCCTCAGCAAGCCAGATCGCTTCACAATTGTCCATCAAACGTCATGAGGCCGCCCAAAGATTAAACAATGAATTGCTGGCTCTAGCCGCCCCGTTGGGGATGAAGAACATTGCCTTTGACGTTGCATTCAATGAAACCGACATCACTGCCACTGGCACCGATAACGTCGAATTCATGATGGCCTTCAACAAGAACCAGCGTCCCATGCCTGTCAAGGATACCGCATCAGGAGGTGAAATTTCACGCGTGATGCTGTGTGTCAAGACCATTATCGCAAGACACATGCAATTGCCCAGCATCATCTTTGACGAGGTTGACACCGGTGTGAGCGGTGATATCGCCAACATGATTGGCGAAATGATGTCGGACATCGCCCGCTCCATTCAGGTCATCGCCATTACTCATCTGCCCCAGGTGGCTGCTCATGGCGACCAGCATCTGCATGTGTTCAAGACCGACACCGATACCGAAACCCTCACTCAAGTCCAGCCACTAGACGAGCAAGAACACATCATGGAGATTGCACGAATGCTCAGCGGCAAGGACTTGAACCAAGCAGCCATCGACAACGCTAAATCACTCATCAACCATAATCACCCGAACAAAAAATGATTGACAAGACCCAATACATCTACGGCATTCATGCCGTTCTCGAAGCTATAGAAGCCGGCAAAGACATCGACAAAATCTTCTTGAGCAAGACGCTTAACGATGAGACCGCCCGTGAAATCAGTGACAAGGCCAGGCAGCTGCGTGTACCCGTCCAGCGTGTACCCGTCCAGAAAATTGACCGCATCACCCGCCGTAATCACCAGGGAGTGCTTGCGATGATGGCCGCTGTTACCTATTACCGTGTTGAGGACGTTGTGCCTCAGTTGTTCGATAACGGCGAGAACCCGTTTATTGTTGTGCTCGATGGCGTTACTGACGTGCGCAACTTCGGGGCCGTTGCCCGTACCTGCGAGTGTGCCGGCGTAAGCGCCATTGTCATTCCAAACAGGGAAAGTGTCAGTGTTAATGCAGATGCCGTCAAGACATCGGCTGGCGCGCTCAATTACCTGCCTGTATGCCGAGAACACAATCTGGTCAACGCGGTCAAACTGCTGCGTGACAGTGGCTTCAAGATTGTTGGAACAAGTGATAAGAACTCCGTCGATTACACACGAGCCGACTATACCGGCCCTGTCGCTATCATTTTAGGTGCTGAAGACAAGGGCATTTCGCCCGAAATCATGAAGCTGTGTGACACACGTGTTCAGATTCCTGAATTCGGTCACATTAACTCCCTGAATGTCTCGGTTGCAGGCGGTATCATGATTTATGAAGTCGTCAGACAACGCATCAATGATAACCAAGAGGTCAATTAAACGGTCTTTTGTTTGTTCAGGCCATCATTTTTCGTTACTTTTGCATGTTCAAACACTAACATTATGATTAATCGAGTTTTAATCCGCACAAAGGTCATCCAGAACCTGTACTCTTACATGTTGACACGTCCAGAACGCACGCTTGCTGCCGCGTTGAAGGACTTGAACACTTGTTTGGAGAAGACTTACGAACTGTATCATTATCTGCTGCGCCTGCCCGTGGAATTGACGCACATCCAAGACATACGTATCGATGAGGCCCGCAACAAGTACCTGCCCAGCGAGGAAGAACTTAACCCCAACATGAAGTTCGTGAATAATCGTCTGGTTGCTGCTCTTGCTGCAGATGAAGGACTTACGCAATATGCCCAGGAGCATACTGTGACATGGAACGACGACCCCATCTATGAACGGATGATGCTCGACAAAATCATCAAGAGTGACATCTATAAGGACTACATGGCCGACGACGAGGACAGCATGGCCTTGGATAGCCTGCTGTGGCAGCAGCTCATGAAACAGGTCATCCTGTACGACGAGAATACCGCCGAGACCGTTGAGCAGCGTTCTTTGTTCTGGACCGAGGATGATTTGGAACTGATTGGACAGTTTGTCACCAAGACCTTCAGACGCATTGCTGATGGTGAAGAGGAACCCATTCTTCCCATGTTCAAGAATGAAGAGGACAGCGACTTCGGTAAGGAATTGTTCACTGCGGCCGTGCAGATGATGCCCGAGAGCAATGAGCTCATCAATCACCTGTTGGAAGACAGCAGATGGGACAAGGACCGCATTGTGCTCATGGACCGCATCATCATGTGTACTGCCCTGGCTGAGATGCAGACTTTTGACAAGATTCCGACTGTTGTGACCCTCAACGAGTATATTGAACTGGCCAAGAACTTCAGCACTGCAGCTAGCGGCAAGTTTGTCAACGGCATCCTGAACAATGCCGTCAAGCAGTTGCGCAAAGACGGCAAGATTCTCAAGCCTTGAGCCCCATTGCCAACAACGAATCATAAATATTTTTAATCATATCAAACTATGCTTTACACGATTTTATTACAAACCACCTCATCAGGCACCGACACTGGCGGCGCTGGTTGGAGCAGCATGATCATGATCATCGCGCTGATTGCCATCTTCTATTTCTTCATGATTGCTCCGCAGCAGAAGAAGCAGAAGAAGATCAATGCCTTCCGCGACGGTCTTCAGAAAGGTGACAAAGTGATGACCGCTGGCGGTATCTATGGCCGCATTCGCGAAATCAAAGACAACTATGTCATGTTGGAAATCGACAACAACGTGACCATCAAGATTGACAAGAATTCCATCTACCAGTCGATGCAGGATGTTGCTGAGACTGGCAGCGACATCAAGAAGTAAGCAGATTCCTCTGCTGTTGCGATAATCGATGAAACTCTGGGACAGGATACAAAAGAAACTGCAGGAATCACCTCGCACGAGGTCGGTTCTGCTCTATCTTTTCTTTGTGGTCATCTCGGCTGTGTTCTGGAGTTTCTTGACGTTTAACAGTGATGTGCAGCTCGAGATAGAAGTCCCTGTCGAGATGAGTTTGCCCGACAACGTCCACTTGCTGTCCCGCGCTCCCGACACGCTCACTGTTACCGTGCGCGACCGTGGTTACCGGTTCTTCTCCTACCTGTTCTACAAAGCGCCGAAAGTGACGCTCAGATTCTCGGACTACAGCGACGGCAGCGGTTACTTCAAGATGGACCAAAGCCACTTGAAGAAGATTTTAACGCCCGTGCTCAACAAGCATGCCACCATCGTTAGCGTCCTGCCCGAGACCATCAACATCAAGTACACCGACTTGCCGGGCAAGAAGGTTCCGGTGAAAACCGATCTCAACATTGAGCCACGCGAGGACTACACCCTTTGCGGCACGTTGATTCAGAGTCATGACTCGGTTCTCGTCTTCAGTGACGCCAAGACACTGAGTGGCATCAATGAGGTGTACACCTATCTTGTCAAGGAGTCAGACCTGACCGATACCCTTCGCCGCAGTGTGAGCATCGCTCCCATCAGCGGTGCCGTTGTCGAGCCCCGTTCCATCAATATCATTGTCCCTATCGAGAAACTGGTGTCGCAGACCAAAACCATCAAGATTGCCGTGCGCAATGCTCCTGGCAATGTCAAGATGCTGCTTTTCCCCAGCGACGTGGAAGCCACTTATCGATCGCCCGCAAGCAGAATCAATGATGATGCCGGCATCACGGCTGTGGTCGATTATAACTCCATCGATTTCAACTCGAGGGGCAACAAGGTCAAGGTCATGATTGGTGAAGCACCTGCTGCCTATCAGGATTTGAAATTCTCGCATGACAGCGTCGAGTACATCATCGAGAAGCATTAGGGCAATGAAGCTGATTGCTATCACCGGAGGAATCGGAAGCGGGAAGAGTGTTGTCGCCCGCATGGTGCAGCTCATGGGCTGTCCGGTCTATGACTGCGACAGCAGGGCCAAATTTCTCATGGCTGGCGATGAAGACGTGAAACGGCAACTGGTCGAGGCCTTTGGAGCAGAAGTATATCATGCCGACGGAAGCCTCAATCGTCAAAGGCTGAGTGCCGTGGCATTTGCCGACGCCGATGCCCTGTCGCGGCTCAACGGCATCGTACACCCTGCGACCGTTCGCGACATGCAGCGATGGGCCAGCGAACAGGCCGCTGCCGGCAAGAACATTTCCTTTGTGGAAACGGCCATCCTGCGCACAGCCGGTCTGCAACGCTTCGTTGACGGTGTATGGCATGTGACTGCCCCGCCCGATATCCGCATCCGGCGCGTGATGGCTCGTAGCGGTCTCACTGCTGACCAAGTGCGTGACCGCATGGCTGCACAAATCGCCGAGGAAGAGGTCGCAGATGGTGAGTGCGTCATCATCAACGATGGCATCCAGGCACTGCTGCCTCAAGTCATCAGATTACTTAACACAGATTACTGACAACAATTTATTATATGATCATCAAACTATGCTGAAGAAAATTTTATCTATTTCGGGACGTCCCGGACTTTACAAATTGGTATCCTACGGTAAAAACATGCTGATCGTCGAAGCCCTCGCCGATGGCAAACGCTTTCCTGTTCACACCCGTGACCGTGTGATGTCGTTGGGTGATATCTCCATTTTCACCACTACCGAAGACGTGCCTCTTTCACAGGTCCTTGAGAACATCGGCAAGAAATATGAGAACAAGCCCGTTGATGCCAAGGCAATCACCACACCCGACCAGCTGCACGAGTTCATTGGTGGCGTGCTTGAGAATTGGGACGCAGAGCGTGTCCACAACAGCGACATCAAGAAAATCATGAACTGGTACAACATCCTCGTGGATAAGGGCATCACCGATTTCACCGCTAAGGAGGAGGAAGAGGGTAAGGCCGCCGAGGCTACCGAGGAGAATAAAGATTAACATCTTGAACATGCTCAATCGCTACGGCATCAGGGCACTATATCTGGCAGCGGCTGTTCTCATGTCGCTGCCAGTGGTGTCATGCCGCAGCGGGAGCAATAACACCCACACCTATCGGCCTTATCATGAAAGGCGCAACCGGGGGGGCAACGCCGATGGCGCCCATGCTGACGACAAGCCTGCCGACAGCGATAAAAAGAAACCCGTCCCTGGCGGGCATGGACTGGTCAGTGACGAGTGGGCACGTCTTGACATCAAACTGGGCCGCCATGATAACAAAGAATTGTACAAGGAACTGAAGCGCTGGCTTGGAACTCCATATGCCTATGCCCAGCACACATGCGGTGAAGGCACTGACTGCTCTGGGATGGTCATGGAAGTCTATCTCAAAGTCTATGGCATTAAGTTACACCGCAATTCTGCCAAGATGCTGGAACAGAACTGCCAACCTATCGACCTGGATGACCTGCGAGAAGGCGACCTTGTTTTTTTCATCACTAGCAGTGACGGCCATGTGTCTCATGTGGGCATCTATTTGAAGGAGGATAAGTTTGTCCATGCTTCATCGTCAAGGGGAGTTGTTGTCGATGACCTGCGCCAGAACTACTTTGCTACCCATTTCCATACTGCTGCCCGAGTCACCACTCAATAAAACAAAAAACAAGAGGCTTTAGGTTTTAGGCATGCGGATGCAGCCTAACGCCTAAAGCCTAGAACCTAACTCCTAAAAACCTAAAACCTATTTGATACCCAAAAGGATATCGATTAAGTCGGTGACATCATTAATGTTGATGATTCCGTCCTGATTCACATCGGTCTCTGGGGGCGCGTCACTGGTTAAGCCCAGCAGATAGTCAATTAAAGCAGTCACGTCATTGATGGTCACGGCGTCGTCACCATCCACATCACCTATAGGATGGGGAACGATAAACACCTCGGTGGTGACCTCGCCCCAGGAGCCCTTGTCATCACCCACCATCCATGACAAAGTGTGCTCGCCAGCAGGCAACGGGTCCACGTCCACACTGATGACGCCGTTGTTACCCTCCAATGGAACCGTCACAGCGTGCTGGATATCACCGTCAAACCAGTACATGCAACGCACGATGGTTGCATCACTCGGAGCGGCAGGCTTGAGGAAAAACCTGGTGACGCTAGAGCTCCATTTCCCGTCACTGTTTTGAACACGAATCGCAAACGAGTGAAAGCCCTCATTGAGAGACGAAATATCGATTGAGAATACGCCATGGTTAGTGCTTGACGGAACAATCACTGCATGTTGATAATCGTTGTCGAGCCAGTACTGGTAGTTGACAAGCGCACCCCCGCCTGACGCTTCAGGCACAAAGAACAACCTGGTTACCGAAGAGCTCCACAATCCCTCGCTATCTTGAACACGCATGGCAAAAGTGTGAAGACCCGTCTTGAGGGACGAGATGTCGATGCTCATCGTCCCATCGGTCATCGTCTGGCTGCCAGCAATATTGCCGTCAAGCCAGCATTCCCTCTGGACGATGGTCTTCTGCCCAGTCGCCGCAAGACTACATATAGCAGCGGCAAGGAGCATGATTATTCTAAATCTTTTCATAGCTGTCATGTTTAGCTGTGAAACATCATCTCGGCTCGGCCTCATAGTTAATGTTAAGTGTTACGCCCTCCACATTCAGTTGCAGGTCCTTAACTACGGGGGTGTGAGGATACTTGATCCAGCCCAAGCCACCTGACGGGCCGATGGGCGTGCCATCTGTACCTACCCACACATTGGGCTGCTGCAACTGGTAGGTGCGCTCAACAGAATAATCTGCATTCTCTCCATCGGCGAAAATATCGTCAAGATCCACCTGATAGCAGTTGGTAAGTGTTGCTTGTGGATTCACATTGGCTTCATTCACATAGATACAGTTGGTCATCAATGAGCCATCACCCGTGTAGGTTCCTGAACCAGTGAAAATGCAGTTGGTGAAAGTATAAGCATCGTTTGTTGAATTTGCAGCTTCACGCACCAGGCAATGGTCTATATAAACAGAGGCTGCTGAGCCAGAATTACCAATCCATGAGAAATTTGAATTTGACACTTTAAAATTTGTGGCTACAATAGAAGAACCAGCTCCCTTAATCGCACCATCAAAATAGCATTGATTGATTTGGGAATCTTTTATGCCATACGTTATCATGTTGCCATTAACATAACAACGGTTGATTGTTAAATTAGAATACGTTTGATTATAATACGTTACAATATCTCCCACCACATACAAGCCTTCTAATACTTGATCATAGTCAGCCAAGTTCAAAGTGCCATTGAGGATAGTTCTTGAGGTTCCTGTGCTCTCGTCCTCCTCAAAGCCTGCGCCAAAAATTGTCAGTCTTTTCTTTATCAGACTAGTTTGTACATTAAAAGTACCTGCCGAGAGTGTAATCACGTCGCCTATACCAGCGGCATTGTATGCCAACTGAAATGCATTGACGCCAGTGTACACGGTTGATTGGTCGCCATGCTGCAAGATGGCCGTCGGTTCATCGTTCTGTGCCTGGGCATTTACCATCAAAGCGGCACAGAAAACCAAGAATAAAAAAATCGTCTTTTTCATAAATCCTTTGGTTTTATTATGGTTAATAAAGTAAATTACTAAACAAGGGGCACGTCATGCCATATAGAATCATCAATTTCATCTCTTTTCAACCCCAAAGTTAAAGAAAAAGCGCATAAAACTATCCATTCATGAGACCATAATCACCATTTTCTGGTAATTTTACTGATTTCGGTGGTCGGATAGAGCTTTGCCCGCAGCGGCCCTATCATCCTTGGAAATCCACAACATGAACACTACTCATCTAAAACCTGCTTCTGAAAAGCGCTAACTCAAAAGTTTTTTGTAACTTTGTGGTTTGGAGAAAAAAATGGAATAATGGAGTATCGACTGCACAGTGAATATGAGCCGACTGGAGACCAGCCGCAGGCGATTGCCGAGCTCGCCACAGGCGTGAACGACGGCGTGCCCTATCAGACATTGCTGGGCGTGACTGGCTCGGGCAAGACCTTCACGATGGCCAACGTCATCGCACGCACCGGTCGCCCCACCCTGGTCTTGTCTCACAACAAGACCCTGGCAGCACAGCTGTATGCCGAGTTCAAGAGTTTCTTCCCTGAGAACGCGGTGCATTACTTCGTCTCCTATTACGACTACTACCAGCCCGAAGCCTATATCCCCTCGACCGACAAATATATCGAGAAAGACCTGGCCATCAATGACGAGATTGAACGCCTGCGTCTCGCCACTGTGACCGCCTTGCTGAGCGGACGGCGTGACATCGTGGTCGTGTCGAGTGTGTCTTGCCTGTACGGCATGGGCAACCCCGAGGACATCACTGCCAACGCCATAGAGCTGAAGACAGGGCAAGAGATCGGACGCGACGAACTGCTGCACCGCCTGGTAGATGCACTCTACTCGAGAAGTGACACCGAACTGAAGATGGGCACTTTCCGCGTCAGGGGCGACACGGTTGACGTGTTCCTGAGCGATGAGGACATCATGCTGCGGATCATCTTTTGGGGTAACGAGATTGAGCGCATCCAGATCCTGGACAGCGACACGCAGATGCCCACCGAGGATGTCGAAGGCTTCAAAATCTTCCCGGCCAACATCTTCGTGACCACCAAGGAGCGTATGCGTGCCGCGATGGGTCAGATTGACCTCGACCGTGAGAATCAGGTGGCCGCCTTTGCCCGTGAGAACCGCTTTGCCGAGGCCAAGCGGTTGAACGAACGCGTGACCTATGACATGGAGATGATGCGCGAGGTGGGCTATTGTTCGGGTATCGAGAACTACAGCCGTTATTTTGACGGTCGCCGCCCCGGCATGCGGCCTTTCTGCCTGCTGGACTATTTCCCTGACGACTTTCTCACCATCATCGACGAGAGTCACGTGACCGTGCCACAAATTCGTGCCATGTATGGCGGAGATCAGTCCCGCAAAACCAATCTTGTGCATTACGGGTTCCGACTTGAAGCCGCTCTTGACAACCGTCCGCTGCGGTTTGAAGAATTTGAGGCCATGACGCATCAGACCATCTATGTGAGCGCCACGCCAGCCGACTACGAGTTGAACAAGAGCGAGGGCATCATCACCGAGCAGCTTATCCGCCCGACAGGTCTGCTCGACCCGCAAATCATCGTGCGCCCCTCACAGGGACAAGTCGACGACCTTGTGGAAGAGATACAACTGCGCATTGAACGCGGTGAACGCACCCTGGTCACCACGTTGACCAAGCGCATGGCAGAAGAGTTGAGCGACTACCTCAAGCGGCTGGATATCCGCACCGCGTATATGCACAGCGATGTCGAGACGCTGGATCGCATCGAAATTATCGACAACCTGCGAGCGGGAGCCATCGACGTGCTTGTGGGCGTTAACCTGCTGCGTGAGGGCCTTGACTTGCCCGAAGTGTCGCTTGTCGCTATCCTGGATGCCGACAAGGAGGGATTCCTGCGCAGCCGGCGCTCGCTGACGCAGACGGCAGGCCGAGCCGCACGCAACTTGAATGGCACAGTCATCATGTATGCCGACAACATCACCGACTCGATGCGACAGACCATCGACGAGACGGAGCGCCGCCGCACCCTGCAACTCAAGTACAACGAGGAGAACGGCATCACCCCGACGGCCATTATCAAGGCACGCACTGCCATTATCGGACAAGATACCGACATACGTCTCAGACAAGACAGCAATGCTGCGCAGACTTTCGCACCGAAAGAAAGCCATGGTCGCTATACCGAAGAGTTTGACACAAGCGCGGGCGTGGCTGCCGATCCCGTTGTCGCCTATATGAACGAGAAAGACATGCAAGCCGCCATCGACCGCCTGAAGACGCTGATGATTGAGGCCGCAAAGCGAATGGACTTCCTCGAGGCCGCACAATACCGCGATGAAATCCTTAAACTGGAAGAAATGATAAGAGAATTGGGGATTAGTGAAACACGATAACCGACATAACGACCACCACGTCAAAGGACAATGGCTGCCGACGACCAAGAAGGAGATGGAGCACTTGGGTTGGGAGCAGGCCGACGTCATCCTGTTCACAGGAGATGCCTATATCGACCATCCGTCGATGGGCACTGCCGTCATCGGACGAGTATTGGAGGCTCATGGTTATAAAGTTGCTATCGTGCCGCAACCCAACTGGCGCGACGACCTGCGCGACTTCAAGAAACTGGGTAAGCCACGGCTGTACTTTGGTGTCTCGGCAGGCGCTATGGATTCGATGGTGAACCATTACACCGCCGCACGCCGCAAACGCAGTGATGACGCCTATACCCCTGATGGCCGGGCTGGCGCACGTCCTGACTATCCAAGCATTGTCTATTGCGAAATCCTGAAACGACTCTTTCCTGACGTTCCCGTTGTGGCTGGCGGCATTGAGGTCTCGTTGAGGCGTTTGGCACACTACGACTACTGGCAGGACAGGCTCAGACCGTCAATCCTCATCGACAGCCCTGCCGACCTGCTGGTTTATGGCATGGGTGAACTGCCTAACATCACTATCGCCGAGGCTCTTGCTGCCGGAAAGCACATCGAGAAGTTGACCGATATCCCGCAGACTGTGGTGCGACGACCATTGAGTGAATTGCCCAACGGCAATATCGACAAAGATGTCGTCCTGCACTCTTACGAAGAATGCTGCAAATCGAGGAAAGCCCAAGCCGAAAACTTCAAGGTCATTGAGGTGGAGAGCAATTTGTGGCACGGGCACAACGTGTGGCAGGCCACTGGCGACATTGCCGTGAAGGTGAACCGCACCAACCCGCCGATGACCACCGCACAAATCGATGCCTCGTTTGACTTGCCATACACCCGACTGCCCCACCCACGCTATCAGGGCAAGCGCATCCCCGCTTATGAGATGATACGGCACTCGGTGTGCATGCACCGCGGCTGCTTTGGCGGATGTGCTTTTTGCACCATCAGCGCTCATCAGGGCAAATTCATTGCCTCGAGAAGCAAGGAGTCCATCTTGAGAGAAGTCAAGCAGGTGGTACAGATGGAAGACTTCAAAGGTTACATCAGCGATTTGGGAGGTCCCAGCGCAAACATGTACGGTATGCATGGCAAGGATCTAGAGTGTTGTCAGCGTTGTCAGCGACCGTCATGCCTTCATCCGCAGCCATGTTCTAATCTTAATACCGACCACAGTCAGTTGTTGGACATTTACCATGCCGTGGATGCTCTGCCCGAAGTGAAGAAATCTTTTATCGGCAGCGGTGTGCGATATGATCTGTCGATGCATCGCACAGGAGACCCGCGAGTGGACAAGATTAATGCGAAATACAACGAGGAACTCATCCGCTTCCATGTGTCCGGCAGGCTGAAAGTCGCACCCGAACACACCAGCGATGAGGTGCTGATGCTAATGCGCAAACCGTCGTTTGAACTTTTCCGCCGTTTCAAGGCGCTGTTTGACCGGGTGAATGCCAAGTATAATCTGCGTCAACAGCTAATCCCCTATTTCATTTCCTCTCATCCAGGATGTCACGAGGCCGACATGGCCGAACTCGCTGCCATCACCAAGGAATTGGATTTCCGCCTGGAGCAAGTGCAGGATTTCACCCCCACCCCCATGACCATCTCCACCGAGACCTATTACACCGGTTTGCATCCATACACATTGAAATCGGTCTATTGCGCCAAAACTCCCATTGAGAAACAGGCACAAAGGCTGTTTTTCTTCTGGTATGACCGCAAGAACCGTGCTGCCATTACCGCAGCGCTCAAACGCATCCACCGCACTGACCTGCTGCGGAAACTCTATTAGACCATAGTTTTCAAGTCACATATTTTTATACCTTATGAAACAATTCTTGTCCATATTTTTTGCCATCATCTGTCTGACCAGCCATGCTGGAGATGACGGCTTGAGACACGCTACCGACGTGATGTGCCTGTTGCCCGATGCCACTGCCCTGGGAGTCGCCCTCGCCAAGCATGACACCGAAGGTCTCAAACAACTTGGACTGAGCACGGCCACTTGCCTTGCGGTGAACTATGGATTAGAATTGTGCATTCGCAAAGACCGTCCTGACGGCACCGGACACCATGCCTTCCCCAGCACCCACACTGCTGTGGCATTCAACGGTTCAACCTTCTTGATGAAGCGCTATGGATGGAAATGGGGCGTGCCCGCTTATGTCGTGTCAAGTTTTGTGGCTTGGGGCCGCGTCCACACCGATCGTCATGACTGGTGGGATGTGTTGGGCGGAGCTGCTATCGGAGCCGGCAGCGCATTCATTTTTACACGACCCTTTGTTAAGGACGTCGATGTAGCAATAAGCCCGACCACCTTTGGTGACCGGGCCTATGGTTTGACAGCGACAATTCAGTTCTGATTATTTCACAAGAACTTTTCTTGCAGTGCCGTCACTCATCTTGACGATGTTGATACCCTGCTGGAGAGTGTCATGCTTGCGACCCATCAAATCGTAATACTCGACAGGAACAGCATTCTCGTCATAAAGCAATTCTTCGATTCCTTCACATGCGGCGACAAGTCTGACGGATTCGGCATTGTTGACCTTCATGTCGGTATAAACACCAGTGGCGCCATTGGTAATGGGACGGCTGATGATTGCGACAACATTCAGGTTTGCCATATTCCACTGCTCAGGCACCGTGAACCTGAATTCATTAGAGTATCCGCCTTCAACCATATTGAAATCCACACCCTTGATCGATCCCAGAGCACAGCGGAATACGCCATTGTGCATGTAGCCACTAATCCATGAGCCATTATTCAACTGACGGGCAATCAGACTGTCCTCGGTAATATAGACAGTGAGTTTATTGCCTGCACCCAACAACTGGTCGAAGTCCGGTGACATCTCACCCGAGACGGTGACAACAGCCTCGCGCGTCTCAAGGTTCACCTCAGGAGTAATTTCAATGGATGCAAAGGTTAGGTTATTTTCTGAGAGTTCATCGAAGTATGCACCCAATTCGTTGGCTATCTGCTGATGATATTGCTCATAATAGCCAATACTGTTGACCATTTGCATATCATTCTCCCAACCGGTCGAACGATCAAATGTTGCCGATGGATATGAGATGCTGCCACCAGTCATATAAACCATGATGCTGTCACCTTGATCTGTTGTAAAGGGATCAACACCAGTGCCTAAATTGCCATGCAGACCGACCCAGATGATATCGTCGCGTTGTCCCTTGAGAATGCTTAGCATCGAGTTACCCAACGGGCAGTAGGTACAATAGGTCGAAGTGAGCTGTTCGATCAGATGCTTCTGCCGTGGATAGATACCATTGTGCACCAAGAACGATGCTTTCAACGGATGAACATAGTTAAGTACATCACCATCGATAACAGCATTTTCCACCGCAAAGGCATGACTACCCATTTCCAAATCAGCCGTTTCAATCACACTCTCGATTGTGATAGTGTCACCGACCTCGAGTTTCTCTTGATTGGTGACAGTTGCCACCTTATTGCCGTCGATTGTAATGTCGAAGGTCAAAGCCTGAGGTTCGATCACCTTGCTTCCTCTATTCCTGACAAAGAATGAGAATGGGAATGTCTCGCCAACCTTAACATACTTAGGACATTCAAGACCTTCAGCCTTAATCAGATATTCAGGGAAATTGTCATTCTCAACAACACATTGCACGCACAGGTTTCCGTAAGGCTTCAGGCCAGCCACTGTCCAACGGTACATACCGCCTGCTTTCTTGTACAGATAAGTTTCATAAATGTCACCCACATGAACCAAAGCCAAGGGCTTGGCAGAGGCATTCTGTTCATATTGGAAACCAATCATCAGTTTTTCGCCATCGGCGATATCAAGCTGATAGGGAGTCGGCAGTTCTATGACATTCCAACCCACGTCACTGGCATTGCAGTCCCATGAAATCATGGTGCCATAGGCGCCTTCGGCTTTAATGGGCATCACAAACACCTTGCTGATCGTCGTGCTCTCGGCCAGGCCGACACGAAAAGCCTTGATTTTGCCACCGACAAACATATCCAGTTCCTCAGACTCAAGAATAGTGCCGAGGTAAATGTTTCCTGTATTGCTCAGGCCAGCGCCTTCGGTTGCAATATCATCAGTGTCATAGTGGCCCATCAGCCTTTGATTTTCAGGCAAGTCCATCCTCTGCGGGGCGTTCTGCGCACCGATAGCCATCGAGAACGACAAAACCATTGACAAAAGAAGTATAGATTTCTTCATGATTACCAGCGTATTACATTAGATCGTTAAACCACAAACTACTTATTGAGAATCATGTCAATCAACGAGTTGACATCGCTGATGCCGATTTCTCCGTCACCGTTCACGTCAGCGGCTTTCTCATATGGAGCATCCGAGACAATCATGTCGATCAGGGCATTGATGTCGCTGATGTTAACTTCACCATCGCCATTCACGTCACCCAAAATCTCCACGTCAACGTCTCCCTTGATGAACCTCACATGAATAGTCGGGCCATCAGCCTTGTGAATATAAGTGGGTGGGAAAAGACCGACCTTGGTGAATAACTCGAGTGTCAACGTGACATCGCATTCACCATCGGCCACAGGGAACCACTCACTCTGGATATCCTGCAAATCGCTCATGAGTTGTCCGACAGCGGTCTCATACATTCCAATCTCAGTCTGAGAGTTACAAGTGATGGGGAAACAGATTTGGTACATGCCGTTATCAATCCTCGTGATGTGATAATGCATCTTCAAGAAATCTTCCGACCCCATCTGGTTAAGCACAGAAATGCCAGCGTAAATGACATCGGTTGACTCATCGTAGGTTTCCACCACGTTACGCACCACGGTTGACCCGTTTTCGATGATTTCGCCATCCTCGTCGACAAACACAAAACTCTCGTCAATGTCCTGAGCCACGACCGGCCAGGCCATCATTGTCACAAACAAAGAGAAAAAAGTAAAGATTCTTTTCATATCATATAGTTATTTAAATTTAGTTTGCCATTTTTGTCTTGGTCACTTGCTTCACTCCGGTCTCGTCGTAGAGGAAAGTGATAATCGCACAGTGCCTTGGAACCCAGGCCGGGTCCAAGGTGACGTTGTAATTCTTGACAGCCACCTCGCCATGACTCACCCGCAGCTCATCGCCCCACGCGTCGTTGACACTGGTGCGGAACACGTGCATGTGGTTATAGTGCTCGGTGATAGAGCCGTCGGGCATATACTGGAAGCTGTCGATGCTGTCTTCGACGAGCCACACCTGGAGCTTACCGTTCACTGTGGCCGAGTCAAGGCCGATGGTCTGTACCTCGATGAACGCCTGGCGCGACTCGCTGTCGTAATCAATGTCCATCATGAAACCCACCGTAGGCTTTATCGCTACTTCATAGTTCACACCAGCAGCCCAATCTGTGTAACTGAACGGATACGAGTTATACAGTCTGTCAATCAAACCTACGGGCTGCGCCGACAGTCCCCATGCGTTGAAGTACGTGTCGCCCATCTCGGTATAGAGAGGTGACGGTACTCCCTTGTTCTTTCCAAAAGGACCCGAATGAATGGCCACGGCAATCACAGTAGTGTCACCATACTCCTCGACAAGACGTTCGATTTCCTCAGTGGCTCGCGGGCAATTCACGCAATATTGGCCCGTAAAGTCCTCGATGAGAACGGCACGGCTCACTTGAGGCGGTTCCACATAGGTGAGGCGATCGTCTAGTGAGACCTTATCACAGGCGACGAACAAAAGCGACCCCAGTGTCAATATGGCAATATATAAATATTTCATCATTTCTAGAAGCTGTAATTATAGGATAACGTGAAGCCACGAGTTGCGGGCACCCAACGGCAGACACCGCCCGAGCAATTGAAACCGGCACGAGTGCGTCCGTATCCCGCTTGGATGCGGTGTGACTTAAGGTTATAAGTCACCAGGCCCTGATAGTAATGTACCTTGGTCTCTCCACAATTCCACATGTCACTCACTGTGAACATCCAGTGCGGAGCCCAGGACAACTCGGCCAGGCCGAAGGCCCAGTCACCGTCATCGCCCTTGCAGAACTGGTATTGCAACTCACAACGTAGGGTCAACTTGGGTGAAAACTTGTATTTGCCATCGGCGATGAGGATGTTACTCGTTATCATGCCACCATGCCCTTCGACAGCGGTCATATTATAACGCTCGTTCATGTACATGAAAATGAGCGAGAAATCGCGGGTAAAACGTTTCTCAATCTGAACATCGATATCCTGGAAATAGGTCTCATCACCCATTTTGAAGAAACTCGACTTATAGCCGTCACTACCTATCAAGCGGCCGTCGGCAACGGGATTCTTCACACCATCCTCGTCAATGCCACGCACATGCGAGAAGTTAAATTTCAACTTAGTTCCATATTTTCCGCCCAACGTTGTTCCTTTCTTGAACGAGTAGCCCAGCTCAGCCTGGAATGCCCACTCGCCATCGGGATTGGTAGCATAAGGATACAATGCTGCAAGCGCATAGGTCTGGTCGTGGGTGAAGGCAGGCAAGTGATTGATGAAACTTGACGTGCCGCTCATGCTGCGACGACTGCGGAAGGACATTCCCTGACTGCGCTTGACCTGCAACAGGATACTCATACCCTTCTGTGAGTAGGAGGTACTGAGCATCGCCACACGGCCCTTGCCATAGTGATAACCATTGTCAAACGAAGGGTCTTGTGTTTTTTGAGCATATTCAGCAAGTACACTGAAGCCCTTGTGTGTCAAATTCACACGAGCGTCCCATGCGTTGACATATTCGGGCAGTTTGAGCTTGTGTGTCGCATCCACAAAGATGGCGTCATCGCTAGCCTTCTCGTACTTGTTAACCCAAGAACCGCCAAGCGTGATGCGGGTGTTATGAGACTCAAGCGACTTGATGAACTGATCCAGCCCCAACTCCACATCAACGCCACTCACCAGGGCACTGTTGTGATGCCAATACCGACGTTGTTTTCCTGTCAACGCTTTTAAAGTGACCCCACTGACAGGTTTATAGACAATGCGTCCGCCACGCAGGGCATTGTCAATACCCAAAGAACGTTCTTCGTAGGTGCGCAGCACAAATCCAGATCCGAACTGCTCATAATAGTCACCTGCTGTGAGTTCCACGTTCTTGTAGTGGCCCTTGATGTAGAAATGCGGCACACCCCAACCCTTAAAGTCGTGTTCATAGCCAGGCAACGGGTATTTCAGGAACTCAAAACGAGCCCCGGCATCCACATACTTACTACCTAAATTCAAATCCAGATAGGTGTTGGTTAACACTTTATCATCAGAATGCTCTGTGCCGATTTTCTCATCATCTTGAGGAATCAGGATATCACTCTGTACGCTCCCGCTAACGGTCACTTGAGAGAAAGCAGGAAAAACTGTCAGCATGATGACCAGCAGCACGAGACATATAAGGTTAGGTCGATTCATCCCAAAAGTGAGAAAAACTATTGTAACAGTTTGCGCACCTCTTCAATCAATTCGCCCTCAGCCCCATCAGTGTAACCACTGTGCTTGCTGACGATATTGCCATTGCCGTCAACCACAACGACAAAGGGGATCATCTGTCCACCAAGTGCTTTTAGCAAATCACTGTTGGGGTCAAGAAGAACCTCATATTCCCATTCGTTTTGGTCAACCAGGGGTTTCACCTTGTGGATGTTCTGAGCCTGGTCGATGCTCACTGCATAAATCTTGACTCCGGTCTCTTCCTGCCACTCATCATAGACCTCGGCAATTGCCGACAGTTCACGGTTGCAGGGTTTGCACCAGGTTGCGAAAAAGTCAATAATGAATGGTTTTCCATCATTGCTCAGCGACTCGCTTTGAACGGTGCTGCCATCGATGCTCTTGAGAGTGACAGAGGGGAGTTGTGCTTGAGCAATTCCATAGCCTGCGAGCAGGCACAAAATCAAAATAACAAAAGATTTTCTCATATATCTACAATTTTGGATTCAATTTCAAACTGCAAAGATAAACATTAATGCATAATCCATTCATTAAAAACAGTTAAAAAAAGTGCAATTATCATTTCTTAATCAAACTATTGCATACTCGAATCACTCAAGTAAAACAAGGCAAGCCTTGCTCACAGCAATTGGCTGTGGCAAGGCTTGCCTTGTTTCATACACTGCCGCAAGGCAGCGAGATGCGATTAGTGAAGCACCTTAACGGTGGTCACGTTACCATTGGAGTCGGTTGTGCGTACGATATTCACACCATTCTCCAACTGGTTGACACGACGACCATCGATGGTGTAGATCTCGGTTGAAATGACTTCACCCTCGGTCTTCAGCTCATTGACAGCGCTGTGTTCACCCTTGATGTCAACACACATCACATACATTCCGCCTGAGCCGGGAATCACTTCCCAGTTGTCATCGTATTCCTCGTCCTGGGTGTAGAAGATGTAAGCATGCTTCTCATCATAGGCTACAGCAAAACCGCTTGACTTGAAGTTCTCCTCGCAAATCTGCTTTCTCCAGACCTCTTCACCTGTATCATCGAGCTTCACTACCATGAAGTTGGCACCATTCCAGCTCTGCAGATTGCCATAGAGCAGTACCCAACCGTCGGCCTGAGGAATGATCTTGACGGGCTTGAAGCCCCACATGTCGTTCTGATCCAGGCTCTTGCCATAAATGTTCTCATCGAACCACAGGTAGCCACCATAACTATCGAGCGAGTTGACATACATGTTGAGCATGCCATCCACATCGGTATATTCACAAGCGACGAAGGTCTGATAATCCTTCACGGCGAGGATAGCCTCACCTGCATCGCCGTCGGTGGTGTTGTTGCAGATCGTCGCCTCGGTTAGGGCCTCACCGTCGGGCGACAGGTAGTTCACTACTTGATAGCCTGACCAACCGAGCAACTTGCGATAGGAAAGCACAAGGCCGCCGTCGGCATCCAGCGCCACGGCAGGACTGGGCATATACATGCCAGTGGTCAGCGACTCGGGCTCAATCACCACAGGGTCGCCCCACACGTTGGCAAGAGAGGTGTCCAAGCACTGGGCATCGAGGCCGGAATTCTCATTGTTATAAACAGCATAGGCAGCGCCGTCGGGAGCCGGCATCATCAGCAGAATCCTGGACGAGAGCGTGACGGGGTCGACAAAATCCATCGCGCCCCCGGCACCGGCTTGAAAGATCACCCACTTGCTGTCGCTCAACTCAACCGAGTCGGGCATCTCCTGGTTGGGGAACCAGGGCGAGGGCGACCAGTTGTCCTCGTTGGCCGCCTCACGATAATACTCGGTGTGATTGACAGCCACATAGATGTTGTCGCCACTGGCGCAGATGGCAGGAGCGATGTCCTCGACCTCCAAGAACGCCTCATGCAGCTGCCGGGTGGGAATCAGGATGCCGTCAACTGGCCAGACGGGAGCGCCCTGCTGGGTGTAACGATAGATGTAGGACTGGGCATTGGCCTGCTCCTCGGGGTCGTTGCGCACATCGGTGTAGGCCAACAAGATGTCGCCATTGCCGGCAAGCGCCAAGCCGTAGTCGGTCGTCCAGGTGCGGGTGGCCTTGTCACACACCACGATGCCCTCGTCGCCGAACTGCGCATTGCCGTCGGCATCGAACACCTGCAGATGCAGCTGATAGCTGAACACGTCGCCTGCCCTCTCGCCACGCAGCCACGTCAGGACAATGTTCCCCTGGGGGGTGGTCAAGGTCTTCATCTGCACCTGACCGTTAGTGCCCTCGCCGTCAAGGCGAGTGGCCTCGGTGTCACTCGTCTGCCAAGCCATCATCGTTGCGACGGCCAGCATCAACATCATCGAAAAAGTAAAGAGTCTCTTCATAATAGCTATACATTTAAAAACATTAATATAGAAATTTGCCGCAAATTTACAAATAAATGTCAGAGATGCTAATGATTCATCAACATTTCCACCAGAAAGTGTCGTTTTAACAACAAAACTACAGGAAAAGGAAACTAACGTGAAGCGCGGTAGTAGAGAACCGCGGCGATGATGATATAGACAAAATTGGGGATCCACATCGCCACACGAGGGCTCGTGTAGCCCGAGACAGCAAAGGTCGAAGTCACAGTCATGAAAAGGATATAGGAGAAACTGAGCAGCAGCCCCAGGCCGATGTTCAGCCCAATGCCGCCCCGCACCTTGCGTGACGACAGCGAGAGGCCAATGATGGTCAGGATGAAAGCCGCCGCAGTCATGGCGATGCGACGCTCGTACTCAATCTCGAAGTTCTTGATGTTGGCCACGCCACGAGCCTTCTGCTTGTTGATGTAAGCCTTGAGTTCGGGGGATGTCATCGTCTGCTCGTCATTCTTGGAGATGAGGAAATCACGAGGATCGATGTTCAGCAGGGTATCCATCACGACGCCCTTGGTCATGGTCTCCTTCAACCCCTTGAAATGGCGCACGGTGTAGTTGCGCACCGTCCACAACCCTACAGAGTCATACTTGATGCTCTCGGCAGTCATGCGAGACTTGAGCGTGTTGCCGTCAAACTCCTCGAGCGAGAAACCGAAACCGCTGCGCGTGGTGTTATCATATCGGGCCATATAGGCCATCACACCAGGTTTGATCTGCAACTGGATGTTGTCGCCGTAGATGACCTCCTTGTTTTTAACCCACTTGTTGGTATAGGCGATGCGTTCGACATTGGCCGGAGGGATGATGTAAGCAGCCAGCAGATAACTGCTCAGCGCGATGACGGCGGCCGAGAACATGTAAGGAATCGTGAGACGGTGAAAACTGATGCCGTTGGAGAGCATGGCGATGATCTCGCTCCGGTCGGCCAAACGCGAGGTAAAGAAAATCACCGCGATGAAGGTGAACAGCGGGCTGAACTGGCTGAGCACAAAAGGCAGAAAGTTCATGAAGTACTGGAAGACCGTCGCCTTGACAGGGGCAGTAAGGACGGCATCCAGTTTCTCGTTGATGTCAAACATCACCACAATGGCGAACAGCAACAGAATCGCAAAGAAGAATGTGCCAAGAAAATTCTTGATAATGTAGCGGTCGAAACGCTTCACGTAATACCACGGGTAGCGCTTGGGGGCAGGAAGTGTCTCGGATGAAACAGATGGAACGGAATCAACGGAATCAGCAGATTGTACAGAGTCATGGGGAGAAGCAATATTTTGCGTCTCGACAGGTTGCTCTATATTCTTGAGTTCCTCTTCCATCGTGATTGTTTACAAGCGCTGCTGGACATCATGGAGCATCTGGCGCTTCCAAGCAGGGAAGTCACCAGCGATAATATGCTTGCGTGCCTCGCCCACGAGCCAAAGATAAAATGCCAGGTTGTGGATGCTGGCAATCTGCATCGCTAAAATCTCTTGAGCTATGAACAGGTGGCGCACGTAGGCTTTGCTGTAGAGGCGGTCCACTATTGAAGGGCCGTCTTCCTGCAACGGAGAGAAATCGTCGGCCCACTTCTTGTTGCGCATGTTCATGATGCCGTGACGTGTGAAAAGCATGCCGTTGCGGCCGTTGCGAGTGGGCATCACACAATCCATCATGTCAACACCACGGTCGATAGCCTCGAGCATATTGGCTGGCGTGCCCACGCCCATCAGATAGCGGGGACGGTCCTGAGGCAAGATGTCGTTGACAATCTCAATCATCTCATACATCACCTCTGTAGGTTCGCCCACGGCGAGTCCGCCGATGGCATTACCATCAGCGCCCAAGTCAGCGACGAACTTTGAGGATTCCTGTCGCAGGTCCTTATAGACACAGCCTTGCACAATAGGGAAATAGGCCTGGGAATGACCGTAACGAGGCTGTGTGTTCTTGTAGTGTTTCCAGCCGCGCGAGAGCCAATTGTGAGTCAGCGTCAGCGACTTGCGGGCATAGCTGTAGTCACTCGTTCCGGGAGGGCACTCGTCAAGGGCCATCATGATGTCACTGCCGATAGAGCGTTCGATGTCAACCACCTTCTCAGGGGTAAACAGATGCTTGCTGCCGTCTATGTGACTACGGAAGGTCACGCCCTCGTCAGTGAGCTTGCGGTTCTCGGCAAGAGAAAAGACCTGGAAACCGCCGCTATCGGTCAAGATGGGTCGATCCCAACCGTTGAATTTGTGAAGGCCATCGGCACGCTCGATGATATCCATGCCCGGGCGCAAATACAGGTGATAGGTGTTACCCAAAATTATTTGAGCCTTGATATCCTCACGCAGTTCGGTCATGTGTACCGCCTTAACGGCGCCCACCGTGCCCACAGGCATGAAGATGGGAGTCTCGATTTGACCATGGTCGGTCGTGATGAGTCCAGCACGGGCGTTAGTGCCTTCGGGTGATGCTATGAGTTGATAGTCCATTCAGTCGATTGTTCTTGAAAAGCCGTGCAAAGGTAGTGATTTTTTAGTTTAAAGTTTACTGTTTAGTGTTTAAAGTTGATGATTGCAGTTTTTTGAGGCCGAATATCACAAAAAATGAGACTGGCGATCGCATTTCATCACCAGTCTCGTTAAAACTCCAAAAAGCTAAGAGCTTAATTGTATTTCTCCATCTCCCTGCGTGCCTTCTCGAGGTTCTCCTCGGCCTTCTCCAGATTCCTGAAGGCTTTCTCATAGTCCTGTTGAGCCTTGAGATTATCCTTGGCGACTTTCTCCTCGAACTTCTTAATTTCGGTTTCCATCTTGAGCATCTTCTTGGCATCGCCTTGAGCCTTAGCGGCTTTCTCATTAAGCTTCTGCCTTTCTTGGAATTGCTTCTGAGGGAGTTCGCTCAGCTTTTTCTGGGCCTCTTCATATTTTTTTTGGGCCTCCTGATACCTCGTCTGAGCTTTTTGATACTTTGCGGTTGCACTCTGGCGCTTTTGGGCTTCTTTTTGAGCTTTCTTAGCTTCTTTTTCGGCTTGTTTAGCCTCCTTCTCGCGCTTCTCGGCAGCCTTCTTGGCTTCCTTGGCCTTCTTCTCTTGTTCCTTGTAAGCCTCTTTCTGCTTCTTGGCTTCATCGGCTCGTTTCTTGGCTACATCAGCGTCCTTGGCATACTGCTGCTGTTGCTGCTGGATTTGCTGTGGCGTATCATAGGTCTGAGCCATCACGGCAGGAACAGCTGCGAAGCAGAACAACGCTGCCATCAAAATCATCTTTTTCATAATCAAAATATTTTAAAATTAAACTTGATTTCAATACTGCAAAGATAATGATATGACACGAATTGACAAAAAAAGTTTAATTATTTTGAGATTATGAATGCTTGAGAGTGATATGTTTCCGCTGAAGAGGCTAATGCAAACGGCGATGATAGGTGAACTCGTCAATGTGCTTGATACCAATTGATGTGAGATAGTCACGGGTGTGTCGCACGTCTTCATCAGTATTGAAATCGGGAATGTGGGGCACTCGCACGACGATGCGGTCATCCATGCCTTCGTGGTTCAGAAGCCATTGGAGGTTATCAATGACAAGGCTATTGTCTTGACCTGTGTAGCATTTGTAGATACTTGGATTGATGTCCTTGATATCGATGTAATATTCATGGATGAGGGGCTGCAGACGCTCCAGGTGCCGGCGGTCAACGTTGAGAGCGGTTTCCATTGTGAAGTGCCACTCTTGTGGTGCCATACGGCAAAAGGTCTCGATGAACTCGCTGCGGATGGCCGGTTCTCCGCCGTCAAAGGTGATTCCGCCGCCAGTGGCGAGGAAGTATAGGTTGTCGATCATCACCTCGTCGAGCAATTCAACAGGGGTGACTGTCCTCAAGAAACCATCAGGCCTCAAGCACTGGGCATTCAGGCAATACTGGCAATGCAGCGTGCAGCCATGGAAGGCGACCAGTGTGGTAACCCCCTGTCCATCAACCGATAGCCGATGGCGAGCCACCCCGATAATCGGTACCCTATTTTTATCCTCACTCATCGTTGACACCATGACTGGCAGTTCCATAGGCATCGACATGATCTATCCCGCCCAATGTATGAACCGCCTTACCTTTAAGACCGTCAGTTACATCAACTATCTCGCCAGATTCAGTGTTATCGTGGCCAATTGAATCAGCAACAGCACAAGAATCCCCCACAAATTCAACCTCACCCTGGAGCACATCGTCGTCAGCTTTATTCTGTTGGTTGCATGACATGGCAGTAAAACTCATCAACCCAAGGCTCACGCCAGCAACGAGAGCTGCCTTGGCGTTGGCGCGCCGACGGGCGATTTCCCGCTCCAGGTAGCGCAGCTCGCTCTCACATGCCGGGCAGGTGCCCGAACAATCGCCCTCGTGGTGACACTCGCGTGGGGCATAGTCAATTCCGTTGGCTCGTGCGATGTCAAGACGGACTTGCTTGAGCTGATCGCAGACATGTTTCCCTTTTTTCATTGTCGTTTTCTTTAGTTAGTCTTCAGATGATTCTAAGTCGCTCTTGTCCTCCAATTTGAAGGTGATAGGCAGCGTTAACCACATCGCAACCGCATCACCACCATGGCGACCGGGGAAGAATTTGGGCAATGACTTGCAGACGCGGACGGCTTCGTTGTCGAGTAATTCATGAACTGAATGGACAACCTTCACCTCATGGACTTCGCCATTCCTTTCGATGAGCAACTGCACGACCACGCGACCTTGGATGCTATCCTTGACGGCCTCAGGGGGGTATTTGACGTGCGTCTGCAGGTATTCCATCAGTGCACGTTCTCCTCCACGGAAGTAGGGCATCGTTTCACGGATCATCCCGAAGACTTCCGCTCGCTGCGTCGTGTCACACACTTGGCTCTGACAGCTATAACTATTGCTTGACGGAGAATTAGCAGCCATAGCCGACAGGCTGGACAACGCCAAGCTCACACCAGCGACAACGGCAGCCTTGCCCATGGAACGCTTGCGGGCGATTTCCCGTTCCAGGTAGCTCATCTCGCTCTCACAAGCGGGGCAGGTTCCCGCACATTCACCCTGGTGATCACACGCCTTGGGGGTATATTCAATTCCGTTGGCTCGCGCAATGTCAAGACGGATTGCCTTGAGCGCGTTGCATATATGTTTTCCGTGCTTCATCATCACATTTTTTTTAGAAATACAAATATAGTGTTTTTTTTAATTCCATGAGATTATTCCCCCACTCCCTTCAGTTTGAAGCTCACGGGCAGTGTGTACCAGACTGACACAGCCTGACCATTCTGACGACCCGGGATAAAGTCGGGTAGCGACTTGCAGATGCGGACTGCCTCCTCGTCAAGGTTCTCTTCCAATGAGCGTACGACCTTTACTTCACCGACCTTACCAGTCTTGTCAACAACGAACTGCACAATGACGCGACCCTGGGCGCAGCCTGCCATGGGCGGCCACTGAATGTGACTGTCGATGTACTCCTTCAGCGCGGCCTCACCACCAGGGAATTGAGGCATCTGTTCTACAACCGTGAAGATTTTGTCCGTGGAATTTAAGCTATCCCTGACTGCCTTGGGTGCGTAGTAAATAATATCCGCTTTGGGTTTCACGGGAAACCGGGTCATCTGCTCAGGATCCTCAAAAACTGCCTCTCTATTCACTGAGTCACAGGCAAGACCACGCACTCCATGGCTACACGCCATGGCGGAAAGGCTCGTGAACACCACGGTCAAGAGGACTGCAACCCTGATTGCCCTCATCATTTCAATATTTAATTTTCCGTGTTTCATAATCGCCAGTTTTTGTAGTTATTTCTCGTTTGCAAAGTTATAACCAAATTTTTGAAAAATGACTAACAACGGCTAACATTCGACAGTCATTTCGAGAATCAATAACTCCTTATAATCAATGTTTTACAAAACAAAAAGGTCATTTATGGGTAATTTGTCTTTTCAGGGTTAAGATTTCCTCAAAAAAAAGGCTTATTTTTGCAGTGAAATATGGAAAGAAGCCTCAAGCCAAGACGCCAACGGGCTAATCCACATATTAGTTCATTAGCACCTAAAATAATCTCAAAATGAGAACAAAACAATATAGCATTTATCAACTGGTTGCCATAATCATTCTTGCTGTGTTGAGCAGCTGCGGGCACACGGCAGATGACAGTCAACTCGTGGCAGCCGACTCACTGCTAGCCAAGAATCAAGCCAAAGAGGCCTTGCAGATGCTTCAAGTCCTCAACACCACATCTTTTAATAATAATGACAAAGCCTATCATGCTCTGCTGACTGTTCAAGCCCAACAGGCATGTCACATCGCTGCCACAAGCGACAGCATCATCAACAAGGCCGTGAAATACTATCAAGGACACAGCGACAAGGAGAAGCATGCCCGTGCCCTATTCTATCAAGGTTGCGTCAATAAAGAATTGGGCCATTTGGACAAGGCCATCACTTGTCTGCGGCAAGCCGAGGACGTGGCAGGGGATGATGACCTGAAAAACCGAGCGATGGCCAAGATGATGATGGGCGAGTTGTATCAGAGTCAGGTCATCGGAGCCAAGACCCTGGGTGCCGGCAAGTACCGCGAAGCTCTTGATCTGTTCAAACAGCTGGGTGATAAATATCACCAGATCATCTGTCTGAGCGAGCTGGGTGGTCTGTACCGCATTAATAAGGAAAAACAGGACAGTGCCTTGGAGTACATCAACGCTGCAATCGACATGGCCAAGTATGAAATCGAGCCACAATTTGTAGTTGCAAACCTGTTCTCGCGTGCCGAGTTTCGCGCTTCCATAGGGGATTACCAAGGAGCTAAGGATGATGCCGTTGAGGCTATCAGTTGGACTGGTGGCCTGAATATTCACCCTAGAATCCATTATACCGCTGCATCTGCGTTCCTGCACCTGGGACACACCGACTCAGCGCGTTATTACCTGCAACACGCTCCTGCAATGGCAACGGTAGCCGACAGTATCATGCACTACCAGTTACTCGCAGATCTCGCACGGCATGACAACAGGGTGGATGACGCATTCAATTATCTGAACATGACTCACCACCTTGCTGACTCGGTAGCCGTGAGCGGAATGAATGACAAGCTGATAGAGGCCGAGAAAAAATATGACACGCAGCATGCCGCACTTGAAAATGCGTTGCTGAGTTCGCGGCTTAGGGGCACCCTGCTGGGACTGGCATTGCTGGCGCTCGTCGTCGGGGCACTGGTATTCCTTGTTTGGCGTTACCGCAACCGCCTGAAAATCCAACAGACAGAATATGAGCTGCAAAAGGCTGACCTTGACCAATCCATCAGCAGCCTGCAACAGATGCAGACGTTGCTCAATGAGCGAGAATCGTCTAAAAAGCAATCCGAAGAGTTAAAAGGCATCGTGGACAACCAGATACAAGTTGTTCATCAACTGCTGCAATGGTCCTATGAGTGCAACGAAACGACCTTTGCCAAGCGGTTCAACTCGTTGATGACCATGCGTGGTCCTGATGAGGTGGGTGCCAGCTATTGGGACAACCTGCAATCACTGGCCAATGAGTTGTATGACAACGTGCTGGTCAAAGCACAAGAGGCCGCCTACGGCACCCTGCGTGAAGATGAAATCAACATGATAGCCCTGCAATGCCACGGGTTCTCAAGGACCGTGATTATGATTTGCATGCGATACAGGAACCTGAGAACCGTATCGAACAAGAAGACGCAAATCGCCCACAAACTCCATGTCGCAACGCTCGATGAGTTCCTGCAACCGTTCCTGAAGAGAAGGGCGGAAATCACGGAATAAACGGATATTACGGGATGAAGAATGAGGCGACAATAAGCTATGTGAGGATGCATCGCAAGGAGGATGTGCGGGCCCTAGCGTTAAAAGCGAGGCGAGACGATGATATTGACTTGACCTGGGCGCTTGACCAGATACAAGGCTGGCAAACAGCAACGCACAAACTGCCATCGTGGGCCGCCATCGACGGTATTATCTATCCGCCACATCTTTCAATGGAACAATGCTCAAGCGAACAAACAGCATTATATAAATGTGCTGTCGTGAATTCATTGCCACAAGGCACACACGATACACTCATTGATCTGACGGGCGGTTTCGGTGTTGATTTCGGCTTCATGGCAAGGTGCTGCAAGCAAGCGATTTATGTTGAGAGACAAGAGCACCTGTGCGAGACGGCCAAGCACAATTTCTCACTGATGTGTTTAGACCATGCGACAGTCATCCATGGTGATGCTGAGGACGTTTTAAGTGACATCAGCACCAATTCTGCCTCTACCCTGCTCTATCTGGATCCTGCACGGCGCGACAGCAACAGCAGCCGCACCTATGCCATCAGTGACTGCACTCCTGACGTACTGGAACTGCGTGACCGATTGTTCGAAAAAGCCGACCATGTCATGCTGAAACTGTCGCCCATGCTTGATTGGCACAAGGCCGTGAGTGACCTGGGCGAGCGTGTTGTCGAAGTCCATATTGTGAGCGTTGCCAACGAATGCAAAGAACTGCTTATCCTCATGAAAGCCGATCACCAAGGTGAGCCCGCTATCCACTGCGTGAACGATGAACAACAACTTTGCTTCAAACCGTCAGAGGGTGAAATGCCGACCGCTATTGGCCGTAGTGAGAAGAGTGGATTTATCTATGAGCCCAATGCCTCCATCATGAAGGCGGGGTGCTTTGGCCTATTGACTGAGCGCTACCCTGTCAAGGCACTGGCAACGGACAGCCACTTGTTTGTGTCAAGCGAGAAGATAGAGGATTTTCCCGGACGCCGATTTGCCATTACAGCCGTCACCACGATGAACAAGAAGGAATTGGGACAAGCTATGAAGTGTATCAACCGCGCCAACGTCGCCACGCGCAACTTCCCCATGTCGGCTCAACAGCTGAGGCAGCGCCTGCGGCTACAGGACGGAGGTGACCTTTTTATCTTCGGTACAACTGATAGTGATGGGCACCGTCTGCTCTTCCTTTGTCACAAGGTGTAGAGCAAAAGCTACGGCATAGACAACTCAATTTGCACAAAACAAAAGCCCTCAACCGCGATTGGCTGAAGGCTTTGTTTGGTAGAGAAACAGGGACTCGAACCCTGGTTTCCGCCGTGAGAGGGCGGCGTCCTAGACCACTAGACGATATCTCCATTGAATGTGAAAGCCCTCGCTCGTGGTTGGGTGAAGGCTTTGCTTGGTAGAGAAACAGGGACTCGAACCCTGGTTTCCGCCGTGAGAGGGCGGCGTCCTAGACCACTAGACGATATCTCCTTTCAAAAGCGTTGCAAAATTACTGCCATTTTTTGAACTGGCAAATTTTTTTGGCACTTTTTTCTTGTTTTGTGTCAAAAAACCTCATTTTTGATATTTTTCGGTATTTTTCTTGCCGTAAAACATATCGAATCGGGATAAATTATGTACCTTAGCGGATTGTAACAACATATCATTTGTAAAAACCTTTAATTTATTATGGCAAGTAAAAGACATATCAAGAAAGCTATCCAGAATGCCTGTGGCGACATCGCAGGCGAGTGCATCTTTGCAGAATCAGCATTTGGCGAGGGAAAACTCGAAGAGTGGGACAGCATTATTATCGACACCGCTCTGCTGCAACAGGAAGCCATCAACCGCGTGAGCAATAAGTTCGACAAGAAGGTGAAGGACTTTGCCAACCGCAAGGAGTATAACAAGGCCCGTCGCGCATTCTTCAAGCAGTGTGAGAAGGAACTGAGTGAGTACTTCCGCGGCGAGGTGGAGAACATTGCCAAGCGCATGAATCAACTCATGCCCTCCAACAAATAACAATTCCTTTACACAATGAACCTCTCTGGCTGGATACTGAAAAAAGCTGGTTGGACTTTTAAGGTCAACTTGACGATGCCCGACAAATGCATCATCGTCATTGCACCCCACACCAGCAATTGGGACTTCATCCTCGGAGAGTTGGCCATCCACTCGGCAGGTTTGAAAGCCGGGTTCCTAATGAAGGACACCTGGTTCTTCTTCCCGCTGGGATATCTGCTGCGTGGCTTGGGTGGCATTCCCGTGAACCGCCGCCAGCACGGCAACTTGACGCAATCGATCGTCAATGCATTCAACACCACACCTAAGCTCGCCATCGGTGTCACACCCGAAGGCACCCGCAGCCCCAATCCCAATTGGCACAAGGGCGCCATCTTCATGGCACGCGATGCCGGTGTGCCGTTGATTCTCGCCTACTTTGACTACAAAGACAAGGTGGTTTGCATTGACAAAGAGTTTGAGCTGAGTGATGATGCTGATGCCGATCTGTTGCGCATCAAGAGGTATTTCCAGCCATTCCATGGACGATACCCCGAAAATTTCGTCACTGGACTGGAGTGATTAACGGCCGTGGCAGTAGCCACGATACAGACTGACACTGATACAACCGAGGCGCAAGTGTTTGTGTCTCAATAATTCAACGCTAAAAAGATGATTTCACGCAACCTGCGCGTTACGCTCATTGAGGACGACATCGTCTGGGGCGACCGTGATGCCAACCTCGAACAACTGAAGCGCAACTTGCGCAATATGCCCGATGACACTGATCTGGTCATCCTGCCCGAGCTGTTCACCACAGGATTCATGACAGGAGACCGCGAACAGGCAGCGGCTGTCGCCGAGTGGAACAGCGGTGACACGCTGCACATGCTGCGCAAACTGGCTGCCGAATATCATGTGGGCATCATCGGCAGTTTCCTGGCCAACACCGCTGCACAGCTCTACAACCGCGCTTTCTTCATTGAGCCAAACGGTGATGAAACCTACTACGACAAGCGCCATCTGTTCTCTTTTGGTGGCGAGGACAAGGTATTCAACCGCGGCCTGACCGCAGCGCCCATTGTGCGCTTCCGCGGTTTCAACATCAAACTGGTAGTGTGCTACGATCTGCGCTTCCCTGTCTTCTGCCGCAACGTGAATAACAACTACGACCTGCTGGTGGTTATCGCCAACTGGCCCAAGTCACGTGAAAAAGTGTGGCGCACGCTGCTTGCCGCCCGCGCGATGGAGAACGAATGCTTTGTGTGTGGTGTGAACCGCTGCGGCACCGATCCTGCTGGCGTTGAGTACCCTGAGGGTTCATCGCTTGTCATCGACTTCAAGGGCAAAGTCATTGCCCAACGCATGACAAGTCCCGTGATTACCGCCGATCTGTCGCCCGCACAGCTGGCACAGTTCCGTGAGAAATTCCCTGCTTGGCGTGACGCCGACTCGTTCACACTCAACATTTGAGCAAGCCCACTCCCATAGAACTGCTGGCGCCCGCACGCGACGCCGACATTGCTATTGCCGCTATCGACCATGGCGCCGATGCGGTCTATATGGGTGCGTCCCATCATGGAGCTCGCGCTGATGCCACCAACAGCATCGAGGATGTACGCCGCGCTTGCGACTATGCCCATCAGTTCGGTGCCAAAATCTATGCCACAGTCAACACGCTTATTTATAATGATGAACTGATTGAGGTAGAACAATTAGTTCACGAGTTGTACCGAATCGGCGTGGATGCGCTCATCGTCCAGGATTTGGGACTATTGCGTCTCGACCTGCCCCCCATTGCCCTGCATGCCAGCACACAATGCGACCTGCGCACGCCCGACAAGGCTCGATTTCTTGAAGCACTCGGGTTTTCACAGTTGGTCATGGCACGCGAGCTCACCCTTGAGGAGATTTCCGACATCCGCAAGGTGACCACTGTGCCGCTCGAAGCCTTTGTCCATGGTGCTTTGTGCGTGAGCTACAGCGGCCGTTGTGCCATCAGCCAAGTGTTGAAAGGCCGCAGCGCTAACCGTGGCAAGTGTGCCCAACTGTGCCGCCTGCCCTATGACCTGGTGAATGGTCAAGGTCGTGTCTTGGTCGAGGGTAAGCACCTGTTGTCATTGCGTGATTTGGCACAGCATGACCGCCTGGAGCAGATGATGTCTGCTGGTGTTTCGTCATTCAAAATCGAGGGACGTCTTAAGGACATGGCCTACGTCAAGAACGTGGTCGCCTATTACCGCCGCGCCATCGACAAGGTCATCAACCGTTATCCCGACCGCTACTGCCGCGCCTCAAACGGCACAGTGGAACTGACATTCGACCCAGCGCTCGAGAAGAGTTTCAATCGAGGCTTCACACACTACTTCCTTGATAAGCGCCGCCCGACTGACGGCACCGCTATGGCTTCGATCGACACGCCGAAGTCACAAGGCGAATATCTGGGCCGCGCCCTGCGTTGCAATGGCAACACACTGGCCATTGAAACAAAAATCACTCTCGCTAACGGCGACGGCTTGAGTTTCACCGATGCTCAAGGCAATTATGCAGGAGCGAGGATCAACCGAGTCATTGGCCAAGGCACTGTGTTGCTAAGGGAACGCGCCGACATTGCTCGGGGGTCCCATATCTATCGAACTGCCGATAAAGCCTTCAATGACCAGTTGTCCAAACCGACAGCGACACGAACCATTACTATGGATGCCGAACTGCGTTATCTTAATGGTTTATTGGTACTTACACTCAAAGATGAGCGAGGCAACCGTGTCACGCACACAGTGGAGTGTGATCTGCAAACCGCTGCAAAACCTCAAACTGAACGTCAAATCGCCGAGTTAGGGAAACTGGGAGGCACCATTTATCGACTGCATGAGGCCCAAGTGCCTGGCGACACCTTCATTCCTGCCTCGCTGTTGGCTAGAATTCGCCGTGAGACCATCGAACTGCTCAACCGCACCCATGACATCACCCGACCGGTGGCAAGACGTCGCCCCGAGGATATTTCAGTTCCCTTCCCGACTCACAAGTTAGTGCCCGCCGACAATGTAGCCAACCGCTTGGCCGAGCAGCTTTACCGCGATCATGGTGTGACCGATATCACACTCGCGCTTGAAGCGGGAACACCCGCAACAGCTTCCACGCCGCTGATGCACACCCGTTACTGCCTGCGCCGCCAACTCGGCGCCTGCCTCAAAGGCAAAAACGCCACTCGCCTCCCCCACGACCTTTTCTTGAAAACGGGTAACACACTATTGAAGGTCATCTGCGATTGCCAGAACTGTGAGATGATACTCACCCTTGCCAAGTAACTAATGCATAATTGCTCAAAAATTTGGCATTTCATTCGCTTTACACTACTTTTGTGACTTGATATGAAAAAGGATACGATACAACTGATTGTGATTCTAGTGGTGTTGGTGGCTGCTGCGGTCGCCATCCTGGTGTACATGCCTCACGACATTGTGACGATATATAACTGGTACAAGGAGCACTTGACCTATGGCACCATCCTGCTGCTGATGGCCATTGAGAGTTCTTTCATCCCCTTCCCCAGCGAGGTGGTGATACCTCCTGCGGCCTATTTCGCAGCGCGCAACGGGGACATGAACATATTGATGATTGTTGTTGTCGCCACGCTGGGCGCGCTGATTGGAGCCGTCATCAACTATGTGCTGTCGCTGCTTATCGGGCGGCCTGTGGTCTATGCCTTCGCTAACAGCCGCATCGGCCACATGTGCCTCATCGATGCTGAAAAGGTTCAGAAGGCCGAGGCCTACTTCGACCGCCATGGCGCCATCTCGACCTTCCTGGGCCGTTTGATACCCGCCATCCGCCAACTCATCTCCATCCCCGCCGGCTTGTCGCGCATGAACTTTGGCACTTTTGCGCTGTTCACTGCACTAGGCGCTGGTATCTGGAACGTGGTTCTAGCTGGTCTTGGCTACTGGCTGAGCCTGCATTTCCCCGAGCAGGAACTGCTGGCACAACTGGAGCACTACAACCGTTATCTGTCGTGGGCAGGCTACGCCCTCGCCATCTTCATCATCCTTTTCCTGGCCTACCAGGCTATCCGCAAGCGCCCGCTTCCAAACAAGTAGAAACCAACTCCTAACTCCTCACTTCTCACTCTTAACTATTATGAAAGTATCCCCCTCCCTGTTGTCAGCCGACTTTGGCAATCTTGCCAAGGACATTGACATGATTAACCGCAGCGAAGCCGACCTGCTGCATCTTGACGTGATGGACGGCGTGTTCGTGCCCAATATCTCATTTGGATTTCCCGTCATCAAACAAGTTCAGCGTCTGTGCCAAAAACCACTTGACGTCCACCTGATGATTGTTGAGCCACAAAAGTTCATCCCCCAAGTGCGTGACTGCGGTGCCTCTATCATGACCGTACATCAGGAGGCATGCATTCATCTCAATCGCGTGGTTCAACAGATTCACGATGCGGGAATGCTGGCAGGTGTGTCGCTTAATCCTGCGACACCTGTGGCAATGTTGAAAGACATCATCTGTGACGTTGATCTCGTGCTTCTCATGTCGGTCAACCCAGGATTTGGCGGTCAGAAGTTTATCGTGCAAACGCTGAACAAGGTTCGCGAGTTGCGCCAGCTCATCACCCTCAACGGCAGCCATGCTGAAATCGAGATTGACGGCGGTGTCAATGACATCACCGGCACTCAACTGGCTGAAGCGGGAGCAGACATACTTGTCGCAGGCAGCTATGTCTTCGGTGCCGATGACCCCATCAAAACCATCGAGGGGCTGAAAAACCTCTAAAAATATTTTGTCAGGTCAAAAATTCGCCATAACTTTGCACCCGCTTTCGGAATTAAACCCGCAAGCAAGACTGGAAAGGTGCCGGAGTGGTCGATCGGGGCGGTCTCGAAAACCGTTGTACGCTTTGCGTACCGTGGGTTCGAATCCCTCCCTTT
>JAEEGF012103375.1_pt1 | contig 60442 bp, 47 predicted proteins | sample 9134171 | NCBI WGS metagenome assembly JAEEGF01 (sample SAMN16246542, study PRJNA631951) | gut metagenome | biome: gut microbiome; feature: rumen; material: AP-attached | host: Bos | place: Iran: Karaj | collected 2018-10 | reverse complement strand
CGTCATAGACATCATGGAGGATCAAAAGAATATCACGGATATGGGTGGAACGATGAGATTAGGAGCTTATGACTGTCAATTAGCAGAAGGCAGCAAGACTGCAGAAGCATACACAGCGGCAGCAAATAATGGTCAATGGTCAATGGTCAATGGTCAATGTATAAAGGAGCGCCACCGTCATCGTTACGAGTTCAATAACAAATACAAGAAGGAATACGAGCAGAACGGTATGCAGTGTGTAGGTATCAACCCCGCTGCTGACTTGGTAGAGATAGTAGAGATTCCCGAGAAGAAGTGGTACATCGGTACCCAGTTCCATCCCGAATACTCTTCTACGGTGCTGCATCCGCATCCCTTGTTTATGAGCTTCGTAAAGGCCTGCGTCCTTTAATTGAACATTGAACATTATCCCATTAAGCTATTAAGCAAATAAGCTATTAAGCAAATAATCAATGGAACAGCTGAAACATGAATGCGGCGTGGCGCTGGTAAGACTACTGAAGCCCCAAAGCTATTACGAGCATAAGTACGGAACAAAGGCATACGGCCTGAACAAGCTCTATCTGATGATGGAGAAGCAGCATAACCGTGGCCAGGAAGGCGCAGGTATAGCCTGCGTGAATATGAACGCTGCCGTAGGAACGGAATATATGTTGCGTGAGAAAGCTCTGGGCAAGGATGCCATAACAGAGATTTTTGACCATGTGACACCCGAGTGGACAGAGGCCCAGCTCTATATGGGTCACCTGCGCTATTCTACCACCGGCAAGAGCGGTTTGCAGTATGTGCACCCCTTCCTGCGCCGTAACAACTGGAGGGCCAAGAACCTCTGTCTGTGCGGTAACTTCAACATGACCAACATAGACGAGATATTCGGCAAGATGGTCGAGCAGGGCCAGTCGCCCCGTATCTACAGCGACTCTTACATCACCCTGGAACTGATGGGACACCGTCTGGATCGCGAGGTGGAGCGCTGCTTTGTAGAGGCCAAGCAGAAAGGCCTGCAGAATACGGATATCACACGATATATAGAGGAGCATGTGCAGATGGGTAACGTCCTGCGCACCACCATGAAGGATTATGACGGCGGCTACGTGATGTGCGGCCTGACGGGTAGTGGCGAGATGTTTGCCATGCGCGACCCCTGGGGCATCCGTCCTGCCTTCTTCTACAAGGATGACGAGGTGATTGCCGTTGCCAGCGAACGTGCTGTATTGCAGACAACCTTCGACCTCACCTGCGAGGATGTTCAGGAGCTTCCTGCCGGTCAGGCTCTGGTCATCCATCAGGATGGCACCTCCGGCTTGGAGACAATCCTGGAAGCCAAGAAGCAGGCACGCTGCTCATTCGAGAGAATATACTTTAGTCGTGGCTCCGACCGCGACATCTACCAGGAGCGCAAGCAGTTGGGTCAGCAGTTGACAGAGCCTATCCTGAAGGCCATCGATAATGATACGGACCATACCGTCCTGTCCTTCATCCCCAACACCGCCGAGGTCGCTTTCTACGGCATGGTAGAGGGCCTGCGCAACAAGGGCCTGAACGTCCGCAGCGAGAAGGTGGCTTGGAAGGACATCAAGTTGCGTACCTTCATCACCGAGGCAGGTTCACGCAACGACCTCGCCTCACACGTCTATGACATCACCTACGGTTCCTTGCGTCCCTACGAGGATAATCTGGTCATCATAGACGACAGTATAGTACGCGGTACCACCCTCAGGGAGAGCATCTTCAAGATTCTGGATCGCCTGCACCCCAAGAAGATTGTCATGGTCAGCAGTTCGCCTCAGATTCGCTATCCCGACTATTACGGTATAGATATGGCACGCCTGGAGGAGTTCATCGCCTTCCGTGCCGTTATAGCCCTGCTCACCGAGCGCGGCCTCTGGCAGCTGGTGAATGATACCTACGAGGCCTGCTATGCCGAGCTGCGCAAACCCAAGGTAGAACAGCGCAACTGCGTCAGCGCCCTGTACAAGCCCTTCACCGTGGATGATATCAACCGCAAGATGGCAGAGATGCTGCGTCCCGTAGGCATGCAGGCACCCGTTGAGTTCGTCTTCCAGACAATAGAGGGATTGCACGCTGCCTGTCCCGACCATCAGGGTGACTGGTACTTCACCGGCAACTATCCCACTCCGGGCGGTAACAAGCTGGTGAATCAGGCCTTTGTGAATTACGTTGAACAGAACTTAAAGCTACAAAAATAAGATATGAAGAGAGAAGCAAGATTGATTTTGGATGACGGAACGGTATTCTGCGGCTGGTCGTTCGGCGCTGAGGTGAATACAGTTGGCGAGGTGGTTTTCAACACAGCCATGATGGGCTACCCCGAGAGCCTAACCGACCCCAGCTATGCCGGTCAGATACTGGTTACAACCTTTCCTCTGATAGGTAACTACGGTGTGCCTGAGACAGGCGGTCAGCCGTTACCTACATTCATGGAAAGCGATAAGATACACGTTAAGGGCCTCATTGTTGCCGACTACAGTCAGGAGTACAGTCACTGGAATGCCAAGGAGTCGCTCAGCAGCTGGCTCAAGCGCGAGGGCATCCCTGCCATCTCAGGCATCGATACCCGCCGCCTCACCAAGCTGTTGCGTGAGCACGGTGTGATGAGGGGAAGAATAATCATTGAACATTCAACATTGAACATTGAACATTGTTCAGAGGATTACGGCTCCATCAATTGGGTAGAGAAGGTAAGCTGCAAGGAGGTTATCACCTACAAACCCGAATGCTCAATGTTCAATGGTCAATGTTCAATGAAGAAGGTAGTCCTTGTCGATTGCGGTGTCAAGGCCAATATCATCCGTTGCTTGTTGAACAGAGGGGTAGAGGTGATTCGTGTACCTTGGGATTACGATTTCAATCAGCTGGAGTTCGACGGCCTCTTCCTGGCTAACGGTCCTGGCGACCCCGAGCAGTGTACCAAGACGGTAGAGCATATCCGCACCTTCCTGAACAATAAAGAGGTGAAGCCCCTCATGGGTATCTGTCTGGGTAACCAGCTGCTGGCTCGTGCCGCCGGTGCCAAGACATACAAGCTGAAGTACGGTCACCGTAGTCACAACCAGCCCGTTCAGCGCGTTGGTAGCACCCAGTGCTTCATCACCTCTCAGAACCACGGCTATGCGGTAGATGCCAATACATTGCCTGCCGACTGGGAGCCCCTCTTCGTAAATATGAACGACGGTTCTAACGAGGGTATCCGTCACAAGACCAACCCCTGGTTCTCCGCTCAGTTCCATCCCGAAGCTTGCTCAGGCCCCACAGATACAGAGTGGATGTTTGATGAGTTTGTTTCATTGTTAGGAGCAGGGAGCAAGGAGCAAGGAGCAGGAAGTTTGATAAGCCAAAACAATTCTCTTGCCCCTTGCACCTCGCCCCTTGCCCCTATAAAGAAAGTTTTACTTTTGGGTAGCGGAGCATTGAAGATTGGTCAGGCCGGCGAGTTCGACTATAGTGGTGCGCAGGCTCTGAAGGCTCTGAAGGAAGAGGGCGTGGAGAGCGTGCTCATCAACCCCAATATCGCTACCGTTCAGACCTCAGAGGGTGTGGCAGACAAGGTGTACTTCCAGCCCGTGACACCCGAGTTCGTAGAGCGTGTCATAGAGAAGGAGCGTCCTGATGGTATCCTGCTCAGCTTCGGCGGTCAGACAGCCCTCAACTGTGGTGTAGAGCTGTATCAGAAGGGTGTGTTAGAGAAATATGGCGTAAAGGTACTGGGAACACCCGTACAGGCCATCATAGATACCGAGGACCGCGACCTCTTCGTCAAGAAGCTGGACGAGATTGGCGTCAAGACCATCAAGAGTCAGGCCTGCAGCACCCGCGAGGAGGTTCGTCAGGCAGCAGCAGAGCTGGGTTACCCCGTCATCCTGCGTGCCGCTTACGCCCTGGGAGGCTTGGGCTCCGGTTTCTGCGACAACGAGGCAGAGCTGGAGGCTCAGGCAGAAGAGGCCTTCTCATTCTCACCCCAGGTATTGGTAGAGAAATCCCTCAAGGGATGGAAGGAGATAGAGTACGAGGTGGTGCGCGACCGCTATGACAACTGTATCACCGTCTGCAACATGGAGAACTTCGACCCCCTCGGCATCCATACCGGCGAGAGTATCGTTGTGGCTCCCAGTCAGACGCTTACCAATAGCGAGTATCACAAGCTGCGTGCCCTTGCCATCAAGATTATCCGCCACATCGGTATTGTGGGAGAGTGCAACGTACAGTATGCCTTCGACCCCAACTCCGAGGATTACCGCGTCATAGAGGTCAATGCCCGTCTGAGCCGTTCTTCCGCTCTGGCCAGCAAGGCTACCGGTTACCCCTTGGCCTTCGTAGCTGCCAAGTTGGGCTTGGGTTATGGCCTCTTCGAGTTGAAGAACTCCGTCACCAAGACCACCAGTGCCTTCTTCGAGCCTGCCCTCGACTACGTTGTCTGCAAGATTCCACGTTGGGACCTCTCCAAGTTCCACGGCGTCAACCACGAGCTGGGTTCCAGCATGAAGAGTGTGGGCGAGGTCATGGCCATCGGCCGTACCTTCGAGGAGTCTATCCAGAAGGGTCTGCGTATGATTGGTCAGGGTATGCACGGCTTTGTGGACAACAGGGCTCAGCATGTTACCGATGTTCCTGATGCCCTGCAGCATGCCACGGATACCCGTATCTTTGTCATTGCCAAGGCCATGCTGATGGGTTATACCGTAAATCAGATTCATGACCTCACCAAGATAGATAACTGGTTCCTGCAGAAGCTCAAGCACATCATCAATATCAACGACCGCCTGCGCGAGTATGCGCACCTGGCAGATATGTACACCTTTATGGAGCCCCTGGAGCTGCAGGAGTACATAGAGGAGCCCGAGTTTGCAGAGCTGCTGCACGAGGCCAAGGTATATGGCTTCTCCGACTTCCAGATTGCCCGTGCCATCGGCCTGGGAGAGTGCGACATGAATATGGAGAAGGCAGGCCTCATCATCCGCAAGTGGCGCAAGGACCTGGGCATCAAGCCATACGTCAATCAGATAGACACCATGGCAGCAGAGTATCCTGCTCAGACAAATTACCTGTATATGTCTTACGTATAAAAATAAGGTTAAGCAATGAAGGGTAGCCCGTGCGGCTCCCCTTCGCTTGTATATTGTGCTGTTTGTTCAGGCTATTTCATCAGCACTTTCTCACTTAAACGCATCCTTTTTGCCGTTCTTTATATAAATGCCATTGCGGGGCTGCTGTACTCTGCGGCCACTCAAGTCATAGTAGACATTGGAAGGTTGCTGAGTAGCTTGTACATCGTTAATACCTGTAATGATGGCATAATCTGTATTCATGTGTTCATTGCAGACAAATGCCCATTGCTGTGATGACTGACCTTCAATTAGGATACCATTTTCACCATCTTTAAATTCAATAGGAGTCGGTATTTCTGATAGAACTAAGCCGTTTGTATCTTTTTTTACATATCTCTTGGCACCAATATTATATAGATAACATGCACCAGCAGATTCTATCATTTGCCAGGTATGATTGGGGTTGTTCTCATCAACACCAACAGAACTAATAGTTCCTATACAGTTGTTTACTGGATCATAGACAGAGTAGCTATAAGTACCGCTCTCCATCAAAGTGTAAACTTGTTGCGTGGTCAATTGCTTCACGACCGTCGCTGTTTCTCGGATATTGATAAATTTATACCAATTATCATCGTATGCGTATGCATCCCAACATCCAGTAGGAATGTATAGGGTTGTATGATAGTATGTTTGGTCGGAAAATGCTATACCACCTGTTGGTGGGGTGGTACATTTAATTAGTACATTGCGTAGTTTACAACCAGAGAAAGCTGATGTTCCTATTGTGGTTAAAGTTTCTGGGATATAAATAGAAGTTAAGCTACTGCAGCCAGAAAATGCTTGATTACCTATAGTAGTCACTCCTTCAGGAATGTTGACAGAAGCTAAGCTTATGCAATTCAGGAAGGCTTGTTCGTCAATATTGAGCACACTATTAGAAATGTATATAGAGGTTAAACCTTCACATTCGGAAAAAGCACCACTTCCAATCGTCGCTATTTTTTCTGGGATAGTAATGGAAGTCAATCCATTACAGCCTTGAAAGACTTGTTTTCCGATGGAAGTAACATTATTAGAAATATTTATACTGGTAAGTCCATTACAGCCCAGAAAGGCTTGATCCCCTATGTAGATTACACTATTTGGTATAGTAATAGATGTCACACCACTACAGCCGCCAAATGCTCCATTTTCTATATTTATTACGCTGTTAGGGATGATAAGAGAGGTTAATCCGCGACAGCCATTGAAAGCTTTGCTGCCGATTGTTTTTATGCTATCGGACAGTTTGACAGATGTTAAATTTACACATCTAGAAAACGCACTTTCTCCAATGTTAGTCACAATTGGTGGAATTGACACAGCGGTTGCCCATGGCCTGCATTTTACTAGAGTGTCTTTTTTGATTAGCAGACCTTCATTAGTCTCTTCATCGCAAAGGGTTGCACCCCAATTATTATTATTTGATAATGATGTTTTATTAATAAAAGATTTGATTGTAAAATAACAGCCAGAGAATGCATTATTCTCGATAACTGTCATACTCCCAGGTATAGTAATACCGGATAGAGATATACATGACATAAAAGCGGTAGAACCTATAGATAGTACTCCATTTTCGATTGTGACAGTTTTTAATAAGGAACAGTACGAGAATGTTTTGTCTTTAATATATTTGACACTCTCAGGAATTGTAATGTGTGTAAGGGAGGAGCAGCCTTGAAAGGCAGATGCGCCAATGCTCGTCACATTATTGGGTATTGTAATACTGTCGAGAGAATAGCAAGCAGAAAAAGCAGATGCGCCAATGCTCGCCACATTATTTGCTATATTAATGTCGGTTAGAGAAGTACAAAATTCAAAAGCTGAATTCCCAATACTTAACACACCTTCCCCCATTTTAACTGACATTAGACTCGAACAACTGGCAAAAGAACTTTGTCCTATACTTGTTACACTGTTTGGAATAATCACAGAAGTGAGCCCCCCACAATTACGAAATGCATTATCTCCAATTTCTATAACACTTTCTGATATAGTAACAGATTTTAAAGATCTGCAAGATTCAAATACAGAAGTGTTTATACTCATTAAACCATTTCCAATGGAGACTGATTCCAAATAACTACATCCATAAAAAGCACGTTCATTTATACTTGTTACGTTATTAGGAATAACTATTGAAGTCAGTGAACTTCCTTCAAAAGCTCTATAGCCGATGCTTTCTACATTATTACCGATGATTACAGATTTCAGGTTGCCGAAATAGCTGAATGCTTGATTGCCAACGCTTTTAACTGCATCCCCTAAAATATACTCAGTTACTTGATCACCAAAATAATCTGATATCTTTCTATGTTGTTGATTGTACGAAATAGAAACAAAACTGTCATTGTCCAGAGTTACTGATGTAAGTCTTTTGCAATCGTTAAAAGTACCTATTCCAATATTCTGTATAGTTTCTGGAATAGTAATAGCTGTTAACTTGTCACATTTTTTAAAGGCATCTACATCAATAAATTCCACATTATAAGTTGTGTTATTATAAGTTACCGATTTGGGTATGACTACATTGCCAAAGTAGCTATTATAGTTGTTGTCACGATATGTTACTATTGCATAATCTCCTGATATACTGTAATATATCCCGCCAATCTCAAAATCATATGCATTTGCATGTAATGGCAATAATGCCAGAATAATAAGAATAAAAATCTTTTTCATGATAATTCTTTTTTAGGTTAGTACTTTCACTTTCATTCAACAAGTTAGCACAAACATCCTGATACGGAAAGAGTGCGCTCCTGCCATATCCCTGTCAGGCTCACCACAAGCCCCCAAATAAGAATGGAGAAACACACTCTTAAAGCGCGCTCCAAACCTTATTTGGTTAATTGCTCGTTTTCCTTTCCGAGGTGGTGATTCGACAGGGAATTTGAGCAAATTAATTTTGCATTCCTCGCGGATTGCGCTACAAAGATACGACTAAGTGTGCGGAATACAAAAGAAAAACAGGATTTTCTTTATTCCAGAAAAGAATCATTTATGATAATGAATATGTTTTGTCATGTGTCATGATTGAACTGATTATGTATCATGAACGAGTCAAATCATGTATCATGGATTTAGCTGCTCATGAGCATGACGCTGTTTGTTCTAAATTAAGCCTCTGGGCAATTGATGCCCAGGGCTTTCTTTTTCTGTCATTATGATACGGGATATTGTTGTAATAATTGCTATATGTTAGTAAATATTGCCAAATATATATAAAAATGTATTGCGAAGTCTTGGTTGTAATTGCAAAATGTATTACTTTTGCACGAAAATTATTCAAAACCGTACCAAATAGTACCAAATCTGTATCAAATCTGTATTAAAACCGTACCAATATGTGTGGAATTGTAGCCATATTTAATATCAAGCAGCAGTCTCAGGAGCTGCGACAAAAGGCGTTGCGTATGAGTCAGAAAATCCGTCACCGCGGACCTGACTGGAGTGGAATCTACTGTGGCGGCTCTGCCATCCTGGCACACGAGCGACTCTCTATCGTTGACCCCGAAAGTGGCGGCCAACCGCTCTACAGCCCCGACAAGAAGCAAGTCCTGGCCGTGAACGGTGAGATTTACAATCATCAGGAAATCCGCCGCCTCTATGCCGGTCAGTATAACTTTCAGACAGGCTCTGACTGCGAGGTGATTCTGGCCCTTTATCGCGAGAAAGGCATCAACTTTCTGGAAGACCTCTCCGGTATCTTTGCCTTTGCCCTCTACGATGAGGAGAAGGATGCATTCCTGATAGCCCGCGATCCCATTGGCGTTATACCTCTTTATATAGGCTATGACAGCGACGGCACGGTGTACGTTGCCAGCGAGCTGAAAGCCTTGGAAGGCTTTTGCGAACAGTACGAACCCTTCCTGCCCGGACACTATGCCTACGGCAGTTCAAAATTCAAAGATTCAAAATTCAAAATGGAACGCTATTACAAGCGTGACTGGATGGAGTATGATGCCGTAAAGAACAATACGGCCAGCGTTGACGCTATCCATGACGGGCTGGTGGCTGCCGTGAAGCGTCAGCTGATGAGTGATGTGCCTTATGGCGTACTGCTCTCTGGCGGTTTGGATTCCAGCGTCATCTCTGCCATTGCCGAGAAGTTCAGCGAGCACCGTATAGAGGACAATTCCCAGACACGTGCTTACTGGCCGCGTCTGCATAGCTTTGCCGTTGGTTTGAAGGGTGCTCCTGATTTGGCAAAGGCCAAGATGGTAGCCGACCACATAGGCACCGTACACCACGAAATCAACTACACCATACAGGAGGGCTTGGATGCCATCCGCGATGTGATTTACTATATAGAGACCTACGATGTTACCACCGTCCGTGCCTCTACGCCTATGTATCTGCTGGCACGCGTCATCAAGTCGATGGGTATCAAGATGGTGCTCAGCGGCGAGGGTGCCGACGAGATTTTCGGAGGTTACCTTTACTTCCACAAGGCACCATCTGCCAAGGACTTCCATGAGGAGACGGTGCGCAAGCTCAGCAAGCTGTACCTCTACGACTGCCTGCGCGCCAACAAGAGCCTGAGTGCCTGGGGTGTGGAGGGCCGTGTGCCGTTCCTCGACAAGGAGTTCCTGGACATCGCCATGCGCACCAACCCAGAGGCTAAGATGTGCCCGGGCACAACGATGGAGAAGAAGATTGTGCGCGAGGCCTTTGCTGATATGCTGCCCGAGGCAGTGGCATGGCGACAGAAGGAGCAGTTCAGCGATGGCGTAGGTTACAGTTGGATTGATACTCTGATGCAGATTACCTCGGAGGCTGTCAGCGATGAGCAGATGGCGCACGCAGCAGAGCGGTTCCCCATCAATCCGCCCAAGAACAAGGAGGAGTACTACTACCGCAGCATCTTTGCCGAGCACTTCCCAAGCGACTCAGCAGCCAAGAGCGTGCCCTCGGAAGCCAGCGTTGCCTGCTCCACCGCCATTGCCCTGGAGTGGGATGCCGCCTTCAAGAATATGAATGATCCTAGCGGTAGAGCTGTAAAAGGTGTACATGAACAGGCCTATTGACGCTGAATTAGACAATAGGACCTAAAAAGAGACAATACGTGCCAGCTTGTCAGGAGAAAAACCTGCAAGGCCGGCACGTATGCTTTTTGGCACGGTTGTTGCACTAAGGTTAGTGAACAGCGGACAAAGAATAAAGAACTTAACCAATGTTCAATATTCAATGCTCAATGTTCAATGAACATAAGTTTAACTAAAATATAACTAGGAGGTATTAATTATGTTACCAGTAATGTTTCAGAACAGTTGGATGCCAACATTGTTTGATGATTTCTTGAACACTGATTTTATGCCTCGTGCCAAAAGTACAGCACCCGCAGTCAATGTCAAGGAGAGTGAGAAAGCCTACACAATGGAACTTGCAGCTCCGGGCATTAAGAAAGAATATTGCCGCGTAGGTATCAACGAAGAGGGCAACCTTACCATCGCCATAGAGAATAAGGTTGAACACAAACAGGAGGATAAGCATCATCACTATCTGCGTCGTGAGTTCAGTTACTCTAACTACGAACAAACCTACACATTGCCTGATGATGTGGAACGCGACAAGATCTCTGCTAAGGTGGAGGATGGTATCCTGACCGTTACCATGCCAAAGCTGGCTAAGGAGCAGAAGAAATGCACCAAGGCAATTGAGGTCTGCTAATTAAACGCAAACTATGATAACAACAAGGGCTGCACGAAATGTGCGGCCCTTTGTTGTTATTTGGATTCAGTCTTTTCTTCCCGGGGTGGGAGAGTGATGCCTTCGCGTTCCAGGGCTTCACGTACCAGTTCATCGAAGGTTTTTGTCCTGTCGAAGTCATTCAGTATTTTCTGCACCTTCTTGCGCTTCTTTGCCCGCCTTCTTTCCTTGAATCCAAAGGGGTGCATGATTTTATCCGTCAGGTTGGGGGATATCTTGTTGACTAAATCACCCAATGTGAGAGGATTACGTATGCCCATACGTTCTATGCTCTGACGTAAGGCATCCTCAAGTCCCGAAGTCGGTCCTGGTGCTACAACCTCAACCTCCTTCAGCTTGCGGCCGGGGACCGTAAGCTCTCCCTTTTTAAGTGTGTCTTTTGGTTCCTGAGTGGGTGGGATAGTATCCTCAGGCGTTGCCGTCAACATAAAGGCGGCAAAAAGTATGTGTATCATTCCGATGTTTGTTAAATGTTCACAAAAATACAAATTAAATGTAAGAATAGGGGGAAAGGTGTGAAGATTTTCATTATTTTTGTGAGTTGAAACGCAAAATTAAGATAAGATAAGATATGAAAAAGCTTGTTCTCTGTCTTCTTATGACGTTGTTCTTCGCTGCTGCTCAGGCACAGCACTTCAAGGCTTACCGAGGTACTGTCCCCGGTGGCTACAATTTCTGGTTCCATGACCCTGAGGCTGGTAACCACCGTGATCCTAATGCACATTTCCCTCTACTGATATTCCTGCATGGCAAGAGCCTGAGCGGCACCAACCTGGAGCGTGTGAAGCGCTATGGTCCTATCAGCGCTGTTGCCAAGGGCTTGAGCATCGACTGCTATATCATTGCACCACAAACCAACAACGGATGGGCTCCTGACAGGGTGATGAAGATTGTTGACTGGGCCATCAAGAACTATGCCGTAGATACTACACGTATCTATGTCTATGGTATGAGTATGGGTGGCTACGGAACCATCGACCTCTGTGCTACCTACCCCGACCGTATAGCTGCCGGTATGGCTGCCTGTGGTGGTGCCAGTGTCAAGAACCTGGCGGGATTGTCCAAGGTTCCCCTGTGGATTCTGCATGGAACAGCCGACCGTGCCGTTCCCTTCAGTGCCTCGCAGAAGGTGGTGGATGCTATGGAGAAGACAGGCAAGTCACGCCTCATCTTTACGCCTCTGAAGGGCGTGGATCATGGTCGTCCCTCCCGTCTCTTCTATATGACTCAGACATACGACTGGCTGTTCAGCCACTCTACCAAAGACCCGGGACGTGAAGTCTGCCGTGACTTCAAGGTGACCCCCGAGATGCTGAGCAAAGCCTACGAGGACCTGCGTGACCTCAAGAGTGACGGAAAGGAAGAGGAGTATATGGAGTAAGTGAAGAGTGAAGAATGAAGAGTGAAGAATTTGCTGCCGCTGAGCTCGCTAACCGCTAACCTCTAATCGCTAATCGATTTTAATTTAAATAAATGAAAAAGACATTTTTATCTCTGATTGTTATGATGGCTGCGGCTGTGCAGTTGCAGGCCATTGACTACACAAAGTATGTAAACCCCTTTATTGGAACCCAGACCGATGAGACGGGCGCCCTTAGTGGCAGTACCTTCCCCGGTCCTACCATGCCTCAGGGTATGGTTCAGCTCTGTCCCGAGATGGAGCAGTATGTGACTTATGATCCTTGCTGCGGTTATGATTTCAACAAGGACAGCATCTTCGGTTTCACCCATACGCATCTGAGCGGAACGGGTTGTACTGACCTGATTGATATCTCCCTGATGCCTTCTGTCAAGAAGGTGACACCTGCCGAGCTGAAGAAGGGTATCTTTGCCCAGACCTACAGGCATGCCGAGGAATCAGCAACCCCCGGCTTCTATATGGTGAAGCTGCAGAACGAGGATATCCTGGTTAACCTCTCTGCTACCGTTCATGCCGGTATCCATAAGTATACCTTCCCCAAGAGTGCTGCACAGCAGACAGTAATCCTCGACTTGGATCGTATGACTTGGCGTGGTGATGCCTATTATTCCGGTCGACGTGCCTATCAGATTATCCAGAGCCAGATTCGTGTGGTAGATGATCATACCATTGAGGGCTTCCGTGTGCTGACGGGTTGGGCCAAGTTGCGTAAGGTTTATTTCCGTGCCGAGTTCAGCAAGCCTATCCAGAATCGTCTGATGATGGATGGTGGACGTTCTGTTGGTAAGAGCGATGTGATGAATGGTCGTACCCTGCGTGCTGCCCTTGAGTTCAGCAACCAGGATACTCAGGATCTGATGGTGAAGGTTTCTATCTCTGCTGTTGATAATGACGGTGCCCGCAAGAATATGAAGGCCGAGGCTCAGAGCTGGGATTTCAATTCATACGTGAAAGCTGCCCATGATGCATGGGAGAAGGAGCTGGCATGCATAGACATTGAGGGTACAGATGCCCAGAAGACTATCTTCTATACAGGTCTCTACCACGTACTGATGCAACCCAATACCATGAGCGATGTGGACGGTCGTTATATGGATACCAACTTTGAGATTAAGCAGATGCCCAAGGGACAGGCTTACCACAGTACCTTCAGCCTTTGGGATACCTTCCGTGCTGCTCATCCCCTTTATACTTTGCTCTGCCCCGATGTGGCAGCTCAGTTTGTGCGTGATATGATTCTGCACCAGCAGACCTACGGCTATCTGCCTATCTGGGATTTGTGGGGGCAGGACAACTACTGTATGATTGGTAATCATGCCATCCCCGTGCTGGCTGATGCTATCCTGGCAGAGATTCCTGGTATAGATGTGGAGGCTGCCTATAAGGCTATGTACGAGAGCAGTACCCGTACCCATACCAATAGTCCCTTCGAGGTTTGGGAACAGTACGGCTATATGCCTCAGGACCTGCAGGGTACCAGCGTCAGCATCACCCTGGAGCAGGCCTTCGATGACTGGTGCGTAGCTGCTGTTGCCAAGAAGTTGGGTAAGCAGGCAGATTACGAGCGTTTCTTGAAGCGTAGCGAGTTCTATCGCAACCTGTGGGATCCCACCATCGGTTTCTTCCGTCCCAAGGACAGCAAGGGTAACTTTATAGAGAAGTTTGATCCTCTGAGCTACGAGGAGCCTTGTTTCATAGAGGGTAACGCCTGGCAGTATATGTGGTTTGTTCCCCAGAATCCCAAGGGCCTGATTGAGCTTTTGGGTGGTGAGAAGGGCTTTATCAAGAAGTTGGATGAGAACTTCACCCTGACAGCTACCAGTGGCGAGGTGAACGGTAATGCCAGTGGCTTTGTAGGTCAGTATGCTCACGGCAACGAGCCCAGTCACCATACAGCCTATCTGTACAACTTTGCCGGTCAGCCTTGGCGCACCCAGGAGTTGGTAAACCAGATTCGCAGTACCTTCTACAACGAGACACCTTGCGGCTATGCCGGTAACGACGACTGCGGCCAGATGTCGGCTTGGTACATCTTCTCTGCCCTTGGCTTCTATCCCTTCAATGCCGGTAGTGCCGAGTACACCATTGGTACTCCTCTCTTCCAGAAGGCAACCCTGCACTTGGCAGGTGGCAAGGACTTCACTATCCTGGCTCCTCGCAAGAGCGATAAGGCCATCTACGTTAAGGGTGTGAAGCTGAATGGTCAGAAGGTTACCAACTGGACACTTACCCACAAGCAGCTAATGGCTGGCGGAACACTCCAGTTCCAGATGAGTGAGAAGAAGTAATGATATAGTCATATATTTCGTCACAAAAAACCCCTTTTGTCGTGCAGAAGGGGCTTTTTTATGTCTTTTCTTGTACTTGTCTGTTGGTGGATAGATAAAATAGTATATATTTGCACCGCCATTCTGTTAAGATAATGTACAAAAGACCATATATACTAATGATATTGTTCCTGCTCGTACTCATACCGTTACGAGCAGAGTTGACTTTCAATAAGCCTCATGGAGTTTACAAAAGTCCGTTCATGCTCAGAATCAGCAGCAATGAATCCGGTACTGTTATCCGTTATACCCTGGACGGTAGTGAACCCACGGCAACAAGCCTTCAGTTTTCAGGAAATATCTATGTCGGCACTACCTTGATAGTGCGTGCAGCAGAATTTAAGAATGGCAATCTTTATTCTGATATCGTAACGTCATCCTACATCTTCCCCTCATCAGTCCTTGAACAGCCCGATGTGCCAGATGGCTACCCAACGACCTGGGGCAAGTATTCCACTATCAGTGGGACAGCACCGGCTGACTATGGGATGGACCCTGAGTTGACGTCCGACCGTACCTATGCCACTAATATCACGGAGGCTTTCTACTCCATCCCTACATTGTCCATCGTAACGGATAAAGAAAACCTTTTCAACAAGACGTATGATGAACAGACGGGTGGCATATATATCTATACAGGAACCTCTGATAGCGACGGAAGAGGTTGGGAGCGTGCAGCATCCGTCGAGCTGATGGGTGTAGATCACGACCTGACAACAGCATGTGGCTTGAAGATTCATGGAGGGCAGGGACGAGTGCCGGAGAAGAATCCCAAGCATTCCTTCCGTCTTACCTTCAAGGAGGAATATGGCAAGAAGACCCTCAAATATCCTGTGTTCGGTGAGGAGAATGTGGCCCGTTTCAACTCCCTCATTGTACGTACCTTTTATAATTATTCCTGGATACATTCCGATGCCACTCAGCGCAGTAGGGCACAGTATGCCAGAGACCTGTGGTCGCGACGCATGCAGAAGCGTATGGGTTATGCTGTCAGCGATGGGTTGTACGTTAATGTCTTTCTGAACGGTCTTTATTGGGGACTTTATAATCTGTCGGAACGTATAGATGATGATTACTGCAAGTACCACTTTGGCGGCTTGAAGTCTGACTATGATGTGATAAAGCGCGAGGATTATCTGGAGGCCTCGGAGGGAACACTCGACAAGTGGAACCAACTGATGCGCCTCTCAGAGAAGGCTTCCTCGGAGCAGACATATAATGTTATTATCGGTCAGCAGCCGCTATCCCCAGATACGGTACCAGAGGTGTTCCTGGATGTGGATAACTTTATGGATTATATGCTCATCAACCAGTATGGCGGCAATGCTGATTGGGACCATCACAATTGGATAGCTGTCTGCAACCGTGAGGATTACACACAAGGTTTCCGTTTTATCTGCTGGGATTCAGAGCAGACCTTGTATAGCGCTTCCAAGAATGTCCTTGATGTCAACAATAGGGATTGTCCCACCTTTCTCTTCCAGAACCTGATGAAGAACCGAACCTTCAGGCATCGGTTTATGGATCGTGCTTATAAGCATTTGGAGGATGATGGTGGTTTGCTTCGTCCCCAATCTACCCAGGCTCTTTGGGATAGCTTGCAAAGCGTTATTTCTTTTGCCATATATGCCGAATCTGCCCGTTGGGGTGATTATCGGAAGGATGTGCACCCTTACACTTCGCGAGGCGAGTTGTATCGTGCCGATGTACATCATACCCTTGAGAACAGACGCCTTCATGATGACTTCTTCCCCCAGCGAACGGATAATCTGATAGCGCAACTCAAGAAGAAAGGGTGGTATGCAACGGTAGAGGCTCCTGTGTTCCTTGTTAATGGAAGGCGTGTGGCTGATGGCGATACCATTAACCTTTCTGACGAGTTGACTCTCTCTCAGGGGTCCTACATCCTGTACACTACAGACGGTAGCTATCCTGTCTCTTGGGTAGAGACTACTTTAGGCGAGGAGACCCCTCAGGCAACCCTGTATAGCAAAGAGAATCTGGCTCAATCCCTTACCCCAGGCGAAGTGACGCTACGTGCCATCAGTAAGAACAACTCCAGTTGGAGTGCTACTGTAACGCGAAAAGTATTTGTGGTGGATGATGTTACTGATGGAATTAATGAAGAATTAAGAGTGAAGAATGAAGAGTTTGCTGGTGCAGTATACGACATCTCAGGTCGTCGGATTAATTCACAATTTATAATTCATAATTCACAATTAAAGAAGGGAGTGTACATCAGAAACGGCAAAAAGGAGATTCGCTGACCGAATCTCCTTTTTTTTATTCACTCCCCAAAGTGGGAGGGGGCTTTTATTTAAGTATATTCTGTCCCTTTAAAAACTCGCTGATGCGTCCCAGCCATGTGTAGCTACCTGTGCCAGGTGATGCGTTACGTTGGAAGCAGTGGGGGCGCAAGGCCAAGGTGTGCAGCTCACTCTGGATACCCATGGCACGCATCTTCTCCCAAATCTTGACAGAGTTCATGGAAGCGAATCCGTCAGCATCACCATGGATGAAGAGCATAGGGCAAGTCTTCAGGTCGAAGTTGAACTCAGGAACAGGTATGGCGCTGTCATCATTGCCTCCTGTACTGTTATTGCTGTCCTCACCATCGGTCAGCGCATAGGCAGGATAGATGCCGATACCCCACTGAACATTACAGGGCAGCTTGTCTATGTTGTCTATGGGCAGGTAAGACTGCTGCTGCGATGAGGTAACACCCATCAATGTCAGATGTCCACCTGCTGAGCTTCCCATAATACCAATCTTATTGGGGTCAAGGCCGTACTTCTCTGCCTGACTGCGAACCAATTTGACGGCACGCTGCAGGTCCTGCCAAGCGGTAATGTGCTTGGGCATATCCTTGGGACGGGGAGTACGGTACCTCATGGTTACAACGGTCATACCCAATTCGTTCAGATAACGACGGGCAGGAGCTACCTCGAAGCCGTCAGGACCGTTTCCCTGATAGCTGCCACCAGAATAGATAATCTGTATGGCGTTGGTCTTCAGTTCCTTGGGGAAGTGCCACTCAATGTAAGGCTTGCATTGTTTTTCCTGGAAGAGAGGCGTCTTGCCCTCCGGCCAGACATCCTGTGTAATCTTCTCCTTACGGGCATCATCGCTGGTATAGCGCTTCATTAAGTCTTCCTCAGGAGCCACAGGGCCGGGGATTCCCAGCTGAGTCAGGAACTCAATGGCACGGTCCAATCCGAAGGCACCATGCCTCTTGTTGGGATAGAGGTGCAACTCTGCAGGAATCTTACGCTTGCGCAACTCTCTGTAGATGAGGGTAGAGCCGTTGGGCGTGTATTCATCCAAACCGCCATGATGCAAGCTCATGGGGCAAGTCTTCTCGTCGAACTTAAAGCAGGAACTCAACTTGATGTTAGGACCATAACCCTGTTGTGTGGCAGGAGTACCCAACTCACCGTCTGTTGTCACATAGGCAGGTGCATCAGCGATGGCCCAGTTGATGTGGCAGGGAACGGTATCCAATTTGTCGATAGGTTCGTAGGCAGGTGTCTGCGAGCTGGTGGCAAGCAGAACGGCCAGATGAGAGCCAGCCGACATAGATATGGTTCCTATATGTTCTGGGTCGAAGCCACGTTTCTTAGCCTGACTGCGCACCAAGCGGACGGCACGCTGTCCGTCTTCCCAAGCTGTCTGATAGATAGGCAAGCCTTCAGGACGAGGGGTGCGATATACAAAGTTCACGCACTGGTAGCCAAGGGCTGTAAAGCGCTCATGCCATTGCTTGATGAGGCCTACATCGCAGCAGCTGAAGTAGCCACCGCCAGAGATTAGTATCATACAGCATCCGTTGGGGTTCTCTGGCTTCTCGAACCATTCCAGGTAAGCTGTCCTGAACTTCTCGGGTTTGAAATCTTTTGCACCCGTCTCATTTGTCATGGCTGCAATCTGATGCGCCTGTGCATCGGGCATCTTACCTTTGGGCCATACACTTTGGCGCTCCCATGCCATTCCCATCAGGGAGCAGGCAAAGGCTAATAGTAGAAGAATCTTTCTCATCTTATTTTGATTTTTGTGTTGTTAATCTTGCATTACGGAAAGCAAAGTTACTTTTTTTTTGCAACATCCTCCAAATTATGCTGCTAAAAATGAGAAAATAGACACTATTCCTTAGGATAGTTCTGGCTCTCTCCAAGTGAGATGCCTTTGTATTGGGGTTGTGTCTTCTTTCTGTACCAGTTGATGCCGTATGCCATCAGGGCTATGCTGATGCCAAACATGATGATCCACACTTTCATGCTAACTTCGGTATCATCATCGTTGGATTCTACGAACTGTGGTGGTACGAAGGCAATGAAGTTGTTCGCTATGTGTATGACAATGCCAGGCAGCAAGCTCTTTGTGCGCCAGTAGAGCCAACCTACGATGATGCCAAAGGGGAGAATGTCGATTGTCTGGTATGTGGTGCCGTGTATGAAAGAGAAGATGAGAGCCGACAACGGGATGGCCACCCACGGATGCCATCTCATCTTGAGCATGCTGCGCAACACAACACCTCTAAATATAATCTCCTCGGTTATAGGGGCCAGGATGACACCGGCTAGTATGCCCAGTATTCCCTTAGATGCCGCTCCGTATACTCTATCTAGCTCCTCCATATCCTCGGGGAAAAGGCTTTCACAGCCGCCTATTATTTCCCAAAAGGAAACACAGGATAAGACGCAGCCCACGCTAATCATGGCTGCTATGCCAATCGACGTCCATAGGGTTGTGCGTTTCATGCGAGCTATGCGCCCCATGCGCTCCAACGACATCTTAACATACCGATTATTGATGAACAGGATGATAATCAGTAGACATGCTATGCAGTATGACAACTTATAGTAGTTGGATTGTAGCACACGCTCTTCTATGGCCTCTCGGCTCATGTGCATCATTAGGCCATGAAACACTATGGGGATGCCTGCAAATCCTGTTATAACGGTTTCTATAATACTATACAGCAGGAATAGTTTGATTGCTCTCCAGAGCTCTTTACCTTTACTCATCATTCTTGTGTTTCTTTTTACCTTAATATATATGATTACTTCAGATTCTTCAGCAACTTCTCCAGGTTGTTTAGATTGCGAGCGTCAACCTTCATGTCCAGCATATTGCCTTCGTGGTCAAATAGCTTGTAGGTTGGGAAACCTGTTACACCTATGAAACTCTCTATGGCAGTTTGCTGAGCCTGAGGTAGGTTGTAGTGAACGACGTTCTCGCCAGTCACATTGTACTTCTTGATAACGCTTTTCCATGCCTCATCGCTACTTCTGTTAGCCAGGTAGAGATAGACAATATCATAATCCTTCAGTCGTTTATATTCCTCTTGGCTGTGCGAGAGTCCCTCCTTGCAAGGTCCACACCAAGTGCCCCAGATATCCAGCAGCACCAGCTTGCCCTTGTAGGGCTCTAGGATCTTACGCATTATCTTCTCACCATCCGTCATGTTGGCCAGATCCTCTGCCGACTTTATGCTCGTAGCATTAGAGAGAGAATTTCGTTTCAAGGCCAGAAGTTTCTCCTGCTCTGCCTTTATGAAAGCCTTAGCGGCTGGCATCTTCACATTTTCCTCAACGAATTGCATCATGCAGTTCGTTAGTGTATCGTATGCCTCTAAGTTTACGCGATACAGATGTTGGGTAATGAGGATGTCGCGCGTATCCTGGTCGCAGCCTATGGAATCCATAATATTCTGCATGCGATAGATATTAAACAGGCGGCTCTCATCCTTGAAAATGATTTTGTTGATATCCTTGCGGGAAATAATATCGGCATATTCATCAATACCTTCATGTGTTTTGGCATAATGGTCAACGATGGACAATTCCTTATCCGTAATTGTTATCTTGCCTGCATCTCTGTATTTCCGAAGGATAGGAGCGAATAGTTGCTCTGTATAGAGGTCGTAGTATGTTCTTCCGTCATCTGCATATGAGCGGTAACGGTATGAAACAAACTGGTCTATATATTCGCTCAGGAATCTTTTGAAATCGCGGTAAAGCGTGTAGGGATGGACGCGTTGCTGCCATATCTGCTGACCTAAGGTGTTAAGAACCTGCATAGGAATACGCTTGTTTTTAATATGGTACTTTGCTTGATTCATCGTAAATGCCTCGCTGGCATTGATGTTTCCTTTGATGTAGTTGACATAGCGGTCAGAGAGGGTGGGATGCTCAGAGATTATCTTTTGTAAGTAGTCCAGAGTTGCTTTCTCATCTTCTTTCATCTTCTCGAAGAATCTTATGGCCGCTTCCTCGTCCATCTCTTTCTCAGGTTGGGGATACACCCCCCAATTCTTGCAGTTCAGCAACTCGTTTTGTAGACGACAATTCTTTCCCATAAACAGTCTTTGCCCGTTCTTGAAATCGTTGAGCAGGAAGTATGTCTCTCCTGGCTCAAAGAAAGTAAAGACGGAACTTCGAGGCAAATCGAGAATTACATCAGCCGTGTTAATCATGGGAATCTTCACTACAAAGCGTCCCAGTGAGTCTATTTTGCCTGTAGATATATTTGGCTCAATGCTACCAGTGAAGATGTCGTCGTAACTCCATACAGGATAGTCATTACCTTTATCCTTCATCTCCTGTGGCATATTCTTCAGCCAGCCAACAAGGGTTACGGTATCTGTCTGGTAATGAGTATCCTTAAAGGTACTGCAAGTATCCTTCTTGGAGTAGTCTGGTAAGTATTTCGAGGTTAGTTCTGATACCTGATGCTTTACGCCGTCTATACTGAGGATGTTCTTCTTCAGTTCAACCTCCAGTCGTTTCTTGCCTTGCTTCAGTACCAGTTTTGCCTTTATCGTTTTCTTGTCTTTTTTGCCAAGGGGCGTTTTAATCTTCAGTGTCAGTTCTTTCTTTTCCACTCTTTCGTAGTCCCAGAACTGGCAGTCATAGACGGCAAAGCCATCATACAGGCCTATGAGCCAATCGCCTGTTTCATCATCTTTCAAACAAAGGTCAAGGCCGGACTTTACCTGAGCCATACTTGTAAGTGTGGTTAGTGCAAACAGCACGATAAGAAAAGTTTTCTTCATTGTGTTTTATTTTTGATTATGTTGTAAGTTCCGCTTTATTAAGTGCAAATTCTGTGCCAAAACTGTAACTTATTGATAATCAGGTTATGTGCAAAAGTAGAGTGTCCATTTCCGGACACTCTACTGTCCAATAATGGACACTTCTCCCTTTTTCCTTTAGTCTTTCTTTGCCAGCAGATAGAGTTTACCACTCTTGCGTCCCTGGCTAATGATGCCCGATGCAGGGTCGGCGGCAATGGCACGTAGCTCTCTGGCAGCTGTAGAGTAGGAGAGACCTGTTATCGAGGCATATTCATCTACGTGCATGAAGCCGTTTCTCTTTATAAACTTCTGTGCCTTCTCTATGCGCTCCTTCTGAGACATTTGGGGCTTCTTCAGACGTTCCTCGCCTCCACGTTCCAGGGTGCAGTTCTGGTCGATTTCCCTTATCAACTCCTTGTCGGCCCTGAATGATACGCCTGTTACCTCAATGCTTTTGGCATTACGCTTGGTGACTCCTTCTGTAAAGTCGTCCATCTCCTTGTCTTTGCATACGCCCAGTTTGGCATTGAACGTGCCCAAGCCGTCAATCTTAACGCTGTATCCGTTGGAAATCTCGTAGGCAAGGTGTTCGCAGACGGCCATCACAACGCCCTCAATCACACTTTTGCCGTATGCCCTGTGGATAGAGCTGCATCGTTTTACAAACTCCTCAAAGTCCAGTCTTCTCCATGTCTTCAGTTTATAATAAGCCTTCTGCTCGCCTGTTCCGCTCATGTCAGGCATCTCTTTCTTGATGTATTGTGCCATAAAAATATCTGTTGTTAGTTATAAAACATTCTAATACTAAGTACAAAGATACGTAATCCTAAGAGAAAAACAATTATCAAGCCCTGAAAATATATTCTCAAAGCTTGATAATTTATTTTCAAAGCTTGATAATATATTCTCAAGCCTTGATAATAATTATAAACGTAGGTATAAATACTTTTATCCTTAGGCTAAAAACATTTTGTATCGAGGCATGTTCTATTATATATATGGTATCAACTGGTATAAAAAACATTAATTATTCACTGGGGATTGCTCTGTTTTCAGTTTTTGTCGTACCTTTGCCACGTTTTTTTGAGACATCCTGAAAATGAAAAGACTGATATACACGTTTTTACTGGTGGCAATGCTGCCTCTTGCTGAAGCTAATGCGCAGAAGCAGGGAGGGCATAATGCTGCCGTTAGTCGTAACCTGGAGATTCTGAACGATATATACAAGCAACTGGATATCTTCTACGTAGATACCCTGGATGCTGATACGGTGATAGGGTGGGGTATACGTTCGTTGCTCAGACAGGTTGACCCCTTTACGGATTACTATCCTCAGGAAGATGAGGAACTGCGACAGATGACAACGGGTAAGTATGCCGGAATAGGCAGTGGCATCCGTTATCACAAGAAGGAAGCGCGTGCCGTGATAAGCGAGCCCTTTGAGAATACACCCAGTCAGCGTGCAGGCTTGAAGGCTGGCGATGTGATTATGCGCATCGACGGCAAGGATGTAAAGGGCCTGGGCACTCCCAAAGTGAGCAATATGCTAAGGGGAGAGGCAGGCACAACCTTCGAGCTGGTGGTTCGCAGAGGCGGTGAGGAAAAGACCATGCACATTACCCGTCAGACCATACAGATGCCTCAGGTTCCCTACTATGGTATTATAGAAAATGGAATAGGCTATATCTACCTGACAGGCTTTACTGACGGGGCTTACAAAGAGGTTCGTCAGGCCTTGACGGAACTGAAGCAGCAAGGAGCAGAGAAGCTGGTTTTGGATCTGCGTGGCAACCCGGGCGGTTCTGTCAACGAGGCAGTGGATATTGTTAACCTCTTTGTTCCCAAAGGCCGAAAGGTGGTTTATACAAGAGGTAAGATGAAGCATACCGAGCACGACTATTACACAGCCTATGAGCCCATGGATACTCTGATGCCCATTGCCGTATTGGTAGATGGAGGCTCTGCCTCTGCCAGCGAGATTATAGCAGGCAGCTTGCAGGATATGGATCGTGCCGTGGTAATGGGAATCCGTACTTACGGAAAGGGTTTGGTGCAGATGGTGCGTGATGTCTCTTACGATGGTCATCTGAAGATTACCACGGGTAGGTACTACATCCCATCGGGACGTTGTATTCAGGCCTACGACTATCGTCATCTGAATGCCGACGGCTCAGCAGGAACCGTTCCTGACAGCCTTACCAAGGTGTTCCATACAGCAGGAGGCAGAGAGGTACGTGACGGAGGTGGTATCAAACCTGATGTCGAAGTAAGGCCCGACAGCCTTCCTACCCTTATCTATGATTTGGTGGCCAGCGATGAGTTCTTCGACTGGGCAACGGATTACTGCAGCAAGCATGAGCAGATTGCGCCTGCCGGCGAGGTGAAGCTGACAGACGAGGAGTATAACCAGTTTGTGCAGTTCATAACGGAATCAGGCTTTACCTATAACCGTCGTACAGAAGAGGTGCTGAAGCTGCTGTCTGATGTGGCCAAGCGTGAGGGCTATCTGGAGCAGGCTCAGCAGGAGCTGGATGCCCTGAAGGCCAAGCTTTCGCCCAACCTCTCTACCGACCTGATGCGTTTCCGCAAGGATATAGAAACATACATGGTAGATGAGTTGGTTCACCGTTACTACTATCAGTGGGGAGGAGCCAAGCAGCAGCTGAAAGACGATCCATGCATAGAGCGTGTCAGGACTTTGTTCTCAAACATGGATGAATACAATAAAATACTTGGAAAATGAGAAGAAGAGACATCCGTAGGGCCAACCACAACTTTATGATAGGTGTCATTGGAATGGCTGTTGTAGTCATGATGGCGGTGGCATTGTTCTGGTTTTGGTGCCTAAAGTGAATGATTTTTATGCAAAAATTTGGTAGGTATGCAGAAAAAGCGTACCTTTGCCAGCGAAAAGATGAATGTGAGGGGCTTGCAAGTTCCTCACTTTTCGTTATATATGCTTTACCATAAAACAAAAACAGGTACATGATTAACAAAGCAACAGTACAGCAGGCCGTAGAAGAATGGCTGCAGGGAAAGGACTATTTTCTGGTTGACATCAACATCAGTGCTGATGACAGAATCGTAGTAGAGATAGACCATGCCGATGGTGTGTGGATTGAAGACTGCGCCGATCTGAGTCGTTTCATTGAGGAACGCGTAAGCCGTGAGGAAGAGGACTACGAACTGGAGGTTGGTAGTGCAGGACTGGGTCAGCCCTTCAAGATTCTTCGCCAGTACGAGATTCATGTGGGTAAGGAAGTAGAGACCTTGGCCAAGGACGGTAAGAAGTATCGTGGCACTCTGTTGTCTGTGGACCCCGAAGGCTTTGAGCTGGGCGTCATGCAGAAGGTAAAGGAAGAGGGCAAGAAACGCCCTGTCAACAAGGAGGTTCCCGTCCGTTTTGCTTACGGTGACGTAACCTACACCAAATATCTGATAAAAATAAAATAACATATAAATGGCAACAACAAAAAAATCAGAATCAGTAAACCTGATAGAGTCTTTTGCAGAGTTCAAAGAGACTAAGAATATTGATCGTACCACGCTGATGAGCGTGTTGGAGGAGTGCTTCCGTAGTGTTATTATCAAGACATACGGTAGCGATGAGAACTATGACATTATCGTAAACCCTGATAAGGGCGACTTTGAAATCTACCGTAACCGTACCGTTGTTCCTGACGGTGAGGTGAAGGATCCTAACCTGGAAATCAGCCTTTCTGAGGCTCGTCAGGTAGAACCCGACTACGAGGTAGGCGAGGAGGTGAGTCAGATGGTTAAGTTCTCTGACTTTGGCCGTCGTGCCATCCTTACCCTGCGCCAGACCTTGGCCAGCCGTATCCTGGAGTTGGAGCACGATACTCTGTACAACCAGTACAAGGATCGTATAGGCGAGATTATCAGCGCTGAGGTTTATCAGACCTGGAAGCGTGAGACCCTGTTGCTGGACGATGAGGGTAATGAATTGCTGCTGCCCCGTTCAGAGCAGATTCCCAGCGACTTCTTCCGCAAGGGCGAGAATGCGCGTGCCGTTATCTCACGCGTTGAGAACCCTAACGGTAATCCCCGTATCATCCTGAGCCGTACAGATCCTATGTTTGTACAGCGTATGCTGGAGGCCGAGGTTCCTGAGATTCAGGACGGTCTTATCACCATTCATAAGGTAGCCCGCATCCCTGGCGAGCGTGCCAAGATTGCTGTTGAGAGCTATGATGAGCGCATTGATCCCGTAGGTGCTTGCGTTGGTGTGAAGGGTAGCCGTGTTCACGGTATCGTTCGTGAGTTACACGGTGAGAATATTGATGTTGTAACCTGGACAGCCAACACTCAGCTGATGATTGTTCGTGCTTTGGGTCCTGCCCGTGTGAACAGCGTAGTTCTGAACGAGGAGGAGCACAAGGCAGAGGTTTACCTGGATCCCGATCAGGTGTCACTGGCTATCGGTAAGGGCGGTCTGAACATCAAGTTGGCAAGTATGCTTACCGGTTACACCATTGATGTATTCCGCGAGATTGACAATGAGGATAATGATGATGTAAGCCTGGATGAGTTTACAGATGATATCGAGCCTTGGATCATTGAGGAGTTCAAGAAGATTGGTTACTCTACTGCTCGTGATGTACTGGCCGAAAGTCGTGAGACACTGATCCAGCGTACTGACCTTGAAGAGGAGACCATAGACGAGGTATTGAACATCTTGGCGGCGGAGTTTGAATAAATCTACCAAAAACACAGAAAATGAGCGTAAGATTAAATAAAGTAACAAAAGAATTCAATATAGGTCTGCAGACGGCTGTAGAGTTCCTGCAGAAAAAGGGTTACTCCGAGGTTGAGGCCAACCCTAACTATAAGATATCGGACGAGCAATTTAGCCTTCTTCAACAGGAATTCAGTACCGACAAGGGTCTGCGTACCGAGGCTAAGATGCTTATCCAGCAGCGCCAGGAGCAGACAAAGGAGCGTAAGAAACCTGCACCCGTAGAGGAGTTTGTGGACGATAAGCCCAACATTCAGGGTCCCAAGATCCTTGGTAAGATTGACTTGAACAAGAAGAAGGCTGAAGAGGAGAAACCTCAGCCTGAGGAGGTGAAGTCAGAACCAGAAGAGGTTGCGACACCTAAGCAGGAAGAAGTGAAGGTTGAACCTCAGCCAGAGGAAAAGCCCGCTCCAGAGCCAGAGGCTCCTGTAGAGGAAAAGAAGGCTGAGACTCCTGTTGAAGAAAAGGAGCCTGTTGCAGAGAGCAAGGAGCCCGAGGAGGAACCTGTTACAGAAGAGGCTAAGGAAGAAAAGCCCGAACCCAAGAAGAAGGAAGTAGGTGTTGAGGAGAATGGTGTTTTCCGTCTGTCTCCCGCTCCCCAGCCAGGTCCTGGCTTGACTGTAAAGGGTAAGATTGATCTTGACAGCCTGAACCAGAGCACTCGTCCTAAGAAGAAGAGCAAGGAAGAGAAGCGTCGTGAGCGTGACGAGAAGCGTGCTCAGCAGCAACAGCAACAGCAGGCTGCCCAGGGCGAGCGCAAGAAGCGCCTGCGTGTGGGCAAGGAGCGTGTTGATGTAAATGCTGTGGCTAATCAGCCTCAGGGTTTCCAGAAGAACAATAACAACAATAATAACAACCAGGGTCAGCAGAATGGCGGTGGCAAAAAGAAGAACAAGCAGAAGCAGCAGGCCTTCCTGCAGCCCGAGGTTAGCGAAGAGGAAGTAGCAAAGCAGGTACGCGAGACACTGGCTCGCCTTACCAACAAGAACAATAAGATGGGCAAGGGTGCCAAGTACCGTCGTGAGAAGCGTGACGCCATCCGTCAGGGTATGGAGGAGCAGCTTGAGAACGAAGCAGCAGAAAGCAAGGTACTGAAGCTTACCGAGTTCGTGACAGCCAACGAGTTGGCTACCATGATGAACGTTCCTGTAACTCAGGTTATCGGTACCTGTATGCAGATCGGTATCATGGTCAGCATCAACCAGCGTATGGATGCCGAGACCATCAACCTGGTGGCTGAGGAGTTCGGCTTCACTACTGAATATGTAAGTGCCGAGGTTAGCGAGGCTGTAACAGAGGTGGAGGATGCTGAGGAAGATCTGGTTCCACGCGCTCCTATTGTAACCGTCATGGGTCATGTTGACCACGGTAAGACCTCTTTGCTGGACTATATCCGTAAGACCAACGTTATTGCCGGTGAGGCCGGTGGTATTACCCAGCACATCGGTGCCTATAACGTGACATTGCCAGACGGTCGTCATGTGACCTTCCTGGATACTCCTGGTCACGAGGCCTTTACCGCTATGCGTGCCCGTGGTGCTCAGGTAACGGATATTGCCATTATCATTGTAGCGGCCGATGACGACATCATGCCTCAGACAAAGGAGGCTATTGCCCATGCTACAGCTGCCAATGTTCCCATAGTATTTGCAATCAACAAGATAGATAAGCCAGGTGCTAACCCCGATAAGATTAAGGAGGGCTTGGCTAACATGAACTTCCTGGTAGAAGACTGGGGTGGTAAGTACCAGAGTCAGGACATCAGTGCCAAGCAGGGTATCGGTGTAGAGGACCTTTTGGAGAAGGTGCTCCTCGAAGCTGAGATGCTCGACCTGAAGGCTAACCCCAACCGTAAGGCTACAGGTTCTATCATCGAGAGTTCACTGGATAAGGGTCGTGGCTATGTAGCTACTGTGCTGCTGAGCAACGGAACCTTGCATGTAGGTGATATCGTACTGGCTGGTACCAACTACGGTCGTGTAAAGGCTATGTTGGACGAGCGTGGTCGCCGTGTAGAGAAGATTGGTCCTGCTCAGGCAGCTACCATCTTGGGTCTGAACGGTGCTCCTCAAGCTGGTGATACCTTCCATGTGATGGATACCGACCAGGAGGCTCGTGAGATTGCCACCAAGCGTGAGCAGTTGGCTCGTGAACAGGGTCTGCGTACTATGAAGCGTTTCGACCTTACAGAGTTGGGCCGTCGTATTGCTTTGGGCGACTTCAAGGAGCTCAACCTGATTGTCAAGGGCGACGTGGACGGTTCTATCGAGGCTTTGAGCGATTCACTGATCAAGCTTTCTACAGAGAAGATTCAGGTGAACGTAATCTACAAGGCTGTAGGTCAGATCAGCGAGAGCGATGTCAATATGGCCGCTGCTGCAGAGAACTGCTTCATTGTTGGTTTCCAGGTTCGTCCCAGTGCCGCTGCCCGTAAGTTGGCAGAGCAGATGGGCGTAGACATCCGTCTGTACAGCGTTATCTACGATGCTATCGAGGAGGTAACGGATGCTATGGAGGGTATGTTGAGTCCTGAAATCAAGGAAGAGGTTACTGCTCAGGTTGAGGTTCGTCAGGTATATCACATCAGCAAGGTTGGTGTCGTAGCCGGTGCCTACGTTATAGAGGGTAAGGTAAACCGTACCAACAAGGCGCGCGTTATCCGCGATGGTATTGTGGTTCACACAGGTGCCATCAACGCCCTGAAGCGTTTCAAGGACGATGTGAAGGAGGTAACAACCAACTTCGAGTGCGGTATCTCATTGGTTAACTATAACGACCTTCGTGAAGGTGATATCTTAGAGACCTTCCAGGAGATAGAAATTAAGGCTAAGCTCTAATGTGGATTGAGATTGCTTGTGCCTGTGCACTCCTGTATGGGCTGATAAGCGGATGGAAGAACGGTCTTTTCGAGGAACTCGTCTCTGCAGGCGGCTTCCTCATTGGACTGGGTGTTGCTTATATATACTTCAAGACCGTTGGATGTAACCTCTGGACTTTTATCTTCATCACCATAGGTACTCCCTTGGTGTTGGGATTATTGGCTACGTTTTTCACCAAGGTTTTGGATCATGTTCCTCTTGCCGGGTTTTTGAACCGCCTCTTGGGTGCTTTGCTGGGTTGCTTCAAATGGGCTCTTGCGGTAGGTCTTGTCCTGCTCTTACTTGGCAAGTTTGATCCTGTTAAGCAGTATCTTTCATCAGTGTTCCACTTTATATATTCTATATTAGTATGAAGAACGGTTTTGTGCGTGAGGTAGCGGAGAAGAAGTATGAGTACGGCTTCACTACCGACGTGGAAACCGAGGTGATTGATAAAGGTCTCTCGGAAGATGTGGTGCGCCTTATCTCCGAAAAGAAAGGTGAGCCCGATTGGTTGTTGGAGTTTCGCCTGAAAGCCTATCGCCATTGGCTGACAATGGAGGAGCCTACATGGGGACACCTGAAGATGCCTGAGATAGATTATCAGGCAATCAGCTACTATGCTGATCCCACCAAAAAGGGGCAAGGGACAGGGGGCAAGGAGCAAGAGATTGACCCCGAGTTGATGAAGACCTTTGATAAGTTAGGCATCCCTTTGGAAGAGCGTATGGCGCTGGCAGGAACAGCTGTGGATGCTGTTATGGACAGTGTGAGCGTGAAGACTACCTTCCGCGAGAAACTCAGCGAGAAAGGTATTATCTTCTGTTCCATCAGCGAGGCAGTAAAGGAACATCCCGATTTGGTACGTGAATACCTGGGTAGTGTAGTGCCTTACAAAGACAATTTCTTTGCGGCACTGAACAGTGCGGTCTTCTCAGACGGAAGTTTTGTCTATATTCCCAAGGGTGTTCGTTGCCCTATGGAATTGAGCACTTATTTCCGCATCAATGCCAGAGGAACGGGACAGTTTGAGCGTACCCTTATTGTATGTGATGATGATGCCTACGTTAGCTATCTGGAGGGCTGTACGGCTCCTATGCGCGACGAGAACCAGTTGCATGCAGCCATCGTAGAGATTGTTGTGAAGGAAAATGCCGAAGTGAAGTACAGTACTGTACAGAACTGGTATCCAGGCGACAAGGACGGTAAGGGCGGTGTGCTGAATCTGGTGACAAAGCGTGGTCATCTGAGGGGACGTAACAGTCGCCTTTCTTGGACGCAGGTGGAGACCGGTAGTGCCATCACCTGGAAGTATCCCAGTTGTGTGCTGAGTGGAGAGGGTTCTCAGGCCGAGTTCTATAGTGTGGCTGTTACCAACAACTACCAGCAGGCTGATACAGGTACCAAGATGATTCACATTGGCAAGAACACCAAGAGCACCATCATCAGTAAGGGTATTAGTGCCGGTAAGAGTCAGAATGCTTATCGCGGGTTGGTGAAAGTGGCCAGTACGGCTGATAATGCGCGTAACTATAGCAGCTGCGACTCGCTTTTGCTGGGTAGCAAATGCGGAGCACATACCTTCCCCTATATGGATGTACATAATGATACAGCAGTGGTAGAACACGAGGCTACTACTAGCAAGATCAGTGAAGACCAGCTCTTCTACTGCAATCAGCGAGGTATCAATACCGAGGAGGCTGTGAGCCTTATCGTGAACGGATATGCCAAAGAGGTAATCAATAAATTGCCCATGGAGTTCGCTGTTGAGGCACAGAAACTGTTAGGTGTAAGTCTGGAGGGAAGTGTAGGTTGATAAGTGAAGAATGAAGAATGAAGAGTGAAGAATGAATAGTTTGCTACTGCAATGCTCAATGTTCAATGCTCAATGTTCAATGAAATAAAATGCTACAGATAAATAATTTGCATGCCAGCATTAATGGCAAGGAGATATTGAAAGGTATTAACCTGACCGTCAGGGACGGTGAGGTACACGCCATAATGGGACTGAATGGTGCCGGCAAGAGTACCCTTAGCAACGTGATAGTAGGTCATCCTGCCTACGAGGTTACCAAGGGTGAGATTATCTTCAACGGTAAGGATCTGCTGGCAATGAAACCAGAGGAACGTGCCCATGAGGGTATCTTCCTTTCTTTTCAGCAGCCTGTTGAGATTCCTGGCGTCAGCATGGTCAACTTCATTCGTGCAGCCTTCAATGCCAAGCGTCAGTATCAAGGTCTGGAGCCTATGAGTGCCGGCGATTTCCTGAAGTTGATGCGTGAGAAGCGTAAGATTGTTGAGATGGACAGTCGTCTTACCAGTCGTAGCGTAAACGAAGGCTTCTCTGGTGGTGAGAAGAAACGTAACGAAATATTCCAAATGGCAATGTTGGAGCCTACTTTCAGTATTCTGGATGAGACGGATAGTGGTCTGGATGTAGATGCCCTGCGTATTGTAGCTGAGGGTTTCAATAAGTTGCGTACACCACAGACCAGTGCCATTGTTATCACTCACTACCAGCGACTGCTGGATTATCTGAAGCCCGACATCATACATGTCCTTATAGACGGTAGGATAGTGAAGACAGCAGGTCCGGAGTTGGCATTGGAGATTGAGAACCGTGGATTCGACTGGATTAAGGAAGAGGCAGGCTTGTAATTATGACAGATTCAGCAAAGCAATATACCGACTTTTACGCTCAGGCTGGCAAACTCATTGGCGAGCGTTCCTGCGAGGTGATGAATGCACAGCGTCAGGCTGCCTTGCAGACGTTTGAGGCTTTGCAGTTCCCTACCCGCAAGGTAGAGCGCTATAAGTACACCGATGTGGCTGCCGACTTTGCTCCCAACTATGGTATTGCCCTTACGCCCTTACAGGTGAAGAATCTTCCCTTCTGCCACCGTATCAGCGAGGCTCCCATAGATATTACGCCTTATTATAATCAGTTGGCCGACAAGCAGGATGCTGTTGTAGCATTGAATACGTTGCTGGGTGTAGATGCGTTGGTCATTTATGTACCACGTAATACTAAGGTACAGCACCCCATACAGATAAGTAATGTACTGAAGGGTGAGCAGGATACTATGGTTAACCGTCGTATCCTTATCATAATGGAGGACTGTGCCGAGGCCGATGTTATCATTACGGACAGAGCTGTTGACCAGACACACTTCCTGACTAATCAGGTGGTGGAGGTCTTTGCCGGTGATGGTAGCCATCTGAACCTTTACGAGGTAGAGGAGACACATCTGCTCTGTACCCGTTACTCCAGTGTCTTTATCCGTCAGGGTAGAGACAGTCAGGTGCGTCACACCAGCTTTACACTCTTCAATGGTCATACACGCAACCGCCTGGATGTTGCCCTGCAAGGCGAAGGTTCTGAGGTGGTGTTGAACGGCTGCGTGATAGCCGACAAGATGCAGCGTGTAGACAACAATACCCTTATAGATCATCAGGTGAGCCATTGCCAGAGCAATGAGCTCTATAAATATGTACTCGACGATAATGCCGTAGGTGCTTTTGCAGGCAGGATTCTGGTACGCGAAGGTGCCCAGAAGACTATCAGCAACGAGACAAATGCCAACCTGTGCGCCACCTCTTCGGCCCGTATGTACACCCAGCCCATGCTGGAGATTTATGCCGATGACGTGAAGTGCAGTCATGGTAGCACCGTGGGCCAGATCAGCGATGCCGCTCTCTTCTATATGCGTCAGCGTGGTATCCCTGAGCAGGAGGCAAGGCTGTTGCTGAAGTCGGCTTTCATTACGGAGGTAATAGAGGCTATCCCCCTGGAAGCTCTCAAAGACAGACTGCATCTGTTGGTGGACAAACGCCTCAGAGGTGAACTCAGTAAGTGCGAAGGATGCAAACTCTGTAAATAATTCATAATTATGATGCGAAACGATTTCCCTATCCTCACCAAGACCATCTACGGGAAGTATCCGTTGGTTTATCTGGATAATGCGGCTACTACGCAGAAGCCGCGCCTGGTGGTTGAGGCCATGACGGAGGAATACTATAATGTGAATGCCAACGTACACAGGGGTGTTCATTTCCTCTCTCAGCAGGCTACTGAGTTGCATGAAGGCAGTAGGGAGACCGTAAGAAAGTTCCTGAATGCCCGTAGCACAGCTGAGATTGTCTTTACACGTGGTACTACCGAGAGTATCAACTTGGTGGCACAGTGTTTCTCGGATGCTTGCATGAAGGAGGGCGACGAGGTGATTGTCAGCGAGATGGAGCATCACTCAAACATCGTTTCCTGGCAATTGCAGCAGCGCAAAGGCATCAAGTTGCGTGTGATTCCCATCACAGATGACGGGAAACTACGGATGGATGAATACGAAAAGCTCTTCAATGAGCGAACCAAGATAGTCAGCGTAACCCACGTCAGCAACGTCTTGGGTACCATCAATCCGGTAAAGGAAATCATTCGCATAGCTCATGAGCATGGCGTTCCCGTGCTGATAGACGGTGCACAGAGCACACCACACATGAAGGTGGATGTGCAGGAGCTGGATTGCGATTTCTTTGCTTTCAGCGGACACAAGATATACGGCCCTACTGGTATTGGCGTTCTGTACGGCAAAGAGGAGTGGCTGGAGAAACTGCCTCCCTACATGGGTGGTGGCGAGATGATAAAGAATGTGTCTTTCGAGCGTACAACCTTCAATGAACTTCCCTTTAAGTTCGAGGCCGGAACGCCTGATTATGTGGCAAGCACGGGTTTGGCAAGGGCTTTGGATTATGTCAGTGCCATCGGCATGGATGTCATAGAGGCTCACGAGCGTGACCTTACGCAGTACGCCATGCGGCAGATGGATGCGATAGAGGGTATGCACATCTTCGGCCCCAAGGAAATTGAACAGCACGATGCCGTCATTAGTTTCCAGGTGGGGAATATTCATCACCTGGATATGGGCACTCTGTTGGATAGATTGGGCATCGCCGTCCGCACTGGTCATCATTGTGCCGAGCCGTTGATGCACCGTTTGGGCATAGAGGGTACTTGTCGTGCCAGCTTTGCCCTGTACAATACCCGTGAAGAAGTGGATGCCTTAGTGGCTGGTATAAAAAGAGTAAGGCAGATGTTTTAGAAAAGCCTACCCCGGCCCTCCCCAAGGGAGGGAGAAAAAACGATGTTAGAAGCGTATTATAAAAAAGGTGTGATTGAGGCTGGCTGCGATGAGGCTGGTCGTGGTTGTCTGGCAGGCCCTGTGTTTGCCGCAGCTGTAATCTTGCCTTCTGACTATCAGAACGAGATACTGAACGATTCCAAACAACTTACCGAGAAGAAGCGCTACCAGCTACGTGAAGTGATAGAGCGCGAGGCACTGGCTTGGGCAGTAGGCATTGTGGATAACCACGAGATAGATCAGATAAACATTCTAAATGCCAGTATCCTGGCTATGCACAGGGCGCTTGACCAGTTGAAGCTGCGACCCCAGAACATCATCGTGGATGGTAATCGCTGGAAACCCTATAAAGATGTGCCAGCAACTACCATTGTGAAGGGCGACGGCAAGTACCTTTCCATAGCGGCTGCCAGCATTTTGGCCAAGACCTACAGGGACGACTTCATGCTGCGCATCCACGAGGAGTTCCCTCAGTATCATTGGGACAAGAACAAAGGCTATCCTGCCAAGGTTCACCGCGAGGCTATCCGTCAGTTCGGCACTACGCCCTACCATCGTATGAGCTTCAACCTCTTGGGAAACACACAACAACTGGAATTCGATTTTAACTAAGATATTTCTATAATCACATAGATAAGTAAAAACATGAGACTAACCTTACATTTTATTCTACTATGTTTCGCACTGACCCTGACAGTGAGTTGTACAAAACCCGACCATAGCGAGGAGGTGAAAGAACTGCAAAAGGAATTGCAGGCAGAATTATTCACGACCCCTGAACATGCATTATTGCGAGTAGATAGTGCCGAGCAGGTGGGCCTGGTTTCGAAAGAAGCAGCCAACTTCCTCAGAGCTACTTTATATTCACAAATGGGAAAACCGCGATTGGCTATTTTCTACGGTGAGCAAATCATGCATCATCCAGAACTGGCTGATGAAGGCTATAGCTATTATTCAACTGTTCTCTGGCTCTGCAAAGAACTGAAAAGACATGCCGAATGGGGAAAGGCACTCCAACTGGCCGACGAGGTGAAAGGTTACGTAGAAAAGGGCGGCGTAGAGGAACAGACAGCCTTGCGGGTAAAAAGCAGTTTGCTCGTAATCAAAGGTGATTGTGAGAAGGATATGGGGCATATTGAGGAGGCTGAGCGCTATTATCTGGAGGGCCTCAACTTGCTAATGGACAGCGTAACGACCCCTAAAGATTACTGGGTCATTGATGGTCTGGCCATAGCCGTTGTAGAGACAACGGAGTTCTATCTGGAGTTGGGCAAACCCCAAAAGGCGCTGCCCTTGATAGCAAAAGGGGACACCGCTATAGCCCGCATGAAACGCTGTCCTGATATGCCGGAGCAAGTTTACAACACTCGCCGCAACAACAACATCATCGTTCAGGCGCTGAACTATGCCGCTAATGGTTTCTATGAAAAGGCTGAGGCGCTCTATCAGGAGCATCGTCAAATCCCAGACATGTCTACATACGACTTGGTAGCCGAAGCCCGCTATCTGACCATGGTCGGTCGCTACGATGAGGCCATTCGCATGTTCCGCAAGACAGACTCTCTCTATTTGGCCAAAGGTAACGACATCACCAGCAGATATATCCAGAACTTCATGATGAGTCATTATCGGGCGTTGGAAAAGGCAGGACGCAATGAGGATGCCATTGCTTATGGCAACTATATGCGCCATTTGACTGATTCCATCCACTTGCAGGAAAGGAAGGTTGACGTGGAGCAGCAGGAGGAAATCCACCAAAAGGAACAGGAAATCATCACTAGTCGCCAGTCGCTCACTATTCATCGCATCATCCTCATTGCAGCCTTCCTTATCTGTCTACTCATCGTCTATTTCCTATGGCGCTCCCATATATATAATAAGGTATTGCTTGCGAAGAACCGCCGTCTGTTGGCCGAGATTGAGCAACGTGAGCGGGAACAGCTGCAAGCCATAGAGCAGTTGCAGGCTGAACCGGAGGAAACGCTTACTGCCGGTCAGCAACTCTTCCGCCGTATCTGCGACCTCATGGAGTCGCCCGACCACATCTACACCAATGCAGATCTCGACCGCAGCCGCTTGGCTCAGCTCCTTGGCACTAATGAGCACTACGTTACCGATGCCATCAGTGCCTGCACTAATGGCAAGAGCGTAAACGGATTCCTCAACGGCTACCGCCTACGCTATGCCGCCCACCTCTTGGCCACCACAAAGGACTCCGTTGCTCTGATTGCTGAGCTATCCGGCTTCTCGCGCAGTTCCTTTTTCCGTATCTTTAGCGATTCCTATGGAATGTCTCCCTCAGATTACCGTCATGTGGCAAGGAAATAGAAAAAATGCCCCATTTTATCGACATATTTTAACCTGACAGTCTCATATCAGGCTTTATTTTTCTTGTCTTGAGACTGCGAAAAAGTAGATTTTCTCGAAATGAGACTTTGTTTTCCTACCATGAGACTATTGTTTTTTTAAGTCGCTATATTTTTGCAACAGAATCAAACAATTAGTCGTATGGATACAACACTCATCATTACCGTTGCTTTAGCCGCTGCCCTTATCGTCGTAGTGCTAGTGCTTGTGGCCGTCATCATCTACCAGAGGTGGCGCATCGGTGACCAGAATGTCTTTCTTGAGCGTTTTATCCGCCAGAATGAGGAACTACGTCAGAAGATGCGGAAAGCTGGAATCCTATAATAAATAATAAGGTGTAACAACAAGTATTTCAAGAACATGAAAAATCCGATTAAGAGAGAGCAGAGCAAACTTGTTTGCTATGCCGAACGTAAGAATTTTCGCCTGAATGGCAAAAGAATCTTAACCATCGTGGCACTGATGTGCGCCGTGACATTCCAGATGGATGCGCAGGACAATGTTGAACAAGCTTTGAAGCAAGCAGAGCAGAAAGTGAAACTGGCCGATAAGAACCCAAAGAACGGCAAGATGCAGTACGAGGCTGCTATGGCGTTCATCAATAATGAACTAGGCGAGCAGAAGGATTTCGACCGTGCCCTAACCTACGCCAACCGTGCCCTGAAGATTGCCCGTGAGCATCCTGCCCCCCAAGATACGTTGCAGGGACTCACTTGTATGGGACTCGGTATGATTTATATGGGAAAAGGGGAGTATGAGAATGCCACCGACTTCATGGAGATGGCGATGGATGCCTTCGAGGTGGAATTGGGACGTAACGATCCCGTGACCAACGGTACCAAGCTTGCCTATGGCGTAATGATGATGGGTCCGCAGCCCGTCCGTGGCTTCACCAAGATTCAGGAGGCTATGTTCGACAACAGCTTCGCCCCGAAAGACAAACGCATAGAGAATATGGAGGAGGCTAATATTGTGCTTGAAACGGCGTTGGAATTACTTATCGCCGACCAGACCAAACGCTTCCGCTATGCTCTGCCTTTTATTACCATTGACGGCAAGAGGTACTTCATTGTGCAGACGGCTGACTGGAATATGGAACGTCCGCTCGTAGGATGGCAAGTACAGAGCCTTTTGCGCAGCGACGAGGAGCATGAAACCTTCAAAGGCGACGAAACCATTATCTGCGACGATAACCTCCAGTTCACGGTTCTGTCCGACGAGGAGAAGGAAAAACGGCAGATGACGTTCAATTTCAGGCATAGGATATTGAACCCGCGTCATTTGGAGAGTGATGAAGGCGATGCCCGCATTTGGTTCCTTACCCCCGCTGCCTACAATAACCTCCTTGCCAAATACCGCGACTACAAGAAGAACAAATAAAAAAGCTATAACAATGAAAAAGATTTTTATGACACTTGCGGCTTTCCTATGCTGCACAATGGCAATACATGCGCAGTTGCTTTACAGAATCAGTGGTAACAGACTGACGGAACCGTCCTACATCTTGGGTACCTGTCACACCGCCGACGTTTCGTTTGTTGATTCTATCCCAGGTCTTCGTAAAACCATGAAAGCCACAAAGCAGGTTTACGGGGAGACAGACATGAATGCGAAATCAGAACCCACTACTGATGAACTCGACAAATTCATTTTGCTGCCCAAGGGCATGACACTCGATTCCCTGCTTTCTGCCGACGATATGAAGCGCCTCACTGCTTTCATGATTGACAGTTGCAAAATGGATTCCGACAAGGTGGAGTTATACTTCGACCTGAAACCGTTCCCTCTTGCCATCTATCTCAGTCTCAAGTGTGATGGCTTTGATAAGACAAAAACATCTGACAGTGGTTTATGTTTCGATGATTATTTCCAGAAGGAGGCTCTTGCGCAGGGCAAGGAGATTGGCGGACTGGAAACTGCGAACCTTCAGTATAAGCTGATTTGCGAACATTTCTCATTGAATCGCCAAAAAGAGCTGCTGATGTGCATGGTGAACAACCATAAACGTCCAGAAGAGAAAGGCGGCACACTGAAAACCTATTATTGTCAGGACCTTGATGCTATATGGAGGGAGTTTAACGACAACATTGACGAGGATTGCGGCTATACGTCACAAGAAACGGTCGAGATGTTAGGAGTCCGTAATCTCGCCTGGATGAAGAAAATCCCCTCAGTGATGAACCAGAAACCAACCCTTTTCGTTGTCGGTGTTCTCCATCTCCCCGGCTCCGCCGGTGTCCTCAACCTCCTCCGTAAGGCCGGCTATACCGTAGAGGCGGTAACTCAGTAATAAAGTAACTTTAGGAAATTGAATAACAAGATAAAAATAAACGAGTATGAAAAAGATTCTAATGGCTGTAGCAGCCATAACGCTGATGATGACAATGACGGTGCTGACATCGTGTACCGACAACAGCGAGTACAATCCCGTGGTGGTGACCGACGACAAACCGTTCACCTACGACCAGTACATCGACACGTCGGTTCGTCCTGGCGATGACTTCTTCAGGTATCAGTATGGCATGTGGCTTGCTGACAACCAACAACCATCGTTGGTACAAATGGTGATGCAGAAATTGAATAATATAGAGATGGAAGTGATTGCCAACTCCAACGACGCCGTTGTATCAAGCATCCGCCAGTTGGTAGCCGCCAGCGAATCCGACGATTCGGCCGACATGGCATTGCTTAAAGAACGCATACAGTATCTGGCAGGCATCACCACTCAGGACGAGTTGTTGGCAGCCTTTAAGCAACTGCACCAATGGGGATACAGCCCGGTGGTACGTCTGGTATGCTATGGCAAGGAAAGAGTGATAAGCCCCTTCCTCACCTCCGAATTGCCATCTGTACTCCTGACTGATATTTTCAATGGTAAAAATGAAGATATGTTAACCACTACTGTTCAGGTCATCTGTAGTAAACTCGACAAATTTGGAATCAGTGAGGAGCGCATTGCTGAAATCGCCGAAAACGCCCTGACGATTGAGAAGATGGAGATGAAAATCTACGAGAACATCTTCAACCGAATGGCCGACCCCAAAGTGTTGCACAAACGTGCCAGAACCCGTGGCACAGCTTCATCTGCCTGCAAGCAGGTTTGTGAATTGATGGACATTGGCGATTTGGCCGACAAAATGTTGGATTCCGACGATCAGAATATAGCTAAAGTTACCGAGCAACTCATGAACCTCTTATTGGAAGGCAGCGAGCAGAGCATTGCACAGATGCGCGACTACATGATAGCCTATGTGTTCGGGATGGATGTGATTTACATGCCCAAGGTGATAAAACTGAGTAGTTCAGATAAGGTGAAATATGCCATGAGAAATGCAAAATACTACATATCCCGACTTCAGGTGGAGCACATCGGAAAGCAGAATATCTTTAGGGAGAAGTGCGCTGAGATGATGGAAGACTTCCGCAGCATCCTCCGTGAGCGCATCGAGCACCTCGACTGGATGAGCACTGCCACTAAACAGGCCGCGCAGAAGAAATTGGAAAACATGATATTTTTCATCGGTTATCCTGACCAATGGAATGAAGAATTCACTCCTGTAGTAGAAGGTAACACGCTGCTGGAGGCTGTAGGAAACCTGCGCCGTGGACAGGTAGATGCCTTCCGCAAGATGGTGGGCAAAGATATTACCACAGCCGGTTGGGATTTCTGGTATAATATATATTCATTCACTACCTATAATGCTTCGTACGACCCCAATTGCAATCAACTCATCATTCCGCCATCATTCCTCATGGCTCCCGTCTTCGATGCCACACAGAACGAGGCCACACTTTACGGTACGGCTTGCGTCTTCGGTCACGAGATGTGTCACGGTTTCGATTCCCGTGGCTCACAGTTTGATGAGGTAGGAACTGAGCGCAACTGGTGGGCACCCGATGACGAGGCCGCCTTCAAGGAGAAACAGCAACAGCTTGTCAGACTTTGGGGAGATTTGGAGCAGTATCCCGGACAGCCTGCCAATGGCGTGATGACACTATGCGAGAATATGGCAGACTATGGTGGAACGACACTGGCTCTTGAGGCCTATAGCCGACGCTTGCGTAAGCAGGGCTTCACCGGTCGTTACTTCGACGAACAGATCAAGAAGTTCTGGCTTTCCCGTGGCATGCCCGTCTTTGTCGCAGAAGCTGAACGTAGTTTAGAAACACTGGAGAACGCTCTTTATAACGACATACACTCGGCCGGACACAATCGTGTAAATGGTATTGTACGCCTCTTTGACGACTGGTATCGCCTCTACGACGTGCAACCGACGGACAGGCTCTATCTCAAGCCCGAGGACCGCGTGATGATTTGGTAACGAATAGGATTGATAAATAAAAAGGTTATTATGAAAAAGATTTTGATGACGCTCGCAGCCGTCCTTTGCTGCGCAATGACAATGACAGTATTCACCGCTTGTGGCGATGACAAAGACGACAACAACACGCCGGAAATAGGGGAAATCAAGGGTATCGCTGCCCGTTATCTCTTCAGCGTGGATGAGCAGATGGCGCAACTGTGCGACTATACGATGACCTACTACGGCATCAACGGTCAACTGACGACTGAGCAGGCCACCTGGACAATTAAAAACGGTACGGCCACATGGATAAAGGACGTGAGCAACACCCAGCTCCCCGCCACCTTCGGTTTGAAGGTCAGTGTGAAGGTGAAGGAGGGCGCGCAGCTCGAAGGCGTCCGTATCAGCAACATCTATCCCATCAGCAATCTGCTCTACGTCGAGGGTATCACAACCAAAGCCGAGAAAGCCTGGGGTAAGACCGTTGATTTCACCGGCTCTGCCTCCACCCACGCCAGCACCAGCGGCGAGAAACTGCCCGCATACACCGAGGCGTGGGAGCATCACGGTGGTGTGCTGAATAAGACCTGCACCTTCGACAAGGACGGAAACCAGATCAGCACCGGCAACATAGAATAATAAATTTAAAAACACGGACAATGAAAAAGACTATCCTCCTTTTCTTTATTTTGCTTATGCAGTTGACTGCATGGGCACAGTTGGGTAACGGACACTTCTTCAAGACGCTGCGAAGTGAGAATCTGACGGAAGAGAGCGCCGTGGAGCGCTTCGGCCAATGGTTCGCGTTGCCTCAGGAAACCGAATGGCGCAGGGTGGACGAGCGCACCGACAGGCTGGGCATGACCCGCGTGGAGTACCGCCAGTACGTGAGCGGTGTGGAGGTGGAGCACTCGCAAGTGTTGCTGCATATCTTGGACGGCCGTGTGCAGACCGCCAACGGCACCGTGATGGAGGTTCGGCAGGCACCCGCCAAGATTCGCCGCCGCGCGCCGATATATCGCGACGGCACGCCCACCGACCTGCTGGGTCGGACGCTATATCTGGTAAGCACTAAGTATGGCTACCGCTATGCTACGAAAGCCCTCTCAACTGATGGAAGCGAATGGATATACGCTGATGCGGACACGGGTGAGGTGCTGAAGCGCATCCCCACACGCTACAACCTGACGGCGGAACCCGTGAAGGTGACGGGCAGCAGCTTCTACAGCGGCGAGGTGCAGATGGATGCCTCCTACGACAGCAAGAGCAAAACCTACCTGCTCTGGGACCAGAAGCGAGGCATTCACACCATGATTGGTGCCACCATCCCCTCGTTTCAGCAGATGATGGAAGCGCATTCCATGACAACGAACTTTCCCGATTTTGCAGCAATACTGCCAGTCCCAGAGGACGAGATGACAGAAGAGATGTGGAAAGAATGGTATGAAACTGCACAAATTGACTTGAGAAACGTCAGCATGACGAACTACATCGCTCGCAATGCCGTCTATGCCAGCAGCGCCAAATCGAAATTCGACAGCTACGTCTTGAACACCATCACCATCGACAGGTTGGCCTCCAAGGACGACGAGGGAAACCTGACGGAAATCGTGCCTACGGAGGATAATCCGCTCGTCCTCTTCACCGAGATTCTGTATTACCATACCGACGGACTGATAGAGCAGGTCGAGAAAACCATTACAGGCTTCCCCTTTACGCTCGACCTGAGGGGATTTAATGACGAGATTCCCGCTGCCGGCATCGATATCTTGTTTTATACCGTTGTAGAAGACGAGACCACTGAAGAGGAGGGCGATTCGATAACGAGATACCTGACGTACGTCACCCTCAATCCCGACGGTAGCGGCCGCAGGGCGTGGGACTATGACAATGTGAAGGCTTCTGTCACCTACGAGAGGGGACCGTGGTCGGCTGCCGACATCCACTGGGGCATGCAGCACACCTACGACTTCTACCTGAACACCTTTGGCCGCAACAGTTACGACGGCAAAGGAGCGCCCATCTACAACCTGTTCTATATGCCCGACGGAAACTCCTCGTCAGATTACGTCCTTGACACGAGCGTGAACAACGCCTGCGCCATCCAGTGTGGCACGTCCCAAATGGTCTATGGCATGGGCAGTCGCGAAGGGGGACTGGGCAGTATGTACCCCGTAGTGGAACTGAGCGTCATGGCCCACGAGTTCACCCACATGGTGACCAACGCCACTGCCGAACTGGTCTATCAGGGAGAGTCCGGCGCCCTGAATGAGTCGTTCTCCGACCTGCTGGGCATCAGCGTCAAGAAGTACGTGCAGGGCATCGATGCCCCATGGACCATCGGTGAAGGCATGATGGAATACTCCTCAAACTTGCGCTCCATGTCGTTCCCCAAGACAAGCATGGACGGCATAGCTCCCTGTCCCGACACTTATAAAGGAAAGTTCTGGTTGGATACCGAGAGTGAACTCGACAATGGCGGCGTACACAGTAACAGCGGCGTTCAGAACAAGTGGTACTACCTGCTCACCGACGGTGACTCGGGCACCAACGACAATGGTTACAGCTATCAGGTGGATGGCATCGGACTGGAGAAGTCGCAGCAGATAGCCTACCGCACCCTGACGGAGTATGCCACCGAGGAGTCGCAGTATGCCGATATCCGCCTCGCCTCCCTCCAAGCCGCCGCCGACCTCTTCGGCGAAAATGCCGCTGAGGTGGTGGCTGTTGATGAGGCTTGGAAGGCTGTAGGCGTAGGCGGTGGCGGAGGTCTGACCGACATCCGTGACATTGAGCAGGCAGCACGTCCCTCAACAGCTCCCTCCGTCTATGACCTCTCTGGCCGCAAGGTGCAGAACCCGCAAAAGGGCATCTACATCATTAATGGAAAGAAGACAATCATCAATTAAAACAAATATACCCCCCCCCAATCGGTTATTAGAAATGCTGCAACTAAAATCTCTAATGACCGATTGGGGGATATACAATTTAACTGAATATATAATGAAAAAGATTCTGATGACGCTTGCAGCCGTCTTTTGCTGCATGAATTTCGCCTTTGGTCAAGAGGGAAGGAATCAAGTGTATAGAATTACCTTGGGCAATGTGCAGTATGCGCATCACAACGAGAAAATGTCGGCTGGCGAGGCTGTTGGAAAGGTGCTGACCGGTGTACTGACTGGGCAGACCTCGGTGCAGGCCACAAAGTATGAAGAGGATGTGAAGAATGCCATTATCAAGGGACTGTCTGCCGCTTACCGTTTCCGCTACGATGATTCGCTCACTCCACTCAGCCAGGACATCCGGGAGGGTAGCCTCATCGTCGATGTCAACATCACCAACATCCAGGCAAAGTCGAGCACACACACATGGAAGGATACAAAGGGCAAGATTCAGGTTTCTACCTATTATACGGGTGTGGCAGAGGCAGTGCTTGCTCTGAAGGACATGAAGACAGGGGATGTGATAATAAACCAGACGGTGAAAGGCCAAGGCACTACCAGCTCTAATTTCTCGACCACCGATCAGGCTGTCCGTGATGCGCTCAACCGCCTGTCGAACCGCGTCACCATCTGCTTGAACCAGTACAAACCTTTACGGGCCAATATCATTGAGGGCTCCACTGCCAAGAAGGATAAGCAGAAGGAGGTTTATATCGACTTAGGCAGTAACGAGGGTGCCTTTGAGGGATTGCACATGGGGGTATATCTCGTCAAGACCGTCGCAGGACGTGAGGCAAAGTCACAAATAGGAAAGCTGAAAATTGAGGCTGTGGAGGGCGATGATATCAGCCGTTGCAAGGTACAGAGCGGGGGTAAGGACATCAAGGCTGCCATCGACGAGGGCGAGCAGTTGCAGGTAATCTCCATCGACAAATAACAGTATCATTAAAGAAGTTTGATCATAAAGATTCGCAGCCTCTGTTGGTGTAGTTTGATGAGAAGTGAGGGGCAGGGGCGAATGAAGGATTGTCTGATTTCGACAAAAAAACTTGACAAGGCGTTCGAGGCTATCATTTAGACCTTCAAGAACGATTGCCCAATTGTTCATGAACAATTTCAAAACGTTCATGAACAATTTCAATATTGTTGGTGAAGAACGAGGGTAAACTTCATGAACGTATAGGTGTTGATTTTGGAAATATTTTTACAGATTGTACTCAGTTCTTCGTAATTTTGACCATTGCCTCGAAATTGCTTATATTCGGATTTTTTCCAATGAATTTGGATAATCTCTCACTTATTTGTAATTTTGGCTGTCGCCGAAATTACTTGCGTTCGGTTTTTCTCAAATAAATTTGGAAATTCTCTCACTTAATCGTAATTTTGCACCCTGAAAAAGAAACAACTATCAAATAACAAGGAAAATATGGCTAAAAAAGCACTTTTGATGATCCTGGACGGCTGGGGCATCGGTAATAAAGGTAAGGGTGATGTTATCTTTAACACTCCTACTCCTTACATGGATTATTTGCAGAAAAACTATCCCAACAGCCACTTGCTGGCATGTGGCGAGAACGTAGGTTTGCCCGACGGCCAGATGGGTAACTCTGAGGTTGGTCACCTGAATATCGGTGCCGGTCGTATCGTTTATCAGGACTTGGTAAAGATTAACCGTGCCTGCGCTGACGGCAGCATCCTGAAGAACCCTGAGATTGTAAATGCCTACGAGTATGCTCAGCTGAACGGCAAGAACGTTCACTTGATGGGTCTGACCAGCAACGGTGGTGTACACTCTTCACTGGATCACCTGTTCAAACTGATTGAGATTGGCAAGGAATACAACGTACAGAATACCTTCGTTCACTGCTTTATGGACGGTCGTGATACCGACCCCAAGAGCGGTAAGGGCTTCATTGAGCAGGTTACTGCCAAGTGTGCCGAGGTAGGCAACGCTGCTATTGCCAGCATTGTAGGTCGTTTCTATGCTATGGACCGTGACAAGCGTTGGGAGCGTGTAAAGACTGCTTATGACCTGTTGGTTAGTGCCGAGGGTAAGCAGGCTACAGATATGGTTGCTGCTATGCAGGACAGCTATGATGAGGGTGTAACAGACGAGTTCATCCTGCCCATCAACAACAGCAAGGTTGACGGTACCATCAAGGAGGGTGACGTGGTTATTTTCTTCAACTACCGCAACGACCGTGCCAAGGAGTTGACCATCGTTCTGACTCAGCAGGATATGCCTGAGCAGGGTATGAAGACCATCCCCGGTCTGCAGTACTATTGTATGACTCCATACGATGCAAGCTTCAAGGGCGTACACATTCTCTTCCCCAAGGAGAATGTTACCAACACATTGGGCGAATACATCGCATCTAAGGGCTTGAAGCAGCTGCATACAGCCGAGACTGAGAAGTATGCACATGTAACTTTCTTCTTCAACGGCGGTCGTGAGGCTCCCTACGAAGGTGAGGAGCGCATCCTGGTTGCCAGTCCCAAGGTTGCAACCTATGACTTGAAGCCTGAGATGAGTGCCTTCGAGGTAAAGGACAAGTTGGTAGCTGCCATCAAGGAGGATAAATACGACTTCATCGTAGTGAACTTCGCTAACGGTGATATGGTAGGCCACACTGGTGTTTATGAGGCTATCGAGGCTGCTGTCAAGGCAGTTGATAAGTGCGTGAACGAGGTAGTTGAGACCGCTAAAGAGGTTGGTTACGAGACCATCATCATTGCCGACCATGGTAATGCTGATAACGCATTGAACCCAGACGGTACTCCTAACACTGCTCACTCACTGAATGCAGTACCCTTCATTTACGTTACAGAGAACAAGGACGCTAAGGTGGAGAACGGTGTGCTGGCCGATGTTGCTCCCAGCATCCTGCACATCATGGGTCTGGAGCAGCCTGCCGACATGACAGGTAAGAACCTGATTAAATAGGACTCTCCCCATCCCTCCCTTCAGGGCGGGGGACGAGTGCTAATGTTCAATGCTCAATGCTCAATGTTCAATGAATGTAAGGATTGAAGAGAGCTGGAAGGCTCGTCTTGATAAAGAATTTGAGAAGCCATACTTTGAGGAACTGACACAGTTCGTTCGCTCGGAGTATGGCTCCTGCGTTTGTTACCCGCCGGGAAAACTGATCTTCAATGCCTTTGATACTACTCCGTTTGATAAGGTGCGGGTGGTTATCCTGGGGCAGGACCCTTATCATGAACCTAATCAGGCACACGGGCTCTGCTTCAGTGTGAATGATGGGGTGCAGTTCCCTCCTTCGCTACAGAATATTTTCAAGGAGATTGAGGCTGAAACAGGTGCTCCCATACCCCAGAGTGGCAACCTGACGAGATGGGCTCAGCAGGGCGTGTTCCTGTTGAACACTTGTCTGAGTGTGCGCGAGCATCAGGCTTTCAGTCATAGTGGACATGGCTGGGAGACATTCACAGATGCCGTTATCAGTACGCTAAGTCGTGAACGAGAGGGCCTGGTATTCATGCTGTGGGGAGCTCCTGCAGGAAAGAAGGCTGCATTGATAGATGCAAACAAGCATTGCATCCTGCGTTCGGCTCATCCCAGTCCCCTGAGTGCCTATAGGGGTTTCTTCGGTAATAATCATTTTAACCTTTGCAATCAATACCTGCAAGCACATGGACAGCAACCCATACAGTGGTAAGGAACTACCGCCCATGCTGATGGTGGGCGATGTGATTGTGCATACTGATATTGTGACGGAGTTTTTCTGTTGCGATATTCAGAAATGCCAGGGCCGTTGTTGTGAGGAAGGGGATGCAGGAGCACCTGTAACCCTTGACGAGATTTGCTACATTGAGAGTGAATTGGACAATATCTGGCCTCAGTTGAGCGCTCAGGCACAGGCTATAATAGATAAGCAGGGTGTTGCCTATACAGACCCTGAGGGTGAGATGGTGACCAGTATTATAGGTAGCTGTGACTGCTGTTTTCGTGGCCCTAAAGGTTGTCTACTGGCTCAACGCCCCATCAGTTGTCACCTATATCCCATACGTGAAAAGAAGATGGGCAGCCTGGTTGGTATCAACTATCATCGTTGGGATATCTGCAAGGATGCCATGGCTTTGGGTAAGGAACTAAATATCCGTGTCTATCAGTTCTTGAAAGAGCCTCTTATCCGCCGTTTTGGCGAGGCATGGTACAAGGAACTGGAAACAGTTGTAGAGGAATTGCAGAAACAGCATTATTTATAACCACATTCTTATGGAAAGAGAAGAACTGGTTCTTACTTATTTGAGGGGACATGGAATTCCCTTCACCAATTATAATCATCCGGAAGGAAAAACCATTGAAGAAGCCAAGCGATGGTGGAAGGATGATGGTAGTGTGCACTGCAAGAATATCTTCCTGCGTAATCATAAAGGTAACCAGCATTATCTGGTGTGCTTTCATTGCGACTATGACTTGGACATTCATGACTTGGAACACCGTCTCAAAGCTTCATTAGTGGCACAGGGTAAGAATGCACCGGGGAAATTGTCTTTCGCATCACCTGAGCGAATGATGCGCTATCTGGGGCTTGAACCTGGTAGTGTTTCTCCCTTTGGCTTGATTAATGATGTGGAGCATCACGTGCATCTTTTCCTTGACAGCCGTTTGAAGGATGCAGATACCCTGAGTTTCCATCCCAATGATTGCAGGGGAACGGTGGTGATAAGACGGGAGGATTTTGAGCGTTATCTCCAAACAGTTGGTAACACGTATGAATACATAGACTTATAATAAGAAAGGGGTGCCAAGCGGCACCCCTTTTCTATATCTGTTTTTATTAACTGTTATGCATCAATGTTTGCATAAACGGCGTTCTGTTCAATGAACTCACGACGTGGACCAACATCCTCGCCCATCAGCATTGAGAATACGTAGTCAGCAGCTGCAGCGTCCTCGATGGTAACCTGCTTGAGCAGACGTGTCTCTGGGTTCATGGTTGTCTCCCATAGCTGCTCGGGGTTCATTTCACCAAGACCTTTGTAGCGCTGGGTGAACATGCCTTCTTCCTTGCCGCCGTTGTACTTCTCCATGAAGCGCAGACGATCTTCCTCGGTATAGCAGTATTCCTCAACCTTGCCGATCTTGCAACGATACAGAGGCGGTGTGGCAATATACAGACGGCCATCGCGGATAAGCTGTGGCATGAAGCGGAAGAAGAGCGTCATCAGAAGGGTGTCGATGTGAGAACCATCGACATCGGCATCGGTCATGATGATTGTCTTGTAATATCGCAGCTTGTCATAGTTGGCTTCCTTGTAGTCGTCGGGATTCATGCCGAACTTAACGCCTAGTGCCTGGAAGATGTTGTTAACCTCTTCGTGCTCGAAGGCCTTGTTCCACATTACGCGCTCAACGTTGAAAATCTTACCACGGATGGGAAGGATGGCTTGGAAGTGACGGTTACGTCCCTGCTTGGCTGAACCGCCGGCGGAATCACCCTCGACGATGAAGAGCTCGCCTGCTGCGGGGTCCTTATCAGAACAGTCAGCCAACTTACCAGGCAGACCACCACCGCTCATGGGGTTCTTGCGTTGTACATTCTCGCGAGCCTTACGTGCTGCTACACGGGCCTGAGCGGCCAACAGTACCTTCTCTACAATCAGTTTGGCCTCGCGAGGATTCTCCTCAAGGTATTGGGCCAGAGCCTCGCCTACGGCCTGCTGTACGGCACCGGCAACCTCGCTGTTACCCAATTTGGTCTTTGTCTGACCTTCGAACTGGGGTTCGGCAACCTTAATAGAGATAACGGCAGTAAGACCTTCGCGGAAGTCCTCACCGCTGATTTCTATGTTGTTCTTTGAAAGTTTCTCCAGTTCCTTTGTGCATTCCTGCTCGGCATACTGCTTAAGGGTACGTGTGAGTGCAGCACGGAATCCTTGCAGGTGTGTACCACCTTCTATGGTGTTGATGTTGTTTACATAGGAGTGCAGGTTCTCTGAGTAAGCGGTGTTGTACATGATGGCAACCTCGATGGGTATTCCCTGCTTCTCGGTGTTCAGATAGATGACATCGTTGAAGAGTGATGTACGGGTGCTCTCAATGTAGCGGACGAAATCCTTCAAACCACCCTCGCTATAGAACTTCTCTGTGCGTGTCTTACCTTCCTCGTCAGGACGAAGGTCGGTAAGCGTAATGGTGATGCCGGCATTCAGGTAAGCCAGCTCGCGCATGCGGTTAGCCAGAATGTCGTATTTGTATGTTGTGGTGGTGAAAATGCTTCCATCGGGCCAGAACTGCTGACGTGTACCACGCAATTCTGTTTCTCCAATAACAGCAACGGGAGCCAAAGGCTTACCAATGTGATATTCCTGCTGGTAGATCTTGCCGTCACGGTAAACCTGTGAAATCATTCTTGTGGAAAGAGCGTTAACACAACTAACACCCACACCGTGAAGACCACCACTGACCTTGTAGCTACCCTTGTCGAACTTACCACCGGCATGCAATACGGTCATAACGACCTCAAGGGCGCTCTTGTGCTCCTTCTCGTGCATGTCAACGGGGATACCACGACCGTTGTCCTGAACGGTGATAGAATTGTCTTCATTGATGGTAACTTCTATGTGTGTACAATATCCAGCCAGTGCCTCGTCAATAGAGTTGTCCACTGTCTCGTAAACAAGATGGTGCAAACCCTTCTCGCTGATATCGCCAATATACATGGCAGGGCGCTTACGCACAGCCTCCAAGCCTTCCAACACCTGAATGTTGGAGGCACTATATTCTGTGCTATTCTTTTCTATTTCTTCCATTATCTTTGATTGACGTTAAATTTGGTACAAAGATACAAAAAAGCAAAGTGAATACAAAATAAACTTGTTTATTTTTTATTCCCGAGCGGAAGTATTTTAGAAAAGTATTTCAATTCCTTAATTTGAATTGTGATTAGTTGGGAAAAGAAAACAAAAAAAGCAGCTTCCTATAGGAAACTGCCTTTATGTGTCCGCTATGACAAAAAGAGTGCTTGTTAAGCCAACTTCTGAATGTGGTGAGCCAGCTTAGACTTCAGGTTAGCAGCCTTATTCTTGTGAATAACGTTTACCTTTGCCAACTTGTCCAAAGCCTTCTGAACGCTTGGGAACAATTCGATAGCTGCAGCCTTGTCTGTGGTTGCACGCAATTTGCGTACAGCATTACGCATTGTCTTGGCGTAATATCTGTTGTGGAGTCTTCTTTTCTCCTCCTGACGGATTCTCTTGACTGATGATTTGTGATTAGCCATTTTGAGTTTTGTTTTATTTTTATTCTATTGTAGTCCCTAGGAGAGTCGAACTCCTCTTTAGAGAATGAAAATCTCTCGTCCTAACCGATAGACGAAGGGACCAAACCTTCGGCTTTTGTGCCAGTGCTTTTGAGGGAGTTTCCTCAATTGCGGTTGCAAAGGTATGCCTTTTTCGTTGACTGACAAAATATTTTTGAAGAAAAATGTCTTTTGAACTGCAAAAATACTCTTGTAAGTATGGATTTGTTACTTTTTATGTGTAACTTTACATTATGAAACTGTATTGGCAGGCATGTTAGAAAGAACGATTGGAATAGTGTTGCATCAGGTCAAGTACAACGACGAGAGTGTTATTGTAAATATCTACACTTTGCAGCACGGGAATGTTGGTTTCCTAGTTAAGATGCCCAAACAAAAACGCAGTAATGTTAAGACTTTACTTCTGCGTCCGTTGAATATTCTGGAATTGGATTTTGATTTTCGCCCCAATCAGGCTTTACAACGGATTAGCGATATGAAGTTGCACATCCCTTATGAATCTTTGCCATACGATCCTGTAAAGAGTACTGAGGCACTATTTTTAGCGGAGTTCTTGTACTACGTCCTAAGACATGAGATGGAGAATGCACCATTGTTCCAGTATCTGTGTAACAGCCTGCAATGGTTGGATAGGTCACAGAAAGGCTTGTCGAATTACCACCTTGTTTTTTTGCTGCGCCTGACGCGCTTTCTGGGCTTCTGGCCAAATATTCAGGATTATGATAAAGGAAAGGTCTTTGACATGCGTGAGGCTGCGATGGTGGGGAGTTTGCCTATGCATAATCAGTACCTGAATGCTGAAGATTCGGCATTCCTGCCTTTCCTGCTTAGGATGGATTATGCATCAATGTACCTATTCCGGTTTAGCCGCCAGCAACGAGCTAAAGTGTTGGATACATTGATAGATTACTATCGCGTGCACATCCCAGAATTCCCGGAGATGAAATCCTTGGATGTGCTACGGACGGTATTCTCTTAGTTAAGCAATTCCTTAACCATTGCGCTGATGGTGCGTCCCTCGGCTTTGCCTGCCAGTTTCTTGGAGGCAACACCCATAACGCGTCCCATATCCTTTGCCGAGGTTGCTCCTACCTCAGCTATGATGGCAGTAAGTTCTGCTTTGAGTTCCTCTGCTGTCAGTTGCTTGGGGAGGTATTCCTCGATGACAGCAACCTGGGCCAATTCGTCATCTGCCAAATCCTGACGTGACTGGCTGACATACAATGCGGCTGTGTCTCTGCCTTGTTTTGCCATCTTGGCAAGAATCTTGATGGCATTCTCATCTGTAAGTTCGTCATTAGCTCCAGGCTGTGTCTTGGCTTCGATGAAGTACTTCTTTATGTTTCTTAATGCCATCAGTCGGATTTTATCCTTTGCTTTCATTGCAGCAACAATATCGCTGCTTACCTGTTCAAATAACATCTTTTTTATGATTGAAATTAAAAATTGAACGTTAGGCTATCCTCAAAACCCGTTTCTTCTTTCTGTTCAACAGGAGGGATTGTTGATTTTGCAGAGGAGAGTTTGTTAAGGTCCTCTTTTGTGCGACGGTAGGTAGGCAATGTCTCAATCATGGAAATGATGTCATCGTTGTCTAATTCTTCGTCTTTGAATATATGGAAATAGCGACGACGTCGTGGTGAAGAATTTTCAGTTCCGTAGTACTGCTCCATTCTTTCAATCTCTTTCTGCTGCTTCTCTGTTTCGTAGACAGCTTTCTCACGTGACTGCTGTTCAGTTAATTCAGGCATGCCAGGTACGTTCTGCAGTCCGAAGCCGGTTGCAAGAAGTGTGATCTTAACCTTGTTGCCTAATGAACTGTCGGTTGCCAAGCCCCATTTGGTTTCTACATCCTCGCGGAACTTGCTCATGAAGTCGTGAACCTCATTTATCTCCTCCATCATCAGGTTCTCGTTTTCATTATCACTGCAGAAATTGATATTCAACAGGACCTTCTTGGAGTTGAAGATGTCATTGTTGTTTAACAGGGGGCTGTTCAGAGCTTCGTTGATAGCCTTTGTAACGCGGTTCTCGCCCTCGCCGTATCCTGTACTCATAATAGCAACACCCCCATCTTTCAATACGGTTGTTACATCCTGGAAGTCGAGGTTCATGATACCGTGCATGGTAATAATCTCGGCAATACTCTTGGCAGCAATGCTAAGTGTGTCATCAGCTTTGGCGAAAGCTGTCAGCACGGTTAGCTCTGGATAGATTTCACGTAGTCGCTCGTTATTGATAACCAAAAGGGCATCAACGTGCTTGGATATTTCCTCTACACCGTCCAAGGCCTGATTGATTTTCTTGTTACCTTCGAATTTGAAGGGGATTGTTACAATACCTACAGTAAGAATGCCTGCGTCCTTGGCGCACTGAGCAATGATAGGAGCAGCTCCGGTACCGGTACCTCCACCCATACCAGCAGTGATAAAGACCATACGTGTTCCATCGTTGAGCATTTCCTTTATCTCGTCCATGCTCTCCATGGCTGCCTGTCTGGCCTTCTCGGGACGGTTTCCGGCTCCAAGACCGTCCTTGCCTAACTGAAGGTGGTTAGGGATGGGGGAGTCACTCAGAGCTTTCTTGTCTGTGTTGCAGAGTACATAAGTGACATCGTGAATACCTTCACGATACATGTGATTAACGGCATTGCCGCCACCACCACCAACACCAATAACCTTGATGATGCTTTGAGAGGCTTTTGACTCGAAATTAAAAGAGATGCCTCCGTTGTTAAAATTAATACTGTCAGCCATAATATATTCTGCTTTAACTGTTATTTTTCGTCATTTTTCTCTTCCTCATCTTCTTCTGGCTCACTCAGCATATTGTTGATGGCTTTGAAGAATCTGCGTATCTTATTTTTTGCTCCGCCTTCCTTCTTTGGCATCTCAGGTTCTGCGGGCTGTTCTGTTGGAGTAGTGTCTTTTCCTTCCACAACAACAGGCTCGTTTGGCGTTACAACCTTCTCTTCTACAGTTTCCTCCTTGACATCTTCTGTAAAGAAGTCCTGTGGGGTAGATGGAGTCTCTCCGGTACAGTTCTGGTCGCCTTTCAACAACAGGGCCATAAGCGTGTACAAGTTACTATCTTCTGTAATGTGTACGTTGGGAGCCAAAGTAATATCAACTGGCAGGCCTTTAGTAAGGCGAATCTGTTTGTCGAAATGTGTACATTCTTTAATTGCCGTTGTGAGATTTTTAGCCTTACTTGCTCCGCCGGTTAGTAAGATGCCGGAAAGTAACTTGTCTTTGTAGGGCTCGATGTGTGCCCAGATGTTAACGATGATTTCCTCGTATCTGGCCTCTATGATGTTGGAAAGCTCATCTTCTGTAATGGTTCGGTCAAAGCTAATCTGTATCTTATTCTTACTGGGTTCTTCCTCGCTCTCGTGCCATGCAGTACCATATTTCAGTTTCAGCTGTTCGGCCTCTCCTTGTTCAATACTCTTTGTAGTAATATCGGTGGTTACATTGTTGCCTCCCAATGGTATGACAACAAGGTGTCGCAGGATATTGGAGTAATAGACGGAAATAGTTGTGGTATCAGCACCCATATCCACTAATGCGCATCCTGATCGTTTCTCGTTAGCTGAAAGCAGGCAGTCTGCCAGACAAATGGGTGAGATGAAAAGGTCGGCCATCTCGAGTCCGGCATTCTTTATACATCTTTCAATGTTATCGCTGACGCCAGTGCGGGCAACAACGTTGATAAAGCGTGCTTCAATATGCTCGCACTGCATGCCTACGGGATCCTGAACATTGCGGTTTCCTATCCTGTACTCTTGTGGGATTACATCGTGGATCTTAGCCTGGGGATATACTACGTCGTTATTGATTTCCTTGAGTTGGTCGATTACATCATTGGTGATGATGGTTTTTTCTGCGAACTGATATGGAACTTTGTTTTCCATTGTTCTCAGGGACTGACCGGACAATCCTACAAATACTCGTGTGACATAGATGCCCAGTTCCTCATTGATTTTCTTTACAACATGCGATATGGCCTGTGTTGTCTTGTCGATGTTGTCAACCAGTCCTTTACGAATAGAATCAGTAGTTTCCTCTTGAGCAATTGCTAAGATTCGCATGGTACCGTCTGGTTCCCTTTTACCAGCAATGGCACGAATGGCGGTGGAACCTAGTTCCACGGCAACGATAATGTCCTTTTCTGCTCCCATAGTCTATATTTTTTTTGTGTTATCTTTCTTGGTACATACTATCTGCCCGTCATATGACAGATTAATAATGGAGTATTTGTTCCATCCTGTTTTGCTGAGGCCGTTCTTGTAAAAAATCATCAGTTTCTCTAGTTTTTTTCTGAAATTGTCTGGTGTTCCCAGAATAATCACGTGTTCGCCAACTCTGGGGTATAACTCTATCTCGTGTTTGTCTGTTACATGGATTTGCTCTATCTGTTTATCCCAGAACTCATCCTGATAGATGAATTTAGCCAGTTCCATGAGGTTCTTCTTTGCATAGTCCTTTGTGATATTACCCGTTGCAAGGCAAAGGTCTATGTTCATGTTCTCTACTGGCATGGTGGCACCGCTACCATCAAGGTAGTAATTGTCCCCGTTGTTCTGTATGACATGAAGAACGGGCCGTTGCGGGATTATGTATATACACAGATGGCTTGCCGCAGAACAGTAGCATCTGGCGCTGTCAATATAAGGGTCATTCTTAAGTGTTTCCTCCAGCCCTTGTATGTCAATGCCACTTAGCTTCTTCCCCTCGGCAAAGACTTTGTTCTTTGTCAGGATGCCATGAATGTAATCCTCTGTTACGAATCCGCCCTCCAGGCTGTCTGTTATCTCGATATCAACGGCCTCGCAGACACGCTCCTCAGTGCGCTGGGAGAATTCTACAATGGCGAATATCAGATAGCCTACAACCAGTAGAAGTAGTGTTATTTTTATGGCGACTTTCATGATATAGGTTTGAGTATTTCTGTTATTTGGTCGGCATAATTCTCAATGTCTCCGGCTCCTAATGTGATGAGCACATCAAATCCTCCTTGACGGACCACATCGCATATCTCATCTTTCTTGCACATTTGTTTCTTTATACCAGGGCGCAGATTGTCATAGATGAGTGCACTGGTAACGCCTGGGATGGGTGCTTCCCGGGCAGGGTATATATCTACGATGGCTACATCGTCCAAGAGTGAGAGTGCATCGGCGAAATCTTGATAGAAGTCTCTTGTTCTTGTGTACAGATGCGGTTGGAAGATGGCTTTTATCTTTTTCCCCTCGTAAAGTTGCTTAATGCTAAGCAGACTTTGACGTATCTCGGCAGGATGGTGTGCATAGTCACTCAGATAAACCATCTTGTCGGTCTTTATGCGGAAGTCGAACCTGCGGTCAACACCACGGAAAGACTCCATACCTTTACGAATCTCCTCTTCAGTGGCACCGCCAATCTGTGCCAAAGCCATAGCTGCAATGCCGTTCTCTATGTTTACACTTACGGGAACACCTAGTTTTATACCCTTGATGTTGCCGAGTGGTGATATCAGATCAAAGCAGATTTCCCCGTTGCCTATTTTCACATTTTCGGCATGGAAGTCTCCTTCCTCTCTGCTATAAGTATATGTAGTTACGCCTTTCTGCGTATTAGGCTTCATTTTGAGTCCTGTGTGCAATATCAGATAGCCACCGGGTTGAATCAGACTACTGTATTTGCTGAAACTCTCCAGATATGCCTCTTCAGTTCTATAGATATCAAGATGATCAGCATCTGTTGCTGTGATAACGCTGGCAAAGGGTGTCAGCCAGTGGAAGCTACGGTCGAATTCATCAGCTTCAATCACGACGTATGGGCTCTCCTTGCTGATGATGTAGTTTGTGCCATAGTTTTTGGTGATACCACCAAGGAAAGCGTTGCAGTCAACATGACTCTGGTGCAACAGATGAGCAGCCATGCTGCTGGTTGTAGTCTTACCGTGTGTTCCTGCTACGCAGAGCCCTTTCAGTGAACGGGTAAGTGTTCCCAGCACTTGGGCACGCTTTTGAATTTCAAATCCATTCTCACGGAAATATACCAACTCTTTATGTTCGGCAGGTATGGCAGGGGTGTAGATAACCAGTGTGGAATCACCCTTCTTGCATGCGTCAGGTATTTGTTCTACATCTTCTGTATAATGGATGCAGGCGCCTTCGTCCTGAAGTTTCTTCGTCAGGTCACTTGGTGTTTTGTCATAGCCGCCAACGGTCAAACCTTTGTGAAGGAAATATCTGGCAATGGCACTCATTCCTATACCGCCAATGCCTACGAAGTAAACTGCTTTTATGTCGTTCAAGTTCATATCCTTTATTTCTTTATTAATTTCAAAACCTCTTCTGCAATAACACGTGCAGAATCTTTGTATGCCATCCTATAGGCATTCTCCCCCAATGTGTTCAGTTGGTTTGTATCAACAACTGTTTTCAGAGCCAATGGTATAAGCTCTTTTACCGCATCGGCATCTTTGACATACAGGGCAGCCTGCTTATTGACAAGAGCCATGGCGTTGTGAGTCTGATGGTCTTCTGCAACATTCGGACTTGGCACTAGGATACTAGGCTTTCCTAACAGACAAAGCTCGCTGATGCTGCTGGCTCCAGCTCTGCTTATTACTAGGTCTGCCAGTTTATATGCCATATCCATGTGAGCAATGAAGTCTGTTATATACAGATTGCTTGGAACGTCCTTTCCTTTGAGCTCGTTGGCTATGGCTTCCTTGTAGTACCCTCCGGTTTGCCAAATGAACTGAATGGGTGCCTGTGCTATTTTGTCCAGGTTCTGCAGAACACTCTCGTTCAGGGTTCTGGCACCCAGGCTTCCTCCAACAAGTAGTATGGTCGGAACATCGGGTTTTAGACTGAAGGCACTTGCTGCCTCTTCCTTTGTTATGTTGTTGTTAACCAGATTCTGTCTGACAGGATTACCTGTAAGTAATATCTTCTCTTTGGGGAAGAAACGCTCCATGCCCTCGTATGCAACGCATATCTTACGGGCTTTTTTGGCCAGTGTCTTGTTGGTCAGGCCTGCAAAACTATTCTGCTCTTGAATCAAGCAGGGGATGCCTAGCTCGTATGCCGCATTCAAGGTGGCTGAACTGGCATAGCCGCCAACACCAACTGCAACCTGAGGCTTAAATTGGCGTATGGTCTTCTTGATAGCCTTTTTGCTACGTAGGAAATCCAACAGGACGCCAATGTTGGCAGGCTTCCACAGAGGTCGTAGTAAACCTCTGACGGGCAATCCTACTATCTTGTAACCGGCAGCAGGAACCTTCTGCATTTCCATTCTTCCTTCTGCTCCAACAAAGAGTATCTCTGCGTTGGGACAAAGTTCTTTCAATGCATTAGCAATGCTTACTGCAGGAAATATATGTCCTCCTGTTCCTCCTCCGCTTATGATGACTTTCAAATTATCCATATACCTTATTATATTATATAGAACGCTCTTCTTTCTTTTTTGCTGTTCTGCTTACGCTAAGAATCATACCAAAGTATGCACAGTTTACGAATGTGCTGGTTCCACCTCGACTTATCAGAGGAAGTGGCTGTCCTGTTACAGGGAATGCACCTGTAGCTACCGCCATATTTACCATTGCCTGTATCACTATCATTAGGGCAAGTCCCATTACCAGATATGACGGGAACCTGGATTTACACCTACTTGCAATTTTCATTGCCTGCCACATTAATAACAGATACAGGAACATCACGCCAAATAGACCAAAGACTCCCGTTTCTTCTATGATGATGGCGTAGATGAAGTCGGAATAGGCCTGCGGGAGGTAGTCGCGTTGTACAGAGTTGCCGGGTCCCTTTCCTATGATTCCGCATGTACCAATGGCAATATTGGCATGGGTAACCTGAACATTCTCTGTTAAAGGATAATCCTTCGGATCTTCCGGAATCTCGTTATCCGTAGTAAGACGATGAACCCAAGTGGGGATTCTATGAAGTGGCCCTTGTGCCATCTTCTCCATCATCTCATCGGATTTAGACAAGGAATAAACCGTTGTTGCTCCTACTATGGCACCTGCTATTAAAAGGCCTACGATAATGGCCAGATATTTCTTGGGTGCCTGAGCATAAAAGAGAATGCCCAAGATAGTTATGCCTATAATGCCTGCTGTAGAAAGATTTTCGGTTGCAATAAGAAGCAATACAAATCCTGTTACGCCGAGTACCCATTTTGTACCAATCTTAGAGGCTCCCTTTTCGTCCCTTGATGTTGAGAGTACAAATGCGGAAAAGCCTATCAATCCCATCTTTGCCAGCTCGGATGGCTGGAATGATATCTTGCCTATATCAAGCCATCTGGCACCGCCATTGATCTTTGCTGTAAACAGCACTATGATTAGCAAAAGGATGGATATTGCCAATATCACAAGTGAGCCAAGCTTGAACCAATTGCATGAAATCTGGGTTATTATCCATGCAAAGACGATACCTATGGCAAGGAATGCACTATGCCGCAATACCGGATCCCAATAGTGCCCGCTTGAATAGGTCATAGTACTTGTTGCACTATAAACTTCTATCACGGATATCATGCAAAGGAATAGGAATACCATCCATATTACCATATCGCCTTGCAGCCAACTTTTTTCTTTAAGATTACCCAGTGTCATGTGGTCTCTTTTCTTGTTTTAATATTATCTATCTGATAAATTGTTGTTTCTGTTGTAACATTATAGTGCCCGTACTAATTCCTTGAATTGCTCGCCTCGGTCTTCCATATTTTTGAAGAGGTCGAAGCTGGCACAGCAGGGACTCAGCAATACAGTATATCCTGGCTTGGCCATCTTTACACATTCTGCCACACATTCTTTCATGCTATGTGTGTCTGCAATGGGGATTCCCATTCCATCAAAGAAATTATGCAGCTTTGTGTTGTCAGCTCCCAGGAACACAAGGCCGGCACATTTGGATTTTACCAAATCCTTTATGGCATTGTAGTCGTTCCCCTTATCTTTTCCTCCAATGATTAGAATGGTAGGTGTTGTCATGCTTTCCAATGCGTACCAGCATGCATCCACATTTGTAGCTTTGGAATCGTTTATATATTGAACGCCTCCAACACGCGCAACTTTTTCTAATCTGTGCTCCACACCTTCAAAGTCGCCCAGACTTTTCTTCAGTGTTTCGTCTT
>JAEEGF010591859.1_pt1 | contig 60445 bp, 50 predicted proteins | sample 9134171 | NCBI WGS metagenome assembly JAEEGF01 (sample SAMN16246542, study PRJNA631951) | gut metagenome | biome: gut microbiome; feature: rumen; material: AP-attached | host: Bos | place: Iran: Karaj | collected 2018-10 | reverse complement strand
CGAAATTCAAGACAGATTACGGCCTTGAGGGCAAGGGCCGTGACGGCAGGTCTTCCGAGGGTATCAACAAAAGAACCATCTACAGGGCTATTGAAATGCTGAATGATCCGTATCTTGGATATGAGATCGGGCAGACAGAGGAAAAGAACAATATCAAGTCTTTCTGGCTGATACGTGACACTGAGAAAGATCTCGAAACAGGCGAGATTCAGATAATCTCGGATGCGGTGGCCACATTTCCTTTTATTCCAAAGAAAGAATCGGAAATGATCCACAATAAGCTTCAGGGGCAATTGAGCGTCCACGAGAAAGGAAAAGTGGCTTCGGTCTTTGCCGTGCGTGACGATGTTAAGACCATCAATCCCGAGGTTGCACTGAACGTGGAGATGCTAAAGGAAGCCATCGCCAAAAAGGTCAAGGTGAAGTTTGATTACTATCGATATGAGATGGATAAAAAGCTCCACAAGCGCAGAGAGAAGAAGTACACTGTAAATCCTTACGGCCTTGTGTATTGCAACGGACAGTACTATCTTGCGTGCATCATCTGCTATGGGACTACGCTCAGCCTTTACCGCGTCGACCTTATGAAAGACATAACACTTACGGACTACAAGCTTGACGAGACTTCCAAAGGCTTTTCATACACAGAGGAACTGAAGAAAGCGGTTTACGGTTTTGTCGGGGATGATGTCCGCATAAATATGCTCGTGGACAAAATCCAGATAGGGCATGTGATCGACCAATTCGGGAAAAACGTCACCATTTCCGAATATGACGATGAACGCTGCAGGATAAGGCTCCGCGCATCAAAGGCGGGTTTTGTCTTCTGGGCAATGCAGTATTTGCGCTATGTCGAGGTGGTCGAGCCCGGAGAGGTGAGACAGGAAATAATTGACACGCTGAAAGCAAACAGGTACGGAATATGAATATTACTGTTTTATCACGGGAACGACTGATTGCGGCCGCAAAAGCAAACGAGGATTTCGCCAGATGCCTTATCATAAGCTTTTATGATGAGGCCCCGCCCGATGTCCGCGGTGCTTTTCCAAAGGCAACCGTTTTTCAGTACAATGTCCCGGATATCGATATCGATGAACTGCCCGAATTTGGGCTTACCTATGATGATTACTGGCCCGGCGCGAAAGAGATCGCCGGGCTCGACTTTAAAAAATTTTCTCGCATAATTTGTCAATGCGAGCACGGACAAAGCCGTAGTGCAGGATGCGCCGCTGCTCTCGCAGAATTCTTTGATCACTCAGGGATCGACTATTTTTCTGATTACGATCTGTACCCCAATAAACTCATCTATCACAGGCTGATGGAGGAACTGAAACTTAATAAAAAGGTTATTTGAAATCAACGGGATGTGCCTATAAGATTATTCTATAACTTGGTTGTTCGATACTTTGACGCCGGCACTATGGAGGACACGGAATGGGAAAGACCGGAATTGTACAACTGCTGGACGGAAGCCTTCATATAAAAGGCTTGGGTGAGTTTTTTGAGAAACAGGGCTCTGAATGGAAATTTGTATGCTGGCCCGCACATCTGACAGATGCAGGGCTTAGGAATATACTTTCTGATAACAAGAAGGAATACAGAACGCCCGAGGCAATTAAGTGCGATGATGGGGTTAAAGAGCGTGGTGATACACCTTCATTTCTGCAAAAAAGACGGGTGGAAACCGCTGAGACAATACCCCTGAAACCTGACTGGTCACTTGATCACTGGGATCATGGCGAGATACGCATCCTTTGTGATGATGAGACCGGGGAGTTATGCTGCGCAACCATTTCCACGGAAGAACGCATAAAACTCATAAAAGAATGGCTGTTTGATTGCGACCGCATAGTTATTGATATCACAGGATGTATGGAATATGCACCCGAAAGATCATGGGACGTCATAATGGGACTTACAAATGCTCTCGGGAAAGACATGGCAAGTTTCTTTATGTACGACTACCTGAATGCCTGTAAGTTTATGAATAATACTGAACGCGCAAAGTGGGATGGGAAACTTGTGGAATTGAAGGCACTTAGTAGCGTGGAAATCGTTGAAGCCAAGACTATCAAGAAAAAACTCAAAGAGATACGTAGGGCGAGCCTGACAGAGACGCTGAAAGGACAGGAAGAACAGTATAATCAATTTTTACGAGGTGCTAATTATGGGCCTGTTTGAAGAATATGAAGAAATGCTCAAGATATTCGAGGAAAATTCATCATTTCGTACTCAAGAGGAAGTTGAAGATAATAGTAATAATTTCTTTTCTGTTTCTGGCTATCCTCATTATGAAAATGTAGTATCCAATATTCTTAAGTTTTTTCTTGATCCGAGAGAATGCCATGGAATGGGAGACTTGTGGCTAACTTCACTTTTGGAGTGTTACAAAGAAAATAAGAAAGACAGTTTTATTGGGGATATCAATGAAGTAGTTGAAATATACAGGGAATACTCCTGCAAGGACGAGTACGATAATTATAAACGCATCGATCTGTTAATAGATACTGGTATTAGATGCATAGTTATAGAAAATAAGATATATGCGGGTGCTAATAATCCGTGGCAGAAATATGATGAGGAGGCGCGTGAATATTCTACCGATTATGAAGAGCCCATTGAAATCTTACTTTCTTTGAGAGAAGAAGATCCCAAGAAAGGTAGTTATCATTTTGTGAATGTTACTTATTCTAAACTGTTTGACAAGATTGAAGAGAAAAAAGGATCATATGAAGAACAGACTGAAAAAAAGTGGCTGCTATTCATGAATGAATTGATGTCAAATATTAGAGGGTTGGAAAAAATGGCTAAACCGATAGATAAAGAGTGGCAGATATTTTTACAAGAGCATGATGATAAAATATCTCATTTTATTCGAAAATATTACGAGGATTTGAAGGCAAAAAGAGATTTTTTGACCGAGGTGAAGAACAGCCTTGAAAGAAAAGGATATAAGGTTGGGATTCATGACAAACCCAATATTGAAGAGCATCTAAGCATCAATATTGATTATCCTTCAGAAGATAATAGTAAACATATTATCGTGGTAGAGCCTTATTTTATGAAGGTTTCAAGAGATGAAGAATATCATAAATCAACAGTGTTATACCTAGCTGTATGGGATAGGAAAAAGGATCTCAAGGATGATTTTGTGAATAGTATGCGTAAGGAATTAAATGATCCTAAATTACCTGCTCCTTTGGAGAAAGAGTGGAAAAGAATGCTGATTGTAGAACAATATAATCTTAGTGAAGAAATTGTTGAAGCTTCCAAGGTGGCTGAACGTATTGAAGAGGTTTTAAAAGCTATTGGTAGAGTAGTTAAATAAAGATGTAGTTATTTAATTATTTAAATATTTCATAAGGATAATTTCATGAACTACGTAACAAGTGACATCCACGGCGAATACGACAAATTCATAGAAATACTGGACCGGATCGATTTTAAGGATACGGATACTCTTTATGTGCTCGGGGATATCCTTGACCGCGGACCGCATCCGATAAAGACGCTCCTTAAGCTCATGGAGATGCCGAATGTCATTTGTATAGTCGGTAATCATGAGCAGATGGCGTTGGATTGCCTGAGGTTTCTGAATAAGCCTATCACTAACGAGTCGATTGAGTCCATGGACAAGGAAATGCTCGGTAATCTTCTTAATTGGCAGCGGAACGGAAGCGAGACGACCTTGAACGAATACCATGCACTTGATCCGGAGATGCGGCAGGAAGTTATCCGTTTTATCATGGATTTTTCCATGTATGAGGAGATCACGGTCGCAGGGAAAAACTATCTGCTTGTGCATGCCGGGCTCGGTGACTACAGCCCTGAGAAAGACATCGAGGACTATTCTCTGAAGAATCTGATATGGGACCGTGCTGACTATGAGACTCAATACTTTGAGGATACCTTTGTTGTGACGGGGCATACTCCAACGCAGTTTATTAAAGGGAATCCAAAGCCCGGCTTCATATACCGGAATAAGAACCATATCGCAATAGACTGCGGCTGTACAATGTTTGGCGGAAGACTTGCGGCGATATGCCTTGAAACAGGCGAGGAATTCTATTCTTCGGAGAATATGTTATAAACCCGCTATGGAAAGGAAGATGGACGTGGGAAGAGACGAAAACATTGCGATTTTTAACGATACTATACGTTTATGTGAGACAAATGCCCGTTTGAAAAAATCTGTGGCAAATGCGACTGCGGCTCAGAAGTTGATATTGGAGAAGGAGGTCTTTCCCGCGCAGAACAGGGATATTTATGAGACACCGGCGAATGTTGTCGTATCGAAAAAACGGACCTTTGAGGCCGCAAAGGCATACAAAGGAACGAAGGTCGCGGTTCACAACTTTGCATCGGCATCAAATCCGGGCGGTGGAGTGACGAAAGGGTCGTCGGCTCAAGAAGAGTGTCTCTGCAGATGCTCAGTACTGTACCTTGGCTTAAATTCTCCGACGATGATGAAGGAATTCTACATACAGCACAGAGCTGCGCATGATCCGCTGCATAATGATGATGTGATTTACACTCCCGGCGTGACTGTGTTCAAGACTGATACATTGACACCGGAGCTTATGCATGAAACTGAATGGTATGATGTGGATGTTATTACCTGCGCTGCACCGAACTTAAGACAGGACCCTAGCAATTCATACAATTCAGGCGATGGTAGTAAAGCAGCGGCCATTACTAACGATGAACTGCAGGCTTTGCACGAAAAGAGACTCAGAAGGATTCTTGAGATCGCTGTATCACAGGGTGTCGAAACTATCATTCTCGGTGCATTCGGATGCGGTGCATTCCAAAATGATCCCGAGGTTGTTGCTCAGGCAAACCGCAATGTGATAAAGGATTACCTGCATGCGTTCAAGAATATCGAGTATGCGGTGTACTGTTCGCCGAGGGATGAGAGGAATTATAGGGCGTTTGAAAGAACGATTATGTCAGTTGGGGAATAAAGAAATGTTTTTGTGAGCTTGTATTATTTTTATTGTTTTTCATATTGTGGTATTATTATTTTACACTATTGATAAGAGGATAGGAAACATGATGGACAATAGTAAAATATCATTAAAACCTGTTAAAGAACTTCTTGGTATGAATTTCTTTATTCCCGATTACCAGCGTGGATATCGTTGGGAAAAACAGCAAGCGATTGACTTGTTAGAGGATATTTTGGCGTTTGCAAATAAAGCCGTTGGAAGCGAAGAAATTTATTGTATTCAACCTCTTGTTGTTTCTGAAAAAGAAGATGATATTCTTTCCAAATGCAAGAGTCCAGAAGCAAAACTTGAAGATATAAAAAAATACATAAAAGGTTCTTGGACCGTTGTTGATGGCCAGCAAAGATTGACAACTGTCTATTTGATTTTGACTTGCTTGGGGATACCAAATGAAGATAAATATGAGATAGATTATTGTACTAGGTCAGGTAGCAGAGAATTCTTATTAAACATACAAACAAAAAATAAAGGGGATGCATATAAAAACATTGACTTTTTTCATATGCATTCGGTTTATATTACTATTTGCGAATGGTTGGCATCAAAAGATGAGCAATTAAAAGAGAAAGTGAAAGAAACGCTTTTAAATCAGGTCCACTTTATATGGTATCAAATCAATGAAAAGGATGAAATTTCGGTATTTACACGTTTAAATATTGGAAAAATCCCTTTAACTGATGCAGAATTAATAAAAGCCTTGTTTTTGAACAGAGGAAACTTGAGTTATTTACCGGGTTTAGATAAAAGTTCGTTTGAAACAAAGCAAAAAAAAATCGCTCTCGAATGGGATCAAATAGAATATGCTCTGCAGAACGATGAGTTCTGGGCATTTATTCATGATATGGAATACGATAAACCGACAAGAATTGATTATATTTTTGAGTCGATTTGTAACAAAGATGGGTATTTGCTTTATAGGAAGGGAAGAAGAAATACAAAAAATAATAAAAACCGTGATGACGATGTGGCATTTAATGCAAATTTATCAAATAGGATTGGTAATGATGAGCATAAGACATTTCGGTATTTTAATGAAAAGTTTAACGAACACGATAAGGAGGAGGATTGGCTAGATAAATTATGGGGTGAAGTATTGAGGTATTATCAAGTCTTTAATGAATGGTATCAAGATTATCAACTTTACCATTATATAGGATATTTAACAACTATAGCCCCAGATAAAGACATAACTAACTATGTTGGGGAATGGGAAGGGAAAACGAAAAATGAATTTATTAGGTATATAAAAAACCAGATTGTTCAATTACTAAAGAAAAAGGATTGGATTTGTGATTTAAAGAATTATAGATTTGAACAAGATGGTAATAAGGGGAAGAGAGAGTGTGTTGACATTCTTCTTTTACATAATATAGAAACTATAATTCAGCAAAATGTAAAACTAGTAAAAGAGGCAAAGTATAATCTTCCCAACTTCTCAAAATTTCCTTTTCACATTTTTAAGAAGGAAAAATGGCAAGTTGAACATATTAGGCCTAACGCGGGAGATGACTTAAAGGACCCGAAACTGTATTTATATCTAGCTAAGAAATATTTCGAAAAAGACGAAGAATTATCAAACCGGATCAAGGACTACTTGGAGAATCTGAAAGAAGGCGACCCTGAAAAGATAATTGAGGATATTTCTCAAAAAGGCGGGACTTTATCAGAGGATGATAAGAATAAAATATGGAACTATGTCTTGCTTGATGAATTAACAAACAAAGAATATGGTAACCAAATTTTTCCTGTAAAGAGAGCTTTTATTGCAAACAAAGAGAAAGGTAAAAAAGTCAAATACATATATGATAATAAAGGATTTAGAGAGGGATCTCCAATCCCGGAAATTGCTTTTGTACCGCCATGTACAAAGAACGTCTTTGCCAAGTTTTATACATCTATGCCAACTACAATGATTAATTGGAATACTGAAGATGCTAAAGCGTATTGGGAGGACATTGCGGAGAAATTACAATACTATTTTGAAATAATAGGTGTTAAACAATAGGGGGAAAGAGAATGAATGATTCTTATACTCTTTGGAGTCTACTTGAAAAATATGATGTAGTAGTACCTGCAATTCAACGTGATTATGCTCAGGGAAGAAAAGATAAAAGGTTTATTCGAGAGGAGTTTTTTAAAGATATTAATAGCTATCTGAAAGAATCTAAACAGGTTACTTTGGATTTTGTATACGGAAATGTTGAGGGAAATCGATTTTATCCTCTTGATGGACAACAACGATTGACAACTTTGTGGCTTATCCATTGGTATGTTTCGTTCATGGCAGGAAAGTTGCGAGAGGATAAAAAGATTTTGACGAAATTTTCGTATGAGGTAAGATCGTCATCCGAACAGTTTTGCAAGGCATTGTGTGAGAAGATGGTAACCGCTAATCCGACTGGAAATATTGCAGAATATGTAAAGGCCCAAACATGGTTTTATGCATCATGGTTACAAGACCCAACAATATGCTCAATGCTTCGAACTATTAGTGGGGATGAAGAATCAAAAGATGGTAGTATTGAAGCTGTTTTTGATGGTGATTATAGTTCTTATAGAGAGAATCTGCTTAGTGGAAAGATTTTGAATTTTATGTTGCTTGTTATCGGAAACGAGAAGTTGCCTATTTCAGACGATTTATATATCAAAATAAATGCTCGTGGCAAAGCTTTATCTAATTTTGAGAATTTTAAAGCAGATTTGGTTTCCTGGATTCAGAATCCTGAAAATCCCGATTCAAAAAAGTATGAGCAGTCACCAATAAAGAACGACACCGGAATCCACAGCTATAAACAATACTATTCAGCTCAAATTGATAATAAATGGACAGATGTATTTTTTAAGTCTTCTAAAAAAGTTGGAGGTTCATTAGAAGGTAGAATTGATGAGGCCTATTTTTCGTTCATAAATAGATTTGTAGTGAACGAGATATGTTTAGATAAAACTTTAGCGCCTGCTGAATATGCTCCAAACAAAGAATCTGAAGATCATAGGGAACCCAAAAAGGCTTTTGATAAGTTGTTTGGAACTGGATTGGACGGTGCTTCAGCTGATGATAGTATGGTTAGATACGAGGGTTTTGAGATTTATGGGAGATATCTAACATTCGATAATATGAACAAGTTGGATAATCTTTTCAACTTAATTTCAAATAATGATATCCTTGCCAAAATTGAAGAAGAGCTCAAAATCAACGATGCAGATGCAGAAGAGGATACACAGTTACCCATGTATTCTTTTATTCCACGTTATAAGAGCGACAATGATATAAAACTTGTTTCAACAAGGCAAAAAGAGCGTGTTTATTTTTTGGCGATTTGTTTGTTTTTGGACAATACTAAAAACGATGAAGACATAAAAGGGAGAAAATTTGAGAGATGGATGCGAGTTATTAGAAACTTAGTGGAAAATGCTGCTATTGAGAATGTTCCGGCAATGGTTTCATGTATGAGAAAGATTGAAGAAATTGCTGAAAAAATGAGATCAGACGACAATGAAAACGATATATATAGTGTTTTGAATAATTATTCTGATGTTGTACCCGACAGTCGTCTGGAATCTCAACTTAAAGAAGAAATAGAAAAAGCAAAACAAATCAAAACACATGAGAACTATGAAGCAAAAATAAAAGAGGCGGAGCAATTCTCATTCTTCAATGGCACTATCAGATTTCTATATTTGAATGAAGAATCATCAGTAGATTGGGACAAGTTTGATGATAAGTTCAAACGTGCAAAAGAACTATTTAATGTTAAGAATAATTATAATAAAGTCGAAACAAAAACTATTACCGAATTCCTAAAACTGTTCAAGGGATTTAATGAAGTCGAAGGTATGTTTCTTTTCACATCTGTTGGGTATCATCCACGTCATCGCTGTTGGAAAAGAGACATTCTTTGTTGCGACGATATTTCAGAAAAGGTTCACCAGTTGCTGAGTGGAGATACTGAAGAAGCAAAGCGTGAATGCGATTATCAAGAATTTTTGGATAGCGGTCTTATTGATAGAATAGTCGAAAAATATGAAAATTATAGATTCAGATATCATTGGCATAACGGTTGGGCTATTCATAAGGAACGGAGTCAGACTGAAGGGGTCTACGTTTCAGAAGAGAGAAAAGTAAAATGTGAGGTATTAAACAGATTGGCAGGTGAAAAGCAAATAACAGTACTGAATGACAATTTCAACTTCTACTGCAAAGGGTATTATTGGGGACTTTGCGTGGCGTTTGAACATGAAGGCAAAAAGTATTATTGGCGTAGTGAATATGATAGCAATAGCAAAAAAAGCGTAGATAAACTATATAAAACCGATGCCGATTCAAAGGACTACGTAATATGGGAAAAACCCGAGGATTTGATAGTTGTGTTAACCTCAAAACCGCTTGAAACTAGTTAGGCTTGAATAGATATCAAATCCGATTAACAGGATAACTAGTAGGAGGATGGGGTGTAGCATTCCCTTGTAGCAGGTGTACAGATTTTTGTACACCTTTTCCCTTATACTCCGGATAAACACTGCAATACAATGCCACAACAAGGAGGAAAAACCATGCGACTCAATTATCCAGACAACTACACCCCCAACATCTATCTCGGAGACGACTGCGAAAGATATGCGCTTGGAAACGATGGAAAGAATGTTTTGTTTTGCATTTCCATCAATCCCAGTGTGGCTTGTGACAAGTATTCCGATCCCACCATGAATGCGCTGGTAAATATCTCGAGAAAAAAGGGCTTTGACGGTTGCATTATGATAAATCCCGCGCCTTACAGGACGCCAAAGCCTGCGGAATTACCGGCCACACCGGACAAGTGTCTCAAGGAAAATATAAAGATCATACGTGATCTTTTTTCAAAACATCCCAGCAGTACGGTTCTTTGTGCATGGGGGGATTTCAGGAAAAATGGTCCGAAATGGTTCAGAAAGTCCCTTGAGGTAATAATGGAACTGGCAGCCCAATATGGCATGAAGCTGGTCTATATAAGAAAGACCAGACAGGGAGAGCCAACGTATTTATCCTATTTGAACAGAGATCATGCTTTGTTTGATAATGGTAAGGGTAATTACGAACTGAGCGCATATGTTGGATGGGACCATAGTGCTTTCTAAAAGGCAGTTGCTTTTTTGAAATTGTATGATATAATACAAGTAAGAAAATCTTACTTCAAGGAGGCTCGCTATGGCACAGTATATGTCGGAAGTTACCGCTTTGTCATCAAAAGGACAGATTGTATTGCCTAAATCTATAAGGGAACATCTTAATGTTGAATCCGGAACGAAATTTATGGTGTTCTGTGACGGCGACAGTATTCTGCTGAAACCCATACCTGTACCGGATATTGCCGAATTTCGAAAGCTGATGAATGCTGCCGAAGAATGGGCAGAAAGCGTAGGAATGACGGAAGATGATATCACGGATGCCATAAAGACTGTTCGTAACAGGAGAAAGAAATGAGGATCGTTATAGACACAAATGTGATCGCATCGGCGGTCTTTTTTGGAGGGTGTCCCAAAGAATTACTTGAACTTCTGTTAAATGGCAGGCTGAAAGCATTTGCTTCTATGGAGATCGTTGTCGAATATAAAGAGACGCTTGAGGAACTATGTGCGCGTTACCCCGACAGACCCGAAAAATTACCTCTGGTTGCCATAGTTTCAGCAATGAAGATAATTGAGCCGGCTTCGCATATTGCAGTTTGTAGGGATCCGGACGACGATAAATTCATTGAATGCGCAAATGATGCAAAATGTGTGTATATTGTCAGTGGCGACAAGGATCTGCTTTCATTGAAAAAGTACAAAGATATACAGATAGTAACAGTGGCGGATTTTCTGTCAGCATGGGAAAAGGGCTGAATATAATCTGAGCCAACACGTTTATGTGAGGTGTGCAGTTTTTTGCACACCTCTTTTTTTATACTTATCCCGAAGCTCATCAAACATATGTGAGAATAGGAAAGAATGTATGGATGACAAGGAAATCAGAAAAATATTGATCTCTTATCTGAAAGTGGGACAAGAGAAGATCAGAATATACCAAGAAAAGACGATTGGCGGAGCAATATGTGATCTTATGACAGTTACCGATCAATTGACCGGGTATGAAATAAAGAGCGATCTTGACAATTTTGCAAGACTTGATTCTCAGGTTTGGCATTACAAGCGTTTTTTTAACCAAAATTATGTTGTTGTCGGTAAGTCACATGAAAAGACGGTAGAGGAGAGAGTGCCGGCTTCCTGGGGGATAATTGTTATTTCGCCGGATAATGTAATAATTCACAGAAAAGCCGGAGTGAACAAGGAATACAGTATAAACAGCCAACTCTCTGTCTTATGGAAAATAGAGCTTGGGAATATTTTGAATTTCTTCAGACTCCCGTTGTGGACATCAAAAGAGAAAGCATATATCATCGACCGCCTTGTTGAAAACGTCCCTCACGATCAGCTCAGTAAACAGGTGGCGTATGAACTTCTTCACAGGGATTATTCCATATACGATGCAAAGGATTACACTGAGTATTACGAGAATGAAACGATTGTAAACGATTCTTCGGCAGTACTGCGGAACGATCGTTCCGGCGGCTTTATGAGCGGTCTGGTGGACGATGTATCTGAAATGGAACAGATGACATTGGATCAGTGGATAGAGATATTTAATCGCGCTCAAAAGGCTAAAAAGATAAAAGAGGAAAAGCATAAAGAACGTGTTTCGAGACCTAAACATGCTATCACCTTTGAGGATATTGAGGTTTCGCCGGGAGTACCATGGATAGGAAAGCAGATCATCACTGAATTTGCCAGACACTTAGTATCAATGAGCGGAGAACTTAGCTATAACTGGGCAGGCTCCATAAAAGTAAACTATGAGCCTATTACCGGCCACTGGTTTATTGAGAACAAGAAATTGGCGGACAGCGTTGTGAATTGTACGGCAAAGTATGGGATCAAAACGTACAATGCCCTTCAGATACTTGAGGCGGCCCTGAATTTGAGAGAGATAAAAATATACAATAGAGGGCTTAAGTATGACGAAAACAGTACCTTGGCCGCTATAGAGAAAAAGAAAATGATCATTGAACTCTTCAAGGAGTGGGTTTGGCAGGATGAAGACAGAAAATGGGAGATAGAAGAGGCTTATAACAACTTGTTTGGGCAGTTTAATCCCGCAAGATATGATGGGAGCAAACTCACATTTCCGGAAATGGAGTCCGGCTATGAACTGTTTGATTATCAAAAAGATGCGGTACAACGTATACTATCACGAAAGAATACTCTATTGGCATTTGATGTGGGTGCCGGCAAGACATTCATCATGATAGCTGCATCCATGTTGATGCGGCAGCAGGGAATATCGCGGAAAAACATGTTTGTGGTACCAAACAACATAGTGGGACAGTGGGCTAATATGTTTACGACGTTGTATCCGCGGGCTCAGCTTTTGGTAATAGAACCAAAGGGGTTTAAAAGCCCTGTTCGAGACAAGACTCTTCATCAGATAAAGTATGCGGATTATGACGGGATCATTATTGCCTACAGCTGTTTTGAGATGATCCCGCTTTCAATCAATGCCGTTACGGCCTTGATGAGAGATAAAATTAGGAGGATGGATGACGCAATAAAAAAGATTGCACTGGAGTTCGGTTCTGTCAGTGCATTAAAAAATGAGAAGTACCGGATAGAAAAACTGGCATTGGAACTTGTAGACAGTATGGACTATGAGGGGTTTGATATAACGTTTGATGAATTGGGGATAGAAACCCTTTTTTTGGATGAGGCGCATAATTACAAAAATCTTCCGATCAAAACAAATATGAGGAACCTCCGAGGCATAAATACAAAGGGATCAAAGAAATGCTTTGATATGCTACAAAAAGTGAGATATGTCCAAGACTCATCTGAAGGAAGGGGAGTAGTATTTGCCACGGGAACCCCTCTTTGTAATTCTATTGCCGATGCTTATATCATGCAGACATATCTTCAAAATGAAGAACTCGCAAAGAACAGTTTGGATGTCTTTGATAACTGGGTAAAAACGTTTGCCGTTCCGGAAACAGTGGCTGAAGTGGACGTCGACATACAATCATACAGAAATGTCACCAGATTTGCGCGGTTTGTCAACCTTCCCGAGTTATCAAGGATGTTTGCTGATATTGCTGTTTTTCACGCAATGGGTAAAGAGGATGGCATACCTGAAACAGAGGAGTATAAAGACTGTATCATCCCTAAAAATACCGCATTGGAAAAATATATGCTGACATTGGCCGACCGAAGCGAGGAGATCCGTTCGGGAAAGATTGATAAGACCTTTGATAACATGCTGAAGGTAAGCACTGATGGCAGAAAAGCAGCCTTGGACCTAAGACTGGTAGGGGAGGAACAAGCCAAAGAAACCTCAAAGATCACCGAATGTGTTAACAATATCGTGAATATATACAAACAGTATGAAGGATGTTCGCAGTTGGTCTTTTGTGACTATTCAACTCCAAAGAGTGATGAGTTTAACGTATATGACGAAATTAAAAAAGGCCTGGTCGAGAATGGCATCCCTGACAAGGAGATAGCGTTTATACATAGTTTTCATACCGAAGAGAGAAAACTGGAACTGTATCGGAATGTCAATGAAGGAATAGTACGCGTCCTGATCGGATCGACATTTAAACTTGGGATAGGCGCAAATGTCCAGACGAAACTCAAGGCCATACATCATCTTGATGTTCCGTGGAGGCCTGCGGATATGGTACAGCGCGAAGGCAGGATACTTCGGAAGGGCAACCAATATGAAGAGGTTTTCATATATCGATATATCTGTGAAGGTAGCTTTGATGCATATTCATGGCAGATATTGGAAACAAAACAGAGATTCATTTCTCAATTTTTAATGGGCTCCGAGTATCAGAGACAAGCATCCGATCTTGAGAATAACGTACTGTCTTTTGCTGAAGTAAAGGCATTGGCACTTGCAGACCCGCATATGAAGGAACTCGCCGAGAAAGAAAATGAGTTGTCGAATCTTTTGATAATACGAGGCAAAGCCCTTGAGAGAAAGACACAGATGAAAGAAGAGGTCGCTTCTGAAACGCAGGCAATAAAACTAATGGAGGGCCAGATTGCCGGAACTGAAAAGAACTGTGCTGAACTTGCTGAAAGAAAAGAGAAAGATTATAAAGCACTCAGACAGGAGATCAAAGAGTTCCTTGAGCCTGATCGGATCAGGCTTGGAAAGAGGCTCTTGGGAACAGCATGGGGATTTGAGGTCGAAGCACAAGCTGATCAGAATTCAACGAAAACAACCTTTACGGTTTCTAAGAATGGAGCGTCATATGTTTTGGAAAGCGGGGAGTCCGCCTCGGGCAATGCATTACGTGTGAGCAATCTCTTTTCAGGACTGGAAGATTATCTTGAGAAACTAAGAGATAAAATGGAAATAAAGAAAAAGCATTTGGCGGAACTTAATGAAGAAATAGCTGCAGAGGATGGATATACCGATCGAATCAGAAGCCTTGAGAAAGAGATAAGTTCGTTGCGGGGTAAGATAGAGGGATCAAACAAAGGAGGATAATATGGCAACACTGACAGGATTCTGGGATCTTGATAAGAAACTTGAAGGGGGGCTCAAGGCTGGCTATTTATACATCATAGCCGCCAGGCCGGGCATGGGAAAGTCGATGCTTGCTCTTAATATGATCGACCATATATGTGGCACTGAGCAGAAAACTGCGCTTCTTTTCTCTTTGGAGTTGGCCCGCAAGAATTATGTTGAACGCATTATGTCTTTGGAAGGGCGTGTGGATTACAGTAAGATCCGGGAGGGAAGGATACAAGGAGAAGAATGGGACCGTATCATAGCCGCCGCGGAGCATATGAAAGATATGAATATAGTGATTGATGATTTTCCGGAATTGTCGATTGATGGGTTCAGGGAAAAATGCGTGGATTGCAAGGCTAAATACAAAGATCTCTCTGCGGTTTTTATTGATTATTTACAACTTATGATCACATCAAAACAATGCGACTCAAGAAAGAGTGAACTGAGCGACATTATCTGTGGATTAAAGCAAGTTGCAATGGATCTGAGTTTGCCGGTTATTGTGCTGAGCCAACTGCCTCGCACATTGGAGTATAGAGAAAACCGTGTGCCGCTGCTTTCGGATCTGGATAGAATGATCGGATCTGACAGGGATATAGACGTTGTAATGTTTTTGTATCGCGATGATTATTATGACAAGGATATGGAAAACAAACATATCGCCGAGATTCATGTTCCCAAGAACAACGGAGGAACAAGAGGTGTCTGCAAATTAGCTTCTTTGCCGGACATTATGAAGTTCGTAAACGTGGATGATAATGGGAAATAGTGCTATGAAAAACCAACAGATCAAAAAGTACATTATCCATATCCTTGCCGTGACTGCGCTCAGCGAGGATGTTTTTGACATACCGCACAGCCAATGCGCGCTGATACTTCTTACGACCAGAACAAATACATATATAGACTCATTGGATATGAAAAAGCTGGTCGTGGACATTCTGGATGTAGAGGATAAAAGGCATCCAAGGGCTTTTACAAGAGCACATGCACGCATGGTAATATCATTCCTCCGTCAGCTTCCTGAAGAGGTGACGGATCTATATGTCTGCTGTTCAAAAGGCGGATCACGCAGTGCGGGATGCGCTGCGGCACTCATGCTCATGTCCGGAAGAAGCGATAAGGATGTATGGCTGAATCCATTCTATACGCCAAATCTGCTTGTTTTTCAGGTGCTTTGCCGGGAGTTTGGGATATTTATGCCGGGCCTGTTTGTTTCGATACGCCTGGCCCGCAACAACAGGGCTTATAGAAAAGCACAAAAGGCAAAAGGAAAATGCAGGTATGAACGTTGGGAGATACTTAAGTAGTGGCATTAAAAAGATACTTGGTTGAACACTGCCTGCTGATAGTGTATGATATTAGAAAGTGAAAAAAGAGGAAGGGAGAATGAGATTTTGGGCAGACAGGCAAAGAAATTAAGTCTTTTTAATACCTTGGAGATACTGAAGAAGTATACCGATGAGGACCATCGGCTTACTCAGACTGAGATTTTGGATCGTCTTAAGCAAGATTACGACATGGAAGTGGATCGCAGGACGATAAAGACCAATCTGATGGATCTTATTGAACTGGGATATGAAATTGAATCTCAGGAGACGACACGAATGATCCGAAATGAGAAAACCGGTGAAGTTGAAGAAAGCACCATTATGTCAAGTTTTTATCTTGTAAGGGATTTTACAAAGCCGGAGTTAAGGCTGCTCATTGATTCCCTTCTGTTTTCCAAGCATCTTCCCTACAGCCAGTGCAAAGATCTTGTTATGAAATTGGAAACTCTTTCCAACCAGTATTTTAAGGCACATATGAACTACATTTGCACAATGCCTGAGGATAAGACTAATAATCAGCAGGTCTTCTACAATGTTGACATTCTGGATGATGCCATAAGCAAAGGACGGAAGGTATCATTTAAATATCTTGAGTATGGCACAGATAAGAAACAACACATTAAATGCGGAAAAGACGGCGAGGATCGTGTTTATGTGGTGAGCCCGTATCAAATGGTCGCAAAAGAGGGCAAGTATTATCTGATCTGCAATTTTGACTGGTATGATGACATATCGAATTATCGTGTGGACAGGATCACAGATATCGAGATACTTGAAGAAAAGGCAAGACCGTTTGAAAAGCTTAAATGGTCTGACGGAAAACGACTTGACCTGGCAGAGTACATGAAAAAACATGTTTACATGTATTCGGGAGCGGACACGGTTGTCAAATTCAGGATAGTTAAACCTATGGTCAGCGACATTATCGATATGTTCGGCAAAGACGTAAGGTTTTATGATGAAACCGAGGACAAAGTATGCGTAAGGGCCAAAGTGAACGAGACGGCAATGCTCCAGTTCGCAAAGAGTTACGCTCCCGATGTGGAAATACTGGAACCCGCGGGATTGCGTGAGCAGATAAAAGAAGAGCTGAGAAAAGGCTTTCAGGCATATTAGGAGTAGTTGTTCTTGCTAAATAAACCGATGTTTTCAAGAGATGTGCAGATTTTTGTACATCTCTTTTTTTATACTTTAGGCACAAGGTAAAACAAAAAGGCCTTATGCAACACAAGGAGGTCAGGTATATGAAGGCAATAGTGAGCGGTAATACGCTTAAGATATGGAACTATGGTGTGGCGGCGAAGGTTTTTACCGACAGGATAGACGAAATAATATCTGCCGGCGATGAAATACTGTTGCCATATAAGCCGGGGACTGCGTTCAATCTTATTCGGGACTATCTGCTGTATAAAGACTATCGAAATGTGACTTTGTATTATCTTTCCGAAGGTAGACATGTTAATGACGGCAACTGGAGAGAGAAAGAGATCGCCAACGAAAAGGACATCTTCCAGGAAATCGGAGAAACGGCGGATTATGGCGTCTTCTGGTGGGGAGACGGAAGCGATGAAACCCTTTGCCACATGATGAACTTTATATTTTTGGGAAAAAAGTCCAAGCTCTATGACAATGAGAAAGATGAGTGGCTGGAGATAAACAGTCTTGAGGCTTTAAGAAGTTTATGCTCTGAACCGGAGGGGATCCGCAGGGACGATGTCGATCATGTTCTGGCGGAGTGCGGGTTCTCTGATGAAATGAGGACATATCTTACAGATAAACATAATATACCGGAGAGAACGCTTATAGATATCATATGTGGGGCTCCGGTAGGGCTTGAGAAGAAAGAAGATATGCTGATGGAACTGCGGGCAAAGAAAAGTCTGAAGCATGAGATGCTTAACACGTTCAGGCAATGTATGGAAAATGCAGTGAATTACCGGGATATGAATAACAAGATGTGGGAAATCTTAAAAACTCAGGAACCGGATAATATATATTGTTGTATCGAAAAAGCCGGAAAAGAGATCGCGGACGTTAAACTTCTGAACTATTTGATCGATGAGAGCCTGGCACAGTGGAGGACCATGCTTTTTTGCGAGTGGTATGACACTGATATCCTGGCCGAAAAGAGCTGTTTTTCAGGACTTTTTATCCGGCATAACAAAATGTATGAGTACATTGAAAACGAGGAAAAAGATACCGAGGATGAGGCAGCAGTCAAAGAACTGCCTGACTGGTGGTACAAGGCCGAAGTGTGGGAAGAGTCAGATGTCGATGAGGACAATGAGCGGACGCGTAATGTTTATGATCTGTATATCTTCAATGGCAAAGTCTGTTGGTTTGAGGAAAAGGAAGCGGATGTACAGGTAAACGGAAATACATATTATTTGCCGAAATCCCGTTTGCACTCGAGAGGAGTAACAGATCTTTCTCTTCCGACACCTTTCAAAAGCGGCGATATCGTTCTTATAGACTGCAGACCGTTTGGCGAGCCTTTCCATGCAATGATCCTGGAATCAAGGCATCAGTATGACTGCTGCTTCCCCAATATAGTTTTTAGAGTACCGCATACCGACGGCTGGAGATGTACGGCTTTGAAGCACAAAATGTTTTACAGAGATATGGATTGTGGGACTTATGCCCCGATGCTTTCTCCGTTATACAGATTGAGATCGGTGAAGCCGGAAGAATTAACCGTGAGGGATTCTGAACTGGTAAGCTTAAGCCGTATGCTCAAAGGAGATGAAAACGCCGCCTCCGACATATGGAACAACTGGCATTGCGATGATACATCCTTCGGAGAAGTCAGGGCGATATTTGAAAAGTGTTGTAAACACGGATTAAAGCGAGGTTAAGATGAATAAAGGAATTTTCTGGTGTTATGTGACGGTATTCGATGACGATATGTTCTCGCATACGATCAATCCGGTCATGGTGCGCTGCGACAGGGACGGCAAGGCTCTAGAAGAGGTCGAATACAGTTCGAAATCCGGTGAAAATTTTAATCATAAGATCGAATGGGAAAAGAAAACGGCTTCCGTGAGAAAAAGCCAAAGAAAACCGTTTGACTACTATCCGAGAGGCAGGGTTGAAGTAACACCCGGCAGTGTAAAAGTGTTTGCAAATCCTGTGATAATCGCAGATGAAGATGCAAAGAAGGCCATTGTTCAATGCTTTGAACTGGAGGAAGTAAAGGATGATATAAAGTGGATCGCGGATAATTCAAAGCATTACAGGTATTGCAGGGATGCCATGGGAGATGCCGCATGGCTTGATGATGACGAGGAGGAGTGAGAGATGGATAACGTCAAATATGTACGATATGAGAAGGACTCAAGAACTACGGAGTATTTTTTCAAGATCAATGAACACTTGGCAGATTTCGTGAAAAAGAACACAAACTATAGTCAGTGTGAATTGAGACGTTATCTGTCCAAGGACAATCTATTCAAGTACATCGTTGGCTCCTCAGGTGAAACACCGGAGATGCAAGCAGCTTTTACAGAGACTGTTGAAAAGATCAGTAATGTAGGCAATGAGGCGTATTTTTATAATCATCTGATCACTAAAGACGGATGTCCCAGGGGACCGGCCGAGATACATAAGCTCATGCATGATGAATATGGGCTTATTGATATTGACAAGGCTGAGGAAGAAGATGACCTTGAAGGTCCGGAATGTGAGCTGGAATGGATGGTGGCTCATTTCTTTATAGCTTTCAATAGGCTTTTATTTGATGAACCGCACAGTAGTACGGAAGACGAAATGGCCTGGGAAGCGGATAGTGAAGTGGCAGATATTCAATCGGTATCAGATATTCTTAATAATATCAAAAGCATAGACACGATCGTTGTCGTTGATGATGCAAGAAAGATCGGACCTGAAGATGTGAAACGCATTGTTGTTGATGATGACATTGATATGTTGAACACGTTGCTTTACAAAGAGATACCCGACCGTGGCAAGTTGTTTTATGAGACCGTTGACCCGGACGGGGACCCTGTATTATGCCTATCAAGATTCAACTCGGAAATGGAGAGACGGGGCACGCCGGAGCGAAAGATCCCCCAAATGCTGGTTTTGGTGGACAATCCTGAAAAACTCCTGAAAAAGTATTCTGAGGAGGCTGAAGAGGCAATATATCGCTTGGAACAACTTGGAGACGGATATGGCATTCATCTTGTAGTTGGGCAGAGCAATGCAAAATCAGCAAATACCATTCTGAAGAATAAAGAACAATAGTACCATCTTCCTGTGCGGGTTCGGATTATTTGGGCTAAGGCAAATTACACCTTCTTAATTCTCCAAAACATCCGTTTATTCTCCGGGAAAAAACATGTAAAATGTGATCAAAGGTGCATGACATCTTAAACGGAAGGGGGAATGCATATGGCAAAGAAACTGTATAAGAGCAATACAGACAAGAAACTTGCAGGTGTCTGCGGGGGCATAGCGGAATATTTCGATATCGATTCAACACTTGTAAGGCTAATCTGGGTCATCATCATATTGGCGGCAGGGACGGGGATCCTTGCATATATCATCGCTGCGATCGTGATGCCGGATCCGCCTGTGAACTATGATTCGTACAGGGATATCAACAGCTGAATAATGTGGACCGGAAGGTATAAATGCTCCTTCCGGTCTTTTTTTGTTCTTGAACAGTCGTAAGCGGGAAAGTATAATATTATCAGCGGTCTAAACGCAGAAAACATCTATGGGGGATAAGGCATGAAACTACTTCATTTGGGAGATCTCCATCTGGGAAAGTCGCTTGGAGAGTTTGATCTGTTTGACGATCAGAAGTATATCCTGGAGGAGATATTAGAGATCATAAAGAGCGAAAAGGTTGACGTTGTGTTGATCGCGGGGGATGTGTATGACAAATCCGTTCCGAGCGAAAACGCGACGGTGCTTTTGGACCGGTTTCTTAAAAATCTTTCGGAAACAGGCGTGCAGACGTTTATGATAAGCGGAAATCATGATTCCGACGAGCGGCTGAACTTTGGCAGCAGTCTGTTTACATCAAACCGGATCTATATTTCTTCTGTCTATGACGGAACCCTGCATAAACATACGGTCGAGGATGAAAACGGCGAGCTTGATATCTGGCTCATGCCGTTTGTTAAGGCATCACAGGTGAGGCACTTTTTTCCGGATGAAGAGATAAAAACTTATGATGACGCGGTGAGGGTCATACTGAACAAGGCGGATATCGACAAAAACAGGCGAAACGTGATAGTGGCGCATCAGTTTGTCATGGGAAAGTCCGAGGATCCGGCGCTTGCAGGTTCGGAGGGCGCAGGCACGCAGAGCGTAGGAACGATTGAAAAGATAGGGTATGACTGCTTTGACTCCTTTGATTATGCCGCTCTCGGTCACATTCATTCGCCTCAGCGAGTGGGACGCGAAGAAGTGCGTTACGCCGGCTCTCCGCTTAAATATTCGGTGAGTGAAGTGAATAACGAAAAGTCGGTCCCCGTGGTCACAATAGGGAAAAAAGGGGAGACGAGCGTTAAACTCATCCCGCTGAAACCCTTAAGAAACTTAAGGCACATAAGGGGAAAACTGAAAGCCTTGCTCGACAAGAAAAACGTGACAGAGCCGGACGATTTTATCTATGCGACTCTTACGGACGATGATGTGATAAACGACGCGATGGGGATATTTCAGGCGACATACCCGAATACCGTAAAGATCGATTATGACAATGCTCACACGAGAGAACTGGAACAGGTGGACATCTCAAGGATCGCGGAGAACAAGTCTTTTTCTGAGCTTATAGGTGATTTTTACCGGCTTGTGTACGGGTGCGAGATCACAGAGGAAGAAATGGATGTGATGCGTTCGGTCGCAAAGGAAGCAGGTGTGATAAATGAAGCCGATTAAACTCATTATAAGCGCGTTCGGGCCTTATGCGGACAAGATGCCTGAGATAAACTTTGAACAGTTTGAGGAAAAAGGCCTTTTCCTGATCTCCGGTGATACAGGCGCGGGAAAGACCACTATTTTTGATGCCATCTGCTTTGCGCTTTACGGCACGACCAGCGGCACATACAGGGATACGGGAAATTTAAGGAGCGAATACGCAAAGGATTCCACCGAAAGCTATGTGGATTTCTATTTTTCGCATCAGGGAAAGGAATACCATGTAAGGCGCTCACCGTCATATGTTAGGCCCAAGCAGCGCGGTGAGGGCGTCATAACGGAGAAGGAGCAGGCAATCTTTTATGAGGCGGGAAAAACGCCGATAGAGGGGCTTTCGGCTGTCAATAAGGCTGTGTTTGAGCTGCTGCGCATCGACGAAAAGCAGTTTAAGCAGATCGTGATGATCGCGCAGGGCGAATTTTGGGCGCTCCTAAATGCCAAAACGGAGCAGCGCACCGAGATCCTGAGGACCATTTTTCAGACCGGCGGATACAAAAACATCGAAAACAAGCTGAAGGACAGAAGAGACCAGAATTTTAAGATAAAGACACGCGCGGAGGAAAGCATTTCGCAGTATTTCAGGGATGTGACGGCAGACCCGGAAGAGACTCTTTTTGAAGAACTGAACGACCTGAAGGACCGTGTGAACGCCGCAAAAAGTATATGGAACATTGATGAGATCCTTGATCTGATCGACAGGCTTGTGAACGATGAAAAAGCGCTCCTCGACGAAGACAGAAAAACTCTTGAAGCAGCGGACCAGGCTTATCAGGCTATGCAGAAGGAGCTTGTGACCGCAAAGACGGACAACGAGTTCATCACAAGATTTGAAAACCTGAAAAAGACTGCAAACGAGCTGCGTGACAGGAAAGACGAAACAGACAGGCTTGCCGCTCTAATCAAGGTCAGAAAAGCTGCGCTCCACGGGGTAAAACCTGCTTTTGACGCATGGACAAAAAAGGTCGGGGAGACCGACAGGACAAAAAAACAGATAGAGAGAGGGCTTTCGGACCTTGAAAAGGCCCGATTTGATGCCGCAAAGAAAGCGGAGGCGCTTGCCGAAGCCGAAAAGGAAAAGCCCGAAGCTGAAAAGTACAAAAGGCTTGCTCAGCAGATCGAAGAAGAAAAGCCGCAATATGAGAAACGCGACAAGCTTAAGAATGAGCTTTCTTCGCTGAACGCGAAAAAAGAGGATGTGGCAAAAAGAGAAAAAGAGACGGCCGAAGCCGAGAAGAAACTTAAAGACCGTATAGAAGCGCTGCGTGCCACAGTGACGGAACTTAAGGGAAAGCCCGAGGAACTCCTGCTTGCGAAGGCAGATGAGGAAAAGGCCGCTTCTCTGGCAAAAAAGATAAACGACATTATCGATAAAAAACTGGAAGACAGAAAAGCACGCCGGACAGAGCTTTTGTCGGACCAGAAGACATTTACCGCCGCGCGTGAAAAGTATGATGAGGCAAGCAGGAAATATGCAGAAGCCGAGCGCATCCTTGAAAACTGCCGCGCGGGGATACTGGCACAGGGCCTGTCCGAGGGCGAAAAATGTCCGGTCTGCGGGTCCACACATCACCCCGAACTTGCAAAGATCCCGGAGACTTCCGTTTCCGAGGATGAGCTGAACAGCCTTAAGGAAACGGAAAATGCGCTTCAGGAAAAGAAAAATGAAGCTTTCACAGCGGCCGAAAAGACAAAGACGGCACTGGAAGCTTTTGACGACCGGCTGAGGACCGACATACTCGACTGCCTCGAGGATCCAGTACTTGAACAGCACGCCGAGGGCAAAGAGCTTGAAGAACTTATTTCTCTGCTCATTGAAAGCAGGCCCTTGGTGGATAATAAAGCAAAAGAGAAGAAGGATCTTATCCGGAACTTAAAAAAAGACTGCGAAGCGTTTGAAAAAGCAGGCGACGAGCTTGACAAGGCTCAGGGTGAGGATACGGAAAGAGCAAACAGAGAAAAGGCAGAGATCGCGGGTGATAAAGAAAAGGTCATGCACCGCCTCACGGAAGTTGAGACAGAGCTCGCAGCCCTCGGGAAACTGAAATACACGGATCTTAAGGAAGCCTTAAAAGCACAGCAGAACGCGAAGAAAAGCTGTGAGGATATGGAGCAGAGGATCGTAGACGCAACGGAAGAAAAGAACCTGGCTGACAGCAAGGTGACCGGGCTTGACTCCTCAATAAAGACGCTGAACGAGGCACTTGAAACCCAGAAAACCGCTTCGGAAACGCTAAGGAAAGCTCTGGACGAAACTCTTGAGAAATATGGTTTTGCTTCGGACAGAGAAATGCTTGAAAATCTCGTTTCCGAAAAAGAGATATCAGACGGGGAAAAGACCGTGACCGCGTATGCTCAGGCTGTCGAAGTGAATAAAAGACAGCTGGAGCAGGCCGAAAAGGACGCTGAGGGAAAGGTTCACACCGATATCTCGGAGCTTGAGCAAAAGGCGGTAAAACTTAAAAAAGACCTTGACGCGGTAAGGCAATCGTACAATGAATCCGGTGCAAGGGTTAAAAACAATATCGACAGGCGTGAGAACATCCGCGCTCAGCGGGAAGGCCTCGAGAAAGCCACGAAAGAGTATGGCGTATGTCACCGCCTTTATGAGCTGGTTAAAGGCACCACAGGAAACGGCAGGATCACTCTTGAGCAATATATCCAGGCTGCGGGCTTTGATGGGATCATCGCCGCGGCCAACAGGCGGCTGCACCCTATGAGTGACGGACAGTATGAACTGTTCAGACAGGAAGATTCTCTCGGCAAGCGGAGCAATACTTTCCTTGACCTTGAAGTCCTTGACAACTTCACGGGCCACAGAAGGCCCGTGGGAAACCTTTCCGGAGGTGAGAGCTTCAAGGCGTCCCTAAGCCTTGCGCTGGGCCTTTCCGACACCGTTTCGTCAAATCTCGGCGGTATCCGGATGGATGCGCTTTTTGTGGATGAGGGCTTCGGAACGCTTGACCGAAGATCCATCGACAGCGCGATGGATATCCTTGTGAACCTTTCAAGCACTCACAAGCTGGTGGGGATCATCAGCCACCGTGAAGAACTGATGGAAAACATCCCTCAGCAGATAAAGGTCAAAAAAGGCAAGGACGGTAGTCACATAGTCATGGATCTTGGAGTGTGACATGCCGTGCATGCATCGTCAGTCTTTACTATATGCTTCAAATTTGATAAAATATGATACTGTGTTTATGTATGCGTTTTCAGGTGTGAAATGATCGAAGCAGAGAAAAAATGGTGGAAAAACAGCATAGTTTACCAGATATATCCGCGCTCGTTCTGCGATTCGAACGGGGACGGAATAGGTGATATCCTCGGGATCATTTCCAAACTCCCATATCTTAAGGAGCTTGGAATAGATGTGATCTGGCTGAGTCCTGTGTACCCGAGCCCGAACTGCGATATGGGCTATGATATTTCCGACTACAAAGGGATACATCCGGACTTTGGTACCATGGATGATATGGACGAGCTGATCAAGGGCGCAAAGGCTCTTGGTATCAGGATCATCATGGACCTTGTGATAAACCACACGTCCGATGAGCATGAATGGTTCAAAAAGGCCCTTGAAGGCGACAGTAAATACAGAGATTATTACTATTTCAGACCCGGAAAAGACGGGAATAAGCCGAACAACTGGGGCTCCTTCTTTGGAAGTGATGTGTGGGAGCCTGTGCCCGGCGAGGAGAATATGTTTTATCTCCACCTGTTTGACAAAAAACAGCCCGACCTCAATTGGCACAACCCCGAGGTTTACAGGGAAGTGTGCGACATAATGCGTTTCTGGCTGGACAAGGGCATTGCAGGATTCAGGTGCGATGTGATAAACATAATCTGGAAGAACAGCCTGGAAGACGGAAAGAAACAACTTGCGCTCACTGGGCTTGAACACTATCTGAGCACCGAAGGAAACCATGAGATCCTGCGAAGGCTCCGTAAGGAAGTGCTGTCGGGGTACGATTGCTTCACTGTCGGGGAGACTGTGATGGTCGACACAAAGATGGCGACAGACCTTTGCGGAAAAGACCGCGGTGAGCTTGACTTGGTGTTTGGCTTTGAGCACATGGAATGTGACCAGATAGCCGTAAAATGGTTTAAAAAGCGTTACAGACCTGTGAATCTGATAAAGGCTGTCGACAAATGGCAGCGGGAAGTGGAATGGCCCACAAATTACCTTGAAAACCATGACCAGCCACGGTCTGTGAACAGATTCGGAGATGTTCTTCATTTTCACAAAGAAAGCGCAAAGATGCTGTGCGGACTGAATCTCTCACTTCGCGGCACGCCCTTTATTTATGAGGGTGAAGAGATCGGAATGACAAACGGCGAATTTGACAACCTCTCCGAGATTGTGGACGTGGAAAGCCATACTATAGACAATACTATGCAGGCACTGCATTTCCCGGCGCGCCTCAGGTGGAAACTGATAAAACAGACAACACGGGACAACGCAAGGACTCCGATGCAGTGGTGCGGAGAGGACGAAGATGGCGGGAAAAACCCGGGCGCGGGCTTTACGACGGGAAAACCGTGGCTTAAGATAAACAGAAATCACAATTGGATAAATGTTTCCGATGAAGAAAGAGATCTCACCAGCATACTGCAGTTTTATAAGGACATGATAAAGCTGCGGCATCAAAGCGAGGCTTTGCAGTGGGGCGGATATAAAAAACTCCCGTCCGACCCTGCGGTTTATGCGTTTGAAAGGGCTTCGGACAGCGAGAAAGTGCTTGTGGTCTGCAACATGACGGGAAAAAGCAAAAAAATGCCCGCGGGCGTAATGCCGCAGGCAGAAGTTCTCATATCAAATTACACGGATGCGGACCGGCTTTCGGCGTTGTCGGGAGGGACATCATCGGAGGCATCTTCAAGGGTTTTGAGACCGTTTGAGTTTTTGATCCTCCGGTCTGTGTGACGCGCTTTTATCCATGAGATAAGCGAGATCACCGAATGCATGAACATCACACCGAGAACGGCACCAACTACGTCGATAAAGACATCGGCCACATTGGATCCGCGGCCTCCGGAGTAGTACTGATTGATCTCGTCGGCCACAGCGATAACAAAAGCGATACCGATATCGATAAAGTAGTCGACGGGTCTGGGGCGTCCCCAGCGGATGATCGCAAAGCCTATCACAACGCCTATGCTGAGCCCTGTGTAGATCATGATGTGTGCGAGTTTTCTCACAGGACCGTCGGCGAGATTTGTAAACCTTACGATGTCATATTCGGACAGGCTCCACGAAAAGGTTTTGTCAAAGGCTCTTACGATAACGCGGGAAACCTGCTTGCTTTCTTCATGTGAACGGTCACCTGTCTGATCGGAAAAGATAAAGATCATCAGGGCGCCGATCGCAAGGATTCCGCAAAATATTATTATTCTGAGTGTTTTAACCGGCATTTTCTACCTCATTGGTCGGAGATTCCTATAAATAACGTTGCGATTATACACCCGTAAAAGGTGAGTAGTCAAGGAGCGGGATATGGATAATAAGATAGACAGAACGATAGACTATCATGCGCATATACTGCCCGGAGTGGACCATGGATGCCATTCCGTGGAAATGTGCGCCAAGCAGCTTGACATGGCCGTAAAGGCCGGGGTCAAGGTGATCATTTCGACATCGCATTTTTACCCTCAGGAAGAAAGAGTGGAGGAATTTGTGAAAAGGCGGGCAGAGGGGCTTGAGCAGGCGCTTCCTCTCGCAGCGGAGCGGGGCATCACGATCGTGCCTTGCGCGGAAACGCTTTGGTGCCCGGGAATAGAAAAGATGGAAGGGCTTTCCGAACTCATCGCAAAAGAAGCGGGTTTCAATCATTTGCTTCTGGAACTGCCGTTTGTGGAGTTTGACGGAGACAAGGTGATGAAGACGCTTAAAAAGATCAGGCAGGAACACGGCTGTGACATCTTGCTCGCACACGTGGAAAGATACAGCTTTAAGGACATCACCCAATTCGACCTGCCCTATGTGCACTATCAGATAAATGCCAGAAGCTTCAAAAAACCGGAAAGATGGCTGAAGGTGCACAGATATATGAAAACAGGGCTTGTTGCGGCCATAGGAAGCGATATACACGGGCTGGACGATACATACAGATATTTCTGAAAGGACAAAACATAAACGCGTTTGAACAAGGGAGGCAGCTATGGAACTCACAGTAAAGGAAAAGATCAGAACACTTGCGGGAAAAGGTGCTTGGCACAATGAAGACCTTGACGGGAAACTGCCGTCCGTACATCTGTCAGACGGCCCTCACGGACTGAGAAAGCAGAACGAGACCAACAACGGGATAAATGACAGCATTCCTGCAACCTGCTATCCTACAGCTTCGGCCCTTGCCTGCAGCTGGGATCTCGACGCAATAAAGGAAATGGCGGAGTCTTTGGGAAAAGAAGCCTGGAACATGGATGTTTCCGTGCTTCTCGGACCCGGAGTCAACATGAAGCGCTCCCCTCTCTGCGGAAGAAACTTTGAATATTTTTCGGAGGATCCTTTCCTTGCAGGAAAGATCGCGACGACTTATGTAAATGCGGTTCAGGAGCAGGGCGTGGGAACGAGCCTTAAGCATTTTGCGGCAAATTCCCAGGAGACTGTGAGAATGACATCAAACAGCGTTATCGATGAGAGGACGCTCAGAGAGATATATCTTGCAGCATTTGAGATGACTGTGAAGAACGCGCAGCCTGCGACCATCATGGCATCCTACAATATGATAAACGGAGCTCACTCGACCGAAAACAAGAGACTTCTCACCGATATTCTCCGTAACGAATGGGGCTTTAAGGGGCTTGTTATGTCCGACTGGGGCGCATGCTCAAGACTGTCCACATCCGTGAAAGCGGGACAGGATCTCGACATGCCCGGTACGAGGGGAGAACATCAGGAAAAATGCATCAAGGATTTTGAAGAAGGCCTCATAACCGAGGATGAGATAAATGTTGCAGCAGAGCGCATGATGGCGCTTGTTGACAAATATAATTACAAAAAGAGCAGGACAAGGAAACCTTGCGATCACCATAAGGCGGCGGTCGATGTGGCCAAGAAATGTGCCGTGCTCTTAAAGAACGATGGGATACTCCCGCTTGAGGGCGCAAAGAAAGTGACAGTGATCGGCGAACTTGCCCGCACGATGAGATTCCAAGGCGGCGGAAGCAGCCACATCAATGTTCCGGAATACAAAAATGCGATAAAGGCCTTGGAAGAACTTGGGATCTCTGTGGAATTTGCGCCGGGTTATCACGTAAAGGATGACATTGCGGAGATAGCTTTGGAAATGGAAGCGGAGGATGTTGCACGTGTTGCGGCGCAAGAGGGCAGACCTGTGCTTTTCTTTGGCGGACTTACCGACATAGCGGAAGGCGAAGGCTATGACAGGACAACACTCGCGATGCCTCAGAACCAGGTGAGACTGTTTGACAAGATATATGCGGCAAATGACAACATCATTTACGTTTCTTTCAGCGGTGCGCCTTATACAGTGCCTTTTGCGACAAAAGTCCGCGCCATGTTACACATGTATCTTTGCGGAGAAGCGACAGGTGAGGCAAGTGTTTCGATCCTTACCGGAGAGACAAACCCTTCCGGAAAGCTTGCGGAGACATTCCCCGTCGACATTGAGGATACACCTGCGTGCGGAAGCTTCGGAACAAGAGAGAAGAACGTTGACTATTCGGAAGGCGTTCTGATCGGCTACAGATACTATGATACAAAGCATATGGCAGTGGAATATCCGTTCGGTTTCGGACTGTCATATACCAATTTTGAATATGAGGACCTAAGGGTGAGAAAAGGCGAAAAGCCGCTGGAATACACCGTGACCTTCAAGATCAGGAATATCGGAGAGAGAGACGGATATGAGGCTGCACAGATTTATGTAGGGAATCCCGGAGAACTGCGCCCTGTGAAAGAACTTAAAGGCTTTGCAAAGCCTTTTGTAAAGAAGGGTGAGACCGTAGAGGTGTCCGTAACCCTCGATGCAAGGAGCTTCGCGATCTATGACGTTCTTGGGCGTTCCTTTGCCGTACCGGAAGGAAATTACCAGATACTCGTAGGCGCGTCATCACGAGATATAAGACTTACCGGAAACATCGCGGTGGCTTCTCTTGACGCAGAGGGCGCTTCACTGCCCGTTATCACCGCCGAGCGCGCAGCCGAGTCCATGAAGACAAAACTGTATCTTCTCGCAGACGGAACAGAAGGAGATCCCTTCTTCAGCTTTGACAAGCCCGGTATCGAGCCGTACACCCTGTCGGCATCGCTTTCCGAGCTTTCCAAGGATTCACCTCTTGCCAGAAAGATCATGAAGAGCGAAGAAGAAAAGATCAGAAACAACAACCCCGACAGAAAGCCCGACGACCCCGAAATGCTAGGCTGGATCGCCGGAATGAAGGAGAGTACTTTGGACTGCTGCACAAACAACTCCGGCGGGTCGATATCCTATGCACTCGCGGAGAGGATAGTAAAGCAGGCAAATAAGAATTGTCAGAAAAGGAATTCGTGATGTATTTCTTACAAATTTATAAATTACTTCGACAATACCAAGCAAAGATGGTATAATTAAAAGACACATCAAAATTTAACCAAAGAGGAACATATGGCGAACAAGGCTGAAAAACGTATAAAGATCGCATTTGCCGCATCATCCGGCGGGCATTTTGAACAGCTTATGATGTTCAAGCCTATGATGGAGAAATATGACAGTTTTATTGTGACGGAAAAGACGGATTATGCCGCAAAGACTCCTGTAAAGACATATTATGTGTCGCAGGTTAACCGCAAAGAACTGTTATTTCCGTTCAAAATGATCGGCATCGGATTTAAGTCACTTTGGATAGTGCTCAAGGAACGTCCGGATTTCATCATCTGCACCGGCGTTCTTGCCATGATCCCGATGTGTCTTTTGACAAAGATGTTCGGCGGGAAACTGATCTATCTTGAATCTTTTGCCAAGGTCACAAGTCCTACAGTCAGTGGAAAATTCCTGTACAAAAAGGCCGACCGTTTCTATGTTCAGTGGGAGAGTATGAAAGAGATCTATCCCAATGCCATTTACAAGGGGGGGATATACTGATGATCTTTGTTACAACGGGTTCCCAGAAATTTCAGTTCAATCGTCTTTTGGAAAAGCTTGATGAGCTGGTCGAAAAGGGTGTGATCACCGAAAAGATGTTCGCACAGACCGGTTACAGTGACTACAAGCCAAAGCATTATGAATATGCCCAGTTCATGAATCGTGACGAGTTTGCGGAAAAGACCGCGGAATGTGACACGTTCATTACCCACGGCGGTACAGGCGCGATAATCGGCGCGGTAAAGCAGGGAAAAAAAGTCGTTGCGGTGCCTCGCCTTGCAAAATACGGCGAGCACGTTGACGACCATCAGGTACAGCTCCTCACGCAGTTTGACGATCTGAACCTGATAACGGCATGCTATGAGCTGGATGACCTTGAGAAATGCCTGAAAGAACTGCCGGAAAAGCATTTCAACGAATATAAGTCGAATACGCAGACGATAATCAGTGATATTGAAGAGTGGATGGATCAAAGTGTAAAAGAGTGAAAATGGTCAAAGAGTTCTTTGATCGGAAATGAGTTTTAAATACGAAAGGAAAGTCTCTGCTTTAAAGGACTTTAAAAGATCGGACATGAATGATTCCAAAACAAATAATAATCCGCTTATAAGTATTATTGTTTCTGTTTACAATACGGACAAATATTTGAATCATTGCATTGGAAGCATAGTCGCTCAAACGTATAAGAATATTGAAATACTTATCGTTGACGATGGCTCAAAGGATGTTTGTAGAGCCATGTGTGATGAATGGGGAAAAAAGGATGAGCGGATCCGCGTGTTCCACAAAGAGAACGGCGGAGTTTCTTCAGCGAAGAATTTGGGCCTCAAAGAGGCTAAAGGCGATCTCATAGCATTCGTTGACGGCGATGATTATATAGTTGAGAATATGTACGAGGAAATGTTGAAGGCTCTTTACGAGACCGGAAGCGACATTGTACGTTGCGGATTGGACAGGGTGGATGAAGAAGAGAAGTTTCTGAACACTGTTACTTTGCCGGATAAGGTTTATGACAGCCGCGAAGTTATGAAACAGTTGCCGAATGGTCTGTTCATAATGAACCAGCTTTCTTTGAGCAAGAGAAAATCGTTTGACGGTGTGACTTTTCCTGAGGGCAGGGTTTCGGAAGATCTGGCTGTAGCGCATTTGCTGTATGCAAATGTTGATAAGGTAGCATTTATTGAAAAGGTGCTTTATAAGTACAGAATACAGAATAAGAGTATTATGCACGGAAAAAAGAAAAAAGGTATAAGGGATCTGGATGCTGTAGAGGGACTGTATAATCGCTTCCTGTTTTTTGAAGAAAAGGGCTACGACGATCTTCTTTTGGAAACGTGTTCATTGGCATCGAACCGTTTGAGCAAAATAACAGACATAGATAACTCTGTCAGTGGCAGCAGACAAAGAAAAAAAGAGATCATTTCTCTGTATAGACAGATGTATCGTAAATTAACGGGAAAGAAGCCTTTGAATTTAACCATTTGCTACTTGATGCCATATGCATACAGTTATGGAAAGAAATTCTTAAAATGACTCAGGAAAAAAGCATTATAAAAAGCAGGTCAGAGAGAAGTGTAAGAAATGCGGTTTTTACATTCGGCGGACATGTAGTGACGATCTTGCTGCAATTTGTTAACCGTAAGGTCTTTGTTAGCCTTCTCGATGCCGAATATCTGGGATTAAATGGGCTTTTCAGCAATATTTTGTCGTTGCTTGCATTGTCGGAGCTGGGAGTCGGCATGGCAATGACATATGCTCTCTATAAGCCTATTGCGGATAATGATATCCCCAGAATAAAAAGTCTGATGAAGCTCTATAAGAAGGTATACAGCGTCATTGGCTTTTTTGTTCTTGCAGCGGGAGCTTTGCTGACTCCGATATTACATCTGCTGATCAAGGATATGCCGGATATTCCTTATATACGTATATACTATCTGCTTTATGTACTGAATTCAGGCATGACGTATTTTTACGCATATAAGAAAACCGCCATCATCTGTAATCAGGATGCATATATTACAAGCATAAGCACTACAATTGCTTCCATTGCGACCAAGCTGCTGCAGATAATCGTGCTATGGCTAACCGGCAGTTTTTTCGCATATCTTATAATTCAGGTGGTCATTACCAGACTGGAAAATATCGTTATTTCCAAAATAGCGGATAAGCACTATCCGTACCTGAAAGATAAAAACGTTGAGGAATTATCTCCGGAAGATAAAAAAGATATCAAAACGAACGTTATGGCAATGCTTTGCCATAAGATCGGTGACGTGATCGTAAATGCCACCGATAACATCATACTTTCTAAAGTGCTGGGCCTGGTCAGTGTCGGAGCTTTTTCCAACTACATACTTTTGTTTGATAACGTCAAAGCGATCTCGTTCGGAGTGATCAGATCGACATCGGCCAGCGTAGGAAATTACATAGCTAAAAAAGACAAGGAAGAAACCTACAAAGTGTACAAGAATCTGATCTTTGTCAACTTCTGGATAATAGGTTTCTGCTCTATTTGTTTAGTGTGTCTGATACAGGACTTTATTAAAATCTGGCTTGGCGATGCATACCTGCTGGATTTTGGCACCGTGATGGTACTTGGCGCCTGTTTTTACTTTACAGGTATGAGGCTCGTTAACTTAGTGTTTAAAGAAGCTGCGGGTTTTTTCAGACAGGACAGGTATAAAGCGCTGTTTGAAGCTGTCCTGAATCTTGTGATCTCTATTCCCTTAACAATACATATGGGAATAGTCGGCGTAAAACTTGGAACCTTGATAAGTACGCTGCTGGTACCGTTCTGGATAGAGGGACTGGTTGTTTACAAACACTTGTTTCAGAAGAGTCTGTCGAGATATCTTCTCTTACAAGCCGGATATGCCGCTTTGACAGCAACCATGACTGCTGTAACATGGTTCGCCTGCAGCATGCTGCCGCTTAAGGGATTGCTGCATTTTGTGATAGAAGCGGGTGCTTGCTGCATTTTGCCGAATGCGCTGATAGCTATTTTGTTTTTCAGAAGTGATGAATTCATATTTTTCCGTAATATATTACTGAACAGGCTTAAAAGAAGAAAGAATAAATGATCGTCATGAAGGAAACGGGGAAAACGACGGAAACGCTTTCGGTTGACACAGACTGAAAAATAGAATATAATCAAACTTTAGTTAAATGGTTAAAGAAAAGGTTATCATATTAGTGAGGTGCCGATGAAGATCTGTCTGCTCGGAGTTGATTTCTTCTCTGATAATCGAGGATGTGCTGCACTAGGCTATTCCGCAGTAAATATACTTAAAAATGTATGCGACGAAAAGGGCGAAGCGCTGGAGTTGTATGCAATTGTTTTTAATGTTGAAGAAAGAGCGTTGCCTCTTGATGGTATTAAGTATACATTAAAGAAAATCTCTCCTAAAAGTGTTTCATATTGGAAAGAGTGCATGCAGATCTTTAAAAAGTGCGATCTGATAATAGATTTCACTTGGGGAGACAGTTTTTCTGATCTGTATGGTTTTAAAAGATTTATCATTGCTTCCGCACTTAAAAGAATAGCCATATCGTCCAAAACACCCTTTATGTTCGGACCTCAGACCATAGGGCCTTTTAATCGTAAGATTACCGAAAAGATCGGAGCCGGGTTACTGAAAAAGGCAGATTATTGTTTTGTAAGAGACGCGATATCCGGTGAGGTGGTTAAAAAGATCGCCGGCAGAGACGCTGTACTATCCACAGATGTTGCGTTTTCGTTGCCCACAGTCAAAAGAGGGGATATTTCAACCAAAAGGAACATCGGTATTAACCCGTCGGGGCTTTTGTGGTATGCAACAGACAGTTTTGATGTTGATAAATACGTATCTGTTGACTATAAAAAGTATGTGTATGAGCTGATCGAATATCTGATGCAAAGCGGCGATTATAATGTATACCTTATTCCGCATGTTTTTTCTTTGGAGAAGGTGGATAATAAAGATGACCTGCGCGCATGCATGGAGATCAGGGAAAAATTCCCGGATATTGTGATAATCAGCGATTTTGATACTCCCATGGAAGCAAAGGGATATATATCGCAGATGGATATTTTTATCGGCGCAAGAATGCATGCCACCATCGCTGCTTTCTCTACCGGAGTTACAACGATCCCGTTCTCGTACAGCCGTAAATTTGAGGGCTTGTATCATGACCTCGGGTATAAGCATCTGATCAGCGGGACTGCGATGAGTACTGACGAAGCGCTGGCATTAACAAAGGAATGGATTTCAAATCCTGAACTTTTACGTGAGGAAATGAACAAGTCAACATCTGAAATAAAGACAAGAGAGCAGATTTTCGTGGATACGCTTCGAAAGCTTGTTGACGAAACAAAAGCGAAATAAAAGGACTTTTGAAAAAAGGGACTTTTGTCCTATTGAAAAACTGCCGATTACATGTTATCATGAGTTTACAAAAATTAATACTTAGGCAAAATCATTGAAAAGTGATGACGCAAAGCTAAGGGCCTAACGTACATATGTACTATGGTTGCCAGTTGCACTTCTTTTAAAGTTGTATTTTGCCTAATCATTATTAAAAAATGGTTAGGTTTTTTTATGAAAGAGGTCATTTAAACTAAGTATTAAAAATAATAGTTTTAAAGGCAAAATCACTGAAAGGTGATGACGCAAAGCCAAGGGCCTAAAACGAGCAAGCTCGTAACGGCAGCCGGTTGCAGCTCATTGTTTTTGATTTTGCCTGATCAAAGATAGCGATCAGGCGCTTTTAGTTTAGGAGGAACCTCTTATGAAGAAAAGTTTATTGGCAGTCGTTTTTGGATTTGCATTAACGGCATTGATCAGCTTAAACAGCAACACAGAAGCTTATGCAGCAACTTCAATTGAGTACACTGATTACGATTACGCGATCATCCCTGATAAGTACAATACAGGCGCAGATGAATACGGACTCGAAAAGGTTACAGTGGATGATGCGGCTGAGCTGACTGCAAGATACGGATTACCTTTCAAGAAATCTTCCGATACCCGTTTGGTCATCAACTTCCAGAACAGACCTTCCGTATCCGGTGAATTCTATATTGAGAACGTTGATTTCTCTTCACAGTCTTTCAGAATTTACAATGCACCCGCTTGCAATAATTATGTTCGCATCGTGTTTGTTAACTGCAAGTTTTCAGGTTTCACAACATCCGGCATTAAGGATGAAAGCGCAAATGTTACTTTCGAGTGCAGAAACTGTACTTTTAAGTCTTTAAGCATCAGCAACACCGATCTTTATAATTGCTACGTTGCAGGCGGTCAGAGTGATGGCATCAGAGCTTTTAACAATGTTAACGTAGTAAGCTGCTATATCGCAGATAAGTCTTTAACAAATGATGACGCTAATGCCGGCAACCATACCGATGGCACCCAGATTTACGGTACATCAGACAGCACCTGCGGTAATATCCATTTTGAAAACTGCCGTTTTGAACTTCCTCAGATGAGCAGATCAACAGCATATGTCAATGCCTGCCTTATGCTTCAGATCGAGTATTGTGACGCTGATGATATCACGTTCAATAACTGCATAATAAACGGCGGCGGTTACTCCATTTACGCATGGAGCAAAAATGACGCTTACGAACTGACAAACGCTTCTTTCTCAAACATCCAGATCGGCTGCAACAGCAGATATGGTAACATTTACCCTAAGATTGGCAAAAATGTTTCGTTCTATGATATAGATAACACCGGATCGCTTTATGTCGGCAGTGTATGGGAAGAGGCAGACGGTCTTCACTTAAGCGTTTCTAATGATACAAATCAGGTTCGTACACTTACAGTATACACCGATAATGGCGAACAGCATTTTACGATCGGTGCTTGCCCTCTTCATGATGAAACTACAGTAGGCATGACTTTTGCAGATTTCCCTTTTGACATCGATATCGCAGTCGGTTATGCAGAATGGGCAGTATGCTACGATACCACAAATGGTGGTCTCACACAGATCCGCTATTATAACAGCGTTAATGAGAACGTGCTTTTGGATAGAGCTGAGTCTTATGTGAAAGTTTCTTCCGAAAGACAGTACTACACAGCTTCAACAGAGACATCATATGATACTTATGACGACTTCGGCATTGTTGACAATGGTACTTGCGGCAACGACATCACTTGGACCCTTGAGGCAGACGGAACACTGACACTGACAGGTACAGGCAGCATGTTTAACTATACAAGCTCCAAAAAGGCCCCTTGGAATCAGTACATCTCCGAAATAAAGACTATCATTGTATCCGAAGGCATTACAAAGATCGGCGAACAGGCATTTAAGGATTGTGAAGTACTTGAAAGCGTATCATTGCCTTCAACACTTGTAAAGATCGGAAAGATCGCGTTCCAGAAATGTACAATGCTCAGATACATTGAGATCCCTGCAAGCGTTACAAGCATCGGTGATCGTTGCTTTGCATCAGATACATTTGACAGCGTTGTTTACCTTGGAGAATCATGGGAATCCGTAGAGGTTGGTAATTATAACGGCGCATTGACAAAGGCAATGGCACGATAATCAATAACAGACAGAATATGAGAAACACCGGCGCGGCAAATACCATGCCGGTGTTTTATAATATGTTTGAAAGAAAGAGGAAAAGCCTTTTTAAACGCTGTGATAAGGCAATAGTGCTTGACAATGATCGTGTGAAATAATAGTATTAATAGATATACATTAATAACGGGAGAGAAAAATGGATAGAGAACAGACTATACAAGAAAACTGTAAGATTTTCATTGAACAACAGCTGTTTAAAGATAAAATGCGATTTCTGTCTTATTTCTTCTCACCTGGGCTGTTGAAAGTCAGGAAAGAGTATAACAGTCTGAAAGCGGCTGCAAATGCCCGGAGAATGCTCGAGCTTGCAATGACGATTGAAAATTCAAAGGGGTATTTACGAAAAAATAAATTAAGGCATTGGATAGATGACTTTATATTTTTTATGAAGTATGGGAAGCCCGGAAAGTTCAAAGCGGTTGATGCCGACCTTGCAATAGTGGCTATTGCCAGAAATGAGGGATATTATGCGGAGGAATGGGTAGATTACTATAAAAACATGGGAGTCGACCATATTTATTATATTGACAATGATTCGACTGATGATAGCAAGGAGATACTGGGTAAATATATTGACAGTGGTTTTTTGTCCTATATTTGTTTAAAAGGACAAAAAGCGCAACAGACGGCATATCGTTATGTGCTGAAAAGGATCAGGAAAAAAACAAAGTGGGTTTCTTTTCTGGATATGGATGAGTTCTTGTATGCAAAGAACTGTACTATAAAGGAATTCCTGAAAGACTATGAGCAATATCCGGGAGTTCAGATCAACTGGATCGTTTATGGCCCGTGCGGACATGAGAAAAGGCCGGTCGGCGGCGTGATAGAAAATTATACGTTTACCTTTGCGGACCGCGATCATGAGTTGAATTTACGGACAAAGTATATAGCGAATGCAAAAAAAATCTGGGATATAGGCTCACCGCATTTTTGCATATTTAAGAATAACGAACCTGCAGTGGACGAAAATAAACAACCCGTTACAGGTGAGAATATGCTGGTACCGGGTCTTGGAAAAGCCACCACAAAGCATAACAATACAGAGAAAATAAGAATAAACCATTATTGGACAAGATCCCTTGAAGAACTGGAAAATAAATGTAGAAGAGGATATGCTGACGGTAAAGAAGATCCACAGTATAAAAAGATACTTGAACGTTTAGATTATCCTATGATCGAGGACAGGGAACTGGCGGAAAGATGCGGATACCATCGTACATGTGGAGGTGAGAATGGTGAAGGACAGTACAATCCGTAAGTATTGTGTAGGATGTGGCCTTTGCAAAAGCGCTGTCGGCTGCAAGATGAGCGAAGGGGAAAACGGCTACATGGAGCTTGGCGGCTTGAAACCGGAGGATAAGGCGTTTATCGACAACGTTTGTCCCATGAGCGAAGTTTCATTAAAAAGGCTGAGCACCGACGACATTTGGGGCAGCAGATTGGAAACTCATTTTGCCTGGTCGTCAGATGATACGATCAGGAAAAACGCCTCAAGCGGAGGTGTTCTGACTGCAATATGCATATATCTGCTAAAAGAGAACCTTGTGGATGGCATAGTTCATGTAAAAGTTTCAGACGAAAGCCCCATCAGGAATGTTGTGCATATCAGCACGACCGAGGCGGATATATTACAGTCGATGGGATCCAGATACTCACCTTCTTCGCCCTTGGCAGATATATTGCAGATCGTTGATACGGACAAAAAGTATGCTTTTATCGGAAAGCCTTGTGATGTCACGGCACTCTCCAATTACATAGAACAAAATGAGGAATACAAAAAAGTTTTTCCGTATCTGCTCAGTTTCTTCTGCGCCGGCCTGCCGAGCAGAAAAGCAAATGAATCCTTACTAAAGAGCCTCGGAACTGATGAAAACAGTAGCTGCCAATTGACATACAGAGGCAATGGATGGCCCGGAGAGACGACTGCCGTTGATGAAAAAGGGCAGCACGCTATGACCTATGAGAATGCATGGGGAAAGATCCTGGGCAGGGATATTCATCCTTTTTGCAGGTTTTGTATGGATGGCATAGGCGAAAGGGCTGACATTTCCTGCGGGGACGGCTGGTATCAGGATGAGACGGGAGCTCCTTCCTTTGAAGAGGCACAAGGACGCAATATAGTTTTCATCAGAAGCGAGACGGGCAGGACACTATACGACAGCGCAGTTAAAGCAGGCTATATTGTTTCGGAAGCAGGGGTTACGGATGACTATCTTGCAAAGATCCAGAAGTACCAGTTTTCGAGAAAATCCTGCATGCAATTTAAAATGCTGGCTCACCGGCTTATGTTGAACGCGGCGCCGTACAGAAACATAAAAATGGTCTCGGCTTTTTCGAAAGAAGTATCGTTAAAAGAAAAGGTGAAGATTTTTAAGGGCACAGTGAAGCGAATACTGCAAAAAAAGATTTAGATGAATTATTAGAATATTTTAATTTTTATTAGACTATGTACTATGATATAATTCACATGATCAAAACAAGGAGAGCCTGAAAGGGCGTATGCGACTATGATAGAGAGCATTATCAGAAATTTTAATTTGAAAAGATTGCTTTACATTCTCAAAAAAGGCCTGATCTTTATGATCCTGCTTGGAATAATCGGTGCAGCCGTAGCCTGGCTCTATGCTGACAGCAAGCAATCCGAAAGCTATCAGGCAGTTGTATCTTTTTATCTGTACAGTAAGTCCGATTATCTTTATGATTCATCGGTAAATCTCAGTAATACAGAAATCACGCTTGCCAAGAACCTGGTTCCGAGTTATGTTGCCATTATGAAAAGCGGAGTGGTACTCGACCAGGTTATCGAAAGTGTTGGGTTAAATATCACGGCAGCTCAACTAAGCAATAAGATTTCTTACGCAACTGTCAGCTCAACGTCCTTGTTCAGGGTGTATGTTACGGATTCAGATCCGTATCGCGCTATGATGCTTGCGAATGCCTTGGCGGATATTTCTCCACAGGCCATAACGGAAATCGTTAAGTCCGGTGGCGTAAGTGTCATTGATTACGCCACTCTTCCCACCGTATCGGTCAGCTCTGTCAACGTTGCAAAGTATGTTCTGCTTGGCGGTGTCGGCGGTTTTGGTCTTGTTTTTGCTCTGTGTATGCTTTTTGGACTGCTGGATACAAGGATAATGTGGAAGAGCGAGTTGAACAATGCCTACGAAATCCCCATTATCGGAGAAATTCCGTATATCGAGCAGGACAAAAAGAAGGGTAAAACTACCAGGATCATTGACGATGACAGTGCTTTTGGCTTTAAGGAGTCTTACAATTCACTTTGTACCAATCTGCTCTATACGGATAATGGTGATAAGTGCCCTGTATATGTGGTTACCAGTGCGCAGCAGAATGAGGGAAAGACACTTAATGCTATTAATATTGCCAGAAATCTTGCTATGCTTGGCAAAAAAACTGTCCTTATTGACGCTGACCTTAGAAATCCTTCTGTAGCGAAGATGCTTAACATCGATACAGATGACGAAAAGGGACTCAGCCAGTATCTTGCGGCAATTGATAACAAGATCAACATTATAAATCATGATGAAAACTTTGATATTATATTGTCAGGCGTTCAGCCGCCTAACCCCGCACAGCTCCTGGCCGGAGAACGTGTCGGTAAACTCTTTGATGAGTTAAGAGAAAAATATGATTATATAATTGTCGATGCACCGCCTGTAGGCGTTGTTTCTGATGCTCTGTTGTTGAGCGGTAAAATTGTCGGATATCTGCTTGTTGTCAGAGCCGGTATAAGTAAGTTCACTGACGAGACTCGGATTCTTGAAGGCTTTGAAAAGGCTACGTCGCCTGTTGCCGGCTTCATCTTCAATGCTGTTGCGGCAAAGGATTCTTCGTATTCGGGCTATGGCAAAAAGTATGGGTATGGATACGGCTATGGCAATTCTGATAATAAGTCACAAAAAGGACAAAAGAAAAAAAAGGCTGCTAAATAGTAACGTCATTTTAGAATGATATGGAAAATGATAACACCAAAACACTAAAAAAGAATAGGTATGTAATAGATACCGGAGAAAAGAAGACAGAGACGGTCATGTCCGTCTTGTTCATGGCGGCCTATTACATTTTTCCGCAGTATTTTGGCTTTGACACACCGTTTTTTGACTTCTCCGTTCAGAGAATAATGATAGTGCTGTTTCTGATTTTCACATTTGAAAAGCAGAGACGGACTCAGCAGCTTTGGGGACAGGCGTTTAAATCGTGCGGTCATGTTTGGCTCTTTATCTATTTGTTTATCCTGCTGTATACCGCAATTGCAAGGTCTCATGCGGGTACATTTCTGTATTCCGCTATTGAGGCTCTGGCAATGTTTATAGTTATATACATAGTCAGAGAAGGAATTGGCGTAAAGAAGTTTGTTAATCTTATAAATACCTTTGCAGCCGTTCTTTGCATAAGCGGACTTATAGAATATGTAATGAAGAGAAGTCCGTTTTCGTACCTTGAGACAATTGACGATCTGTATTGCGGCGCGTTGGTCCGAGGCGGATATTACAGGATAATGGGACCTGCCAACCATGCGCTGGGTTATGGGCTGATCCTTATTACCATGGCGTCGTTTATATTCATTGATGTGGAGACCGATAAGATCAGTCTTTGGAATCATCCGGTTCTGCTGGCGCTGCTTACGATCAATGTATTCCTTACCGGGTCAAGATCGACATTGGGTATATACCTCATGCAGCTCGCAATTGTTTTTATTATGTGCTCTGCTGAAGAAAAGCGCAAAACCATAATAATATTGGTTGCTGTTCTGGCAGTTGTTGTACCGTTGGTCGTTGTTACGAGTAATATGTCGTTCAGCAGGTATTTGATACGTACATTCATGACGGTTGTGGATCAGATTTTGGGTACGTCATTTGCCGTTCGGTGGGGAGCGGATGTATCGACGCTGGCAAACAGCTCGGCATACAGAAGTCAGCTTAACAGAATATTCGGATTGAAATGGCTTGATCCTCTTCTTGGACAAGGCTCACAGTACCAGTTTTACTGGAAAACAGACAACGGCTTTACGATCCAGTCCATCGATAATGCATACATTGCAATGTATATAAGATATGGGTATCCGGGCATGATCAGTTATATAATATATATAGTGGTCGTCGGAATAACAATGCTTGTTTGGGGCATTAAGAAAAAATCAGGTCTGTTCCTTGCATTGTTTGTAGGTTATCTGGGGTATTTCATCAACCTTCGGTATGTTGATACACTTCAGACCATTAAATATGCATATATAGCGTTTGCAGTGTTTTTTGCTTGTTATGACAGTAAGAATAAGGAATATGTACCGTATTGTATCAGGACCGAAGAACCGCAGAAAAAGGAAGCAGTTTCTTCTGAAGTGACTCATTTCAAGTATCTTCGTCATTGAACCGGTTGTTTGTTTTTTATAAGTGGTGTGGAAGATGAACAGAAAATCAACAGTCATTATACTTGCGATTTTTTTGATGAGCATAATTGTTGTTATGGCCGGCTTTGCGTTTTTAAACGGAAAAGGTGGCCCCGGTGGTATTCTTACAAATAGAGAAGCAGCACCGAATGACAATATTGTCACGACTAAAACTCCACTTGCTTCAGGCATTGCAGCGGCACAGCCCAGACCTTCAAACACACAGAGCGGAAGCAGACGAAATGATCAGGACAATCATGATGTGGTTGTTAAAGAGGAAATAGGGCATGTTTCTGCCGACTACAGCATTATTCCCGATAAATACAATACGGGAGCGGACGAGAGCAAATTAGTGACCGTGAGTATGGACGATGCCGATGAGCTGGCGGAGCGCTTCGGATTGCCGTTTAAGCAGGCTAAAGAATCGCTTATGGTCATAAATTTTTATAGCAAGAGAACGCTCACCGGTGAGATTAATATTGAAAATATAGATTTTTCGGACTTTGCTGTCAGGATATACAACGCTCCTCTTTGTGAAAAACCGCTAAAAATTATTTTTTCAAATTGCAAATTCGGCGGTTTTACTTCTTCCGGTCTAAAAGACGAAAGTGAGCTCGTACAATTTGAGTTTAAAAACTGTTCGTTTCAATCTATCAGTGCCAGCAACTGCCATTTTTACAACTGCTATATCGGCGGCGGGCAAAGTGACGGTATTCGTGCGTTCAACAATGTTTATGTCATTGACTGCTATATTGCCGACAAATCAATGTCCTATGCGGATGTCAGTTCCGGTAATCACACAGACGGAACGCAGATATATGGCGTAACTGGTGGGACCTGTGGAAATATTCACTTTGAAAACTGCAGGTTTGAGCTTCCTCAGCTGAAAAATTCCACGGCATATATAAATGCTTGTCTTATGCTCCAGATCGAATATTGCGATGCTGATGACATTACATTCAAGGACTGTATCATCAACGGCGGGGGATACAGTATATATGCGTGGAGCAAGAGAGGAACGTACAATCTTACCAATGCGTCTTTTACCAATATATCTGTCGGCTGTATGCGCAAATGGGGCCTGATCTATCCGACCGTTGGTGAAGGTGTGAAGTTCAAAAATGTTGAGGATACAACAACGGCTTATGCAAGCTCTGTATGGACCGGTAACGGTAAAACGCACATCATCTTGTCAAATGATACAAATGAGCATAAAACAGTAGCGATTTATACCGATAAAGGAGAGAAACTGGTGTCTTTACAGCCATGTCCCTCACACTCTGAGGTGACAGAGGACATGACATTCGCGGACTTTCCTTTTGATTATGATTATTCCCTTGATTATGAGGCGGAATGGGTTGTCTGCTATGAGATAACAGGTGAAAAGGAAACGCTTATCAGGCATTATAATCCTAAAAAGATCACTCTGTACAGAACGGGGGCGGGGGAAGTGGTAACGGAATAGTCACTGCCCGACATTATATTGATAAAACGGAGGAGAACGTGAAAAGACATCATGGTGTTTTGACAGTTACGTTGATCTTTGTTGTGATTCTCTTTGGCAGTGTGATATATGGAAGGATAGAGTCGCATAAACCTTTCAATTCCATTAGTGTCAGGCTGGAATATCCGGATCACACTCAGGAAATATCACTGATAAAAAACGAAGATAACGTGTTTGAACTATATGTTCCAGGCAACTTGGAACTCAACAATGTAAAGCTTGTTTTTGACGGGTTTGATGAATTGAACATCGGCGGGATGAAATTCCTGACGGATGGTTCCATAGAAAGTCTGGAACCGGGAAAAAGCTATGAAATAAAGGCTAAAAACAGCAAAGGGACAATTGTTGTTTATCATGGCAGCAAGGTGGCATCTGTATTTTTGGACAGTCAGCTGGATATTATAGCTATGCTGGAGAAGGACAAGGATTATGACGTCCCGTTTACAGCAAGCGTATATGATGAAAACGGAGCGGTTGATTTTAACAGTTCCGACAAAAATGACAGAGTTACGTCACATGGAAATACAACCGCTTTGCTGAAAAAACTCCCATTCGAGATGAATTTTGCCGATAGTCATCCGCTTCTGGGTATGGGAGAGGCGCAAAAGTGGATTCTTCTGGCCAATGCATTTGATCAGACAAATCTTCGCAACAGAATTGCATTTGACGTTTCTGAGCGGCTTGGTATGGAAAAAACCCCTGAATCGGAATACGTGGACTTATACGTTCACGGCGAGTACCAAGGCCTCTACCTTTTATCCCAAAAAGGCGAAGTTGACAGAACGACGAACACGTTAATATGTGCGAATCAGGTGAATAGGATCAGGGGGAAAGAAGACTGGTTTATCACTAAGAGGGGACGATGCATTGAGGTTCTGGACTTTAATTACTCTGATTCTTATTTGAAGAGTGCAGAGGAAAAGGTACAGAAGATGGAAGCTTCGCTGTTCAGTGATGATGAATCATACAACGGGTATATAGATACAGAGTCCTGGACAAAGCGCCTTTTGATCGATGAGGTATTGAACAACCTTGACGCTGAAAAGTCGAGCTCATACTACTATTGGGAAACAGCGGACGAGAACTCCTTGATCATGGCAGGCCCGATATGGGATTATGACCTGAGCCTTGCCAATATAAATTCAAAATGGACGTATGGAAGCGACCGTCCGAATCAGTACTTTGCATATGTCCAGACCTGGATGCCGGCATTAATGCAGAAAAGTTCCTTTAAGGATTATGTAGTCTCATATTATGTGGAACAGTTCAGGCCCATTGTTACGGATTATATGACCGGGGATCTGATAAATCTTAAGGAGCGCATACGGCTTTCTTCAGAAATGAATTACGTCCGGTGGCAAAGCCGGTTATTTGAAAAAGAAACACTGGACGAAGCGATCAATAACATGGAATCGTTCCTGTGTGAACGGATGCAGTTCCTGCTCCGTCTTTGGACAACAGATGAGACATATCATCAGGTTAAAGTCGGTAAAGATCTGGCAGCAAAATATATTGTCTTTGACGGCGAATGCTTTGAAAACGTTCCTTCGGGAGAAGAACTTGGCATAGACCATTTTTCTTTCTGGGTGAATTCTTCCACAGGCAAAAAGTTTGATCCGACAGAGCCGGTTACCGAAGATATCACCTTGATAGAGAAAAAACAGAATGTCGGTCTTATTGAAAAACTGTTGAGTCGTAAGCTCATTTTCCAGATGATGGTTGCAGGAGTTCCGTTTGCACTTCTGTATCTTGTGTTACTGGGCATTAATCTTAAGCGCTTGTGGAAGGAGAGGGAACGTGGAAAACGACAATTATCGGCATGAGTACAAATACCTCATTTCCTATGGACAGTTGAAAATGCTCCAGAATCGTCTGAACAGATTGATGCCGGTGGATCCTCATTGCGGACCCGATGGCATGTACAACATTAGTTCGCTTTATTTTGACGATTATTATAACAGTGGTTTCTATGATAACCTTTCCGGAGCCGACCCCAGAGAAAAATACCGTATAAGGATATATAACCACTCTGATGAGAGGATTTCACTGGAATGTAAGCGCAAGGAAAACGGAAAGACGTTGAAAAAAGCGTGTGTTATCAGTAAAGACCAATGCGAGACGATGATGCGCGGAGGTGTGATCCCTATAACGGCAGAAACCCCAAAGGTTTTAAAAGCAACGATGCTTAAGGTGCTGAACCAAGGCCTGCATCCTGTTGTCATTGTCGAGTATGATCGAATCCCATATGTGTATAGAAATGGGAACGTCAGGGTAACGTTGGACATGAACATGTCATCGTCAAGCTATACACAGGATTTCCTGGACAATAAGGCGCCTAAAAGGCCTATAATGGAGAAGGGGAATCATCTGCTGGAGGTGAAGTTTGATGAGTACATACCGGACTTTATTTTCAGGGCACTCCAGTTGGATAATTTGGAACAGACGGCGTATTCAAAATATTTTCTTTGCCGTAAATACAGCTTATAAGAAAGGCTTAAGGAGGATTTTATGGAAGACATTTTTAAAAAGTCATTTTTAGAGGGTTATGCCAGCGCCAGTATCAGCGCACTTTCTGTTGCCACAGCTTTGATCATTACATTGGCTATCGGTTTTTATATTTTCTGTGCTTATCGTGTTCTGACGAGAAAGACATTTTACTCAAAGAACTTCAATGTTTCACTTGTAGGGGTAGCACTTATTACAGCTGCGATCATTGTTACCATTCAGTCGAGCATCGTTGTTTCACTCGGTATGGTGGGTGCGCTTTCAATAGTTCGTTTCAGAACAGCCATTAAAAACCCTATGGATCTTATGTTTTTGTTCTGGTCCATCAGTGTAGGCATTATCTGCGGCGCCGGCTTTGCTATTTTTGCGGTTATTTTGTCAATAGTTGTGACTGTCGCATTGGTCATCCTGGAGTTCATTCCTGTGGCTAAGGCACCCATGATCCTCGTTGTCAATGCGTCCGACCCCGATATGGAAAAGACGGTGCGTAAGGTTGTAGAGAAGTATGTTAAGCATTACAGCGTAAAGAGCTGCAATATGACAAGCAAGACGCTTGACCTCACGATCGAGTTAAGGATCGCGGATGGTGCGGATCTGGTCAGAGAGCTCGTTAAGACAGAAGGTGTGCAGGCTGCAACACTGTTGAAGCATGATGGAGAGGTAACGTTTTAACGAAATTTTACCGTTGAGTGGATAGACGGAGAATCAGTTTTGGAAAATACAAAAAAAACCACAAAAGCAAAAATAAAGAAATACTATGAGTTCCTTACTACCAAGGTGCATCTTATGCTGGAGCAGAAAAAGTTCAGGCATGATGATGTTTTGCTGAAGTACATTCTCAAGAAAAAAGAGAGTGATACATTGGTGATAGTTCTCAGTTCATGCACCCGTAAGGGCATTAAAGCGCGATACAACTATATGAGAACGCTGAAGGATTTTAATGTCAATCAGTTGTTTATCCTCGATGATTTTGGCGAGGACAAACGAGGCAGTTACTACATCGGGCATGATTTCAAGTTTGATGAGGATGCAGCGGTAAAAGCACTTGTAGAGAAAATAGCTGATGAAATTCATGCGAAGACGCTTATTTTCTGCGGTTCCAGTAAGGGCGGCTGGGCTGCTGTCAATTTTGGACTGCAGTTTGAAAATTCCTATGTGGTGGCCGGCGGGCCGCAGTATTTCCTGGCTGATTATCTGCGTGACAGCGGCAATCTGTCCTCGCTGAAACATATAGTTGGTGAGGAAACAAAGGAAAAGCTTGAAAAAGTAAATGCTTATCTGGGCGACAGAGTAAAGAATGATCCTTTTATCGCAACTCAGCACATTTACCTGCATTATTCGGAAAAGGATCACACCTACAAAGAGCACATACAATACATGCTGAATGATATGAAGGCTTTGGGCTATGATATTAAAGAGGATGTAGAGCAGTATGAGGATCATTCCGATATCAGCTACTATTTCCCGGGATTCCTTGTAAATTCGATAAATGATATTTTGGGGAACAACAAATGAAAAAAGTATCCGTTATAGTTCCGGTATACAATACAGAAAAATATCTTGAAAAATGCCTTGATTCCATAGCAAACCAAACACTGGAAGACATAGAGATAGTTATTGTCGATGATGGATCTACGGATTCGTCTCCTGAGATCATCCGGAAATTCAAAGAAAAATATCCCGACAGAGTGAAGACTTTTGCACAGCCGAACGCAGGGCAGGGCAAAGCAAGAAATGTCGGCATAGGCTTAAGCGATTCGGAATATATAGGATTTGTCGATTCGGACGATGTCATAGACGTGAATATGTATTCGGATATGTATGCCACCGCTGTCAAAAATGATGCCGATCTGGTGGAATGCGACTATTCGTATGTGAACGAAAAGGATGAGCGTATCCCAAAGTATGGTTTTGTAAGGGCGTACAAGGATCAGAAAGATATGTTTCACAGTCCGCTGGTCTCGCCTTGGAATAAGCTTTACAGTGCATCTATACTAAAAAAGCAGAATGCATCAAACGCCCAGATCACTTTCCCGGAGGGACTTATTTACGAGGACACTTCTTTTTTTGTAAAAGTCATCCCGGAGATAAAGAAGTTTGCCTTTATAGATAAAGAATATGTTACTCATTACCTCCGTCCCACATCAACGATGAGTGTAAACAAGAGTAAGCGCGTAAGTAATATATTTGATGTGCTGCAGGATACAATAGACTATTATAAAAATAATGACCTGAACGCAGAATACAGTGATGAACTGGAGGCGTTTTGCGTAAGGATCCTTACCGGAAGTTCTTTAAAAAGGATCGCGCACATTCCTGACAGATCCATCAGGAAAGATTATATGGATCTGACGGTGGATTTTCTGAACAGCCGCTTTCCGGAGTACAGGAAAAATCCATATATCAAAAAGGACAGGCTTAGGCTTTATTACGCCATTTTCAACAGGTTTACCATAAAGATATTTACCATTATTTTTCGTATGAAATAGGTGAAAAGATGAAAACATCAGTAGTAATGGCAACCTATAATGGTTCGGAATTTATCAGAGAACAGCTGGATTCCATTAAAAACCAGACTATGCACGTGGATGAGGTGGTCATCTGCGACGACCGTTCAAAGGATGATACGGTGGAAATAGTGCGAAGCTTTATTGCCGATAATTCGCTCCAGGGCTGGAACATCGAAGTAAACGAGGTGAATCTCGGATACGGTTCCAATTTTAATAAGGCTCTGCTGAAGGCATCGGGCGACTACATCTTCTTCTCTGATCAGGATGATATTTGGGAGTTGGACAAGGTGGAGACCATGGTCCGCATAATGGAGGAGAACAGTGATATAAAGCTTCTGTGCTCTGAATTTGAAATTTTTTGTACCGGCGGAGAAAAACCGGAAAATACCGGCAATTGGGACGGTAGAAATCTTTGCGACAGATCGCTTGAAAAAATAAATTTAAATGCACACAATATTTTCATAGGCAGTCTTGGATGTGACATGTGCATCAGGGGAAGCTTTGCCAAGCAGATTGCCCCGTATTGGTTCACAGGGTGGGCTCAGGATGAATACGTATGGAAAATGGCGCAATGCGCAGAAGGATGTTACATTTATCACTTTCCTCTGATCAGGCATCGCGTGCATGCTCATAATGTTTCCATGCACAAGATACACGACATAAACAAGCGTATCAGATTCCTGGAGGATCTCAAAAAAGGAAACGAGGCGTGCAGGAAGTTTGTGGCGGATACCACCGGTAACAGAGAGTATATCAGGCTGATCGACAAAAACATTAAGTCTGAGGCTATGCGAATAGATTTATTAAAGAATTGCAAGGTGTTAAATACCATACCCCTTTTGTTTTACGGGAAGTATTACCACAGCAGAAAATCGCTTCTGATGGAGCCTTGGATAGCACTGAAACAGAGAAAACTCTTGAAAAACCGTGGGTGAAAATGGTATAATAACAAAGATTTGACCAACAATTCACTCCAAAGGGAGGAACAGATGAAAAAAGACAAGGAAAACGTTAATATCGAGCGTGACGATGACGGCGGTAAGAAGAGAAAGACCTGGCTGGGCATCCTTCTTATCGCGCTTGAAGTTATTGTTATAGTTGTGCTTGCCATCATCCTTATCAGGCAGAAGCGTAACAACGAAAAGGTACAGGGTGAAAAACAGGATCAGGCACAGGAACAGTACAATCAGCATCAGACCGAGGTCGTAAAGACACAGTTATTTAACTATCTTTATATAAACGAAGTCAGCGCGGCCGGTAATGTTGAGATATACAATTCCAGTGCTTATGATTCTGATATCGCAGAGGATTGCATCCTTTATGTAAACGGCGAAAAGGCCATCACCTATACAGGAAACATCAAGTCAAAGGGAGTACTTCTCGGAAGTACAGGTTTTGCACTTAAAGAAGGCGACAACCTTGCGCTTTATTACGGTGGCAATCTTGCCGATCAGATGATGCTTCCCGAAATGCAGGCATCAGCATCATACGGAAGAAATGCCGAAGATCTCAATGTGTTCGCGTACATTGCTCCTACACTTGGCAAGGGCAATGACGGAGCAGAGATATTCCTTCTTGACCAGCCTTATGCTTCCGCACCTTCCGGATTCTATGATGAAGCATTCAGACTTTTCATTTTTGCAAAGGAAGGTCAGAACGTTTATTACACACTTGACGGCACGGAGCCCACTTTAGAGTCAAAATTATATTCAAATCCCATTACGGTCACGAATGTTTCCGGAAATAATAACGTTTATTCCGCAATCGCGGAGACTTCCGTTGTCGACGGCATCCCTTCGACCGATGTTGATAAGTGCGTTGTGTTAAGGTTTGCGGTTATTGACGATGAGGGCAAAAAGGGTCCTGAAAAGACAGGCAACTATTTTGTGGGATATGGTACAAGAGCGGCATACAGGGACATCCCGGTACTTACTCTGATAACTAATCCCGAGAACATGTTTGACTATTTCTCAGGTAACTACCTGCTCGGCGAAGCCTATGAAGACGCTATGGCACGCACCGGTAACACCGGCGTGAACGACGCAGATTATTACAAAGGCTGGGCGGCTGATGGCGTATATGAGTATTATGAGAACAACAAGACCATCAGCGGCAAGGGAAATATGTCATTTACAGTTGTGCGTGATGATGCGATTGAGTATTCTCAGAAGTCTCTTAAAGTGACCATAGGTGACAGCATAGGTCTCAACTGTGCTTCTGTGAGTGACTATCTCCATAAGGGAAGCAATACATTTATCCTTGACGCTTCGGGCTATGACAATACATACAAGCTTCGTGATATTCTTGTAAACGAACTTGCGGCCGAGACTTCGGTAATGATGAAGAATATCAGGCCCGTTGCCGTGTTCATCGACGGCGAATACTGGGGCGTATACTGTATGCAGGATTATTACGACAAGGAATATATCTCTGCGATGACAGGGATCGATGTTAATAACATCGTGCTTGCCGACACGGATAAGCAGAACGTGACAACTCAGGAAGATATGGATCTTTATACTGAACTGTATGAGTTTGTTACAGAAAACGATCTTACGATTCCCAACAATTATAACAAAGTTAAGAACCTTATGGATATACAGAGTTATATCGACTGCTACGGTATACACATATATATCGGAGACTCTGCGTACCCGAAGGCAAATGATTACATTTGGCGTTCATATAAAAAGGGAAGCAATGAACTTGAAGATGGTAAGTGGCGCTGGGCATTTGGTAACGCAGATGTTTCCATGAAGATATCAAAGCTCACCAACTTCAGTCTGAACACTTATTTGAGACCGCAGATTGATGGCGATCTTTTCCTGAGAAGCTTAATGAGAAATCAGGATTTCAACAAGCAATTTGTTGAAACCATGAATCGTATGGCTACGGAGTATTTCGCTCCGGAATTGGTTGACACATGGCTCACAGAGACCACAGGCGCGCTGTCAAAGGCTATTGTTCGCTCTGCGCTCAGATTTGGTATCACGATCACGGACACATCGGTTTCAAATGCAGCTGACGTAATAAGGACTTTCTTTGACAATCGTGCAGAGTATATGCAGGTTTACACAGAGAAGTTCTCAAAGGAATCTCTGCAGCGTAAGTTTACCCCTCCCGTGGAAAAAGAGGAGTAACAGGCGGAGAAACTAGCAAGAAGGCACTATAGATATTTTGGGGGATTTATTTTGAAAGTATTTGCCAAAGACCTTGGTGAACTGGTAAAAGCGTCACTTGAAAACAGAAAACCTGTCGTGACAGGTGAAAAGCCAAGTGTGAACAAATTGATCTCGTTCGGTAACGTGAACCACATGGCCTATCTCATTTTGACATCGGCTCTTAACGCTTGGGAATGGGATGAAAATGAAGCGGCAATGCTCAAAACCGGCGTTATGCGCTGTATGTATACCACCGCTGTACAGATTTGTGAGCAGAAGCGCCTTGAGACGATTTTGGAAGCAAGAGGCGTGAGGTTTCTCATGATGAAAGGCGCGATCCTCAGGAATATGTTCCCGCGTGTTGAACAACGTGAAATGGGAGATATCGACCTGCTGATCTATCCCGAATGTTTTTCTGATGCCGAAAGAGTGCTTCTTGAGAATAAGTATACCGTTATCGAGGATATAAAGCAGCATAAGATATTCAGATCACCTTCAGGGGTCGTGGTTGAGGCACATCATACACTTTGCGATCGAGTTACAGATAAAAACATGTATGAGTACTTTCTGGATTATTCGAGGCATGAGCTTAAAGAGGGAACTAAATATACCTATCGTATGACGAATGAGGATTTCTATATCTATCTTTTGGCACATATGGCGCGCCATTTTTATGTCAAGGGCTGCGGTGTCAGAAATCTTATAGATATCTATATTTACAACAATGTAATGGCCGGTAAACTCGACAGACAGTATATCGAAGCGGAACTTGCGAAGATAGGGATACTTGATTTTACGATCCAAATGGAGAAGCTTTCCAAAGTCTGGCTTGAAAACGAAGAATCCTCTGAGATTTTGGACAATACTCTTGAGTACATGCTCGAAGGCGGTAGTTACGGCTTTGATTATAATGGCATTTGGAGCCGTTTTGCAAAGCTCGATCTTGAGGATTACAGCAGAAAAGCGCTTAAGAGATGTTACTATTTTCCTCCTTTGGCTTATATGTCGGAAAAATATCCCGAACTTGAGGAACATGCCTGGCTTCTGCCGTTTTTCTGGATAAGACGAGGCTGGGAAACTATATTTACTTCAAAAAAACAGCGCGGTAAAAAAGAAGAACGAAGACATCATGTTGATGATGTAGATGATGCTACCATCAAAAAAATGTCGGAAATATACAAAAATATGAATTTCAATTTCTCATCTCATTGATATGGGACGATCCGGCAGATGAATGCATTGATATCGAGACATGAGACGAGGTGCTTATGGTAAGCATTATAGGCTTCCTTAAAGAAAACAGATATAAAAAGTGGACGTTGCTTGCGTATCTCTACTCGTTGGAATTCAGGTTTAAGATACTGACGGTAAAGCCGGACAAGCTTAAACAGGAGTGGGGCATACGCGGTGAGGAATCTTCATGGGAAGAGGAAAAGCAGAATTATTATATCGCTCGCGGGGTTTCCCGTGTCGTTAACCGCATCTGCAATAAGACCAAGTGGGAAAGCAAGTGCCTGGTCAGGGCGCTTACCGCACAAAGACTTCTGAAACAAAAGAACATTCATTCTACGATGTATCTCGGGTGCGGTACCGATGAAAACGGAAAAATGGTTGCGCATGCATGGCTTCGTGTAGGAAGCATGTTTGTTACCGGCGGAGACGGAAGTAAAAAATACGCTACAGTGGATAAATTTATGGTATAAATTTGTAATATGCTCTGAGATCAAAATAGCCACTATCGTTTTGCGGTAGTGGCTATTAAAACACAAACCAATACAAGAGGTGAAAGAGATGAAGATAGCGGTAGCAGGCACTGGATATGTCGGACTTTCGATCGCAACATTACTTGCGCAGAAAAATGAGGTTTACGCTGTGGATATCATTCCCGAAAAAGTGGAAATGATAAATAACAGAAAGAGCCCCATCCAGGACAAGGAGATCGAGGAATTTCTCGCGACAAAAGAACTGAACCTCACTGCAACACTTGACGGTGACAGTGTTTACAAGGATGCGGATTTTGTGGTGATCTCCACTCCCACAAATTACGATCCGAAGAAAAACTATTTTGACACATCTTCCGTTGAGAGTGTGATAAAGCAGGTGATAAATGTCAATCCTGACGCGGTTCTCATCGTAAAATCCACTGTTCCCGTAGGCTTTACCGAGGATGCGAGACATCGTTACAATTGCGATAACATCCTTTTCTCTCCTGAGTTTTTAAGAGAGGGAAAGGCGCTCTATGACAACCTTTATCCTTCAAGGATAATCGTGGGCGTGCCTGTGGGCAACAAGCGCCTTGAAAAGGCTGCACACACCTTTGCGGATCTTCTTAAGGACGGTGCGCTGAAAGAGGATATCGCGGTTCTTTTCATGAATCCCACTGAGGCGGAGGCTGTAAAGCTTTTTGCAAACACATATCTCGCACTCCGAGTATCATATTTCAACGAGCTTGATACCTACGCGCAGGTGAGAGATCTCGATACAAAGAGCATCATCGAAGGCGTATGCCTCGACCCCCGTATCGGAAGCCATTACAACAACCCGTCCTTCGGCTACGGCGGATACTGCCTTCCCAAGGACACAAAGCAGCTCCTCGCAAACTACAACGATGTGCCGCAGAACCTCATTTCGGCCATCGTTTCAGCAAATACCACGCGTAAGGATTTCATCGCGGAATCCATCATTGAGAAAAATCCAAAGATCGTCGGTGTGTTCAGGCTCACTATGAAAGCCGGCTCTGACAATTTCCGCCAGTCGGCGATCCAGGGCGTTATGAAACGTATCAAGGCAAAAGGCATCGAAGTGGTCGTTTATGAGCCCACAATGAAGGAAGACGAATTCTTCGGCTCAAAAGTATACCGTGATCTTGACGAGTTCAAGTCCGTATGCGATGTGATACTTGCAAACCGTTACAGCGACGACCTTAAAGATGTAATGGACAAGGTCTATACAAGAGATCTGTATTTCAGAGATTGAAAGGACTAAGATGAAACTGCTTGTTACAGGAGCCAGAGGACAACTGGGAACAGATGTTGTTTCCGAAGCAAAGTCAAGAAATATCGATGTTTACGGCGTGGATGTGCAGGAAATGGACATTACGGACGCCGAAAAAGTCATGAGCGTGATAGGAGATTACAAGCCTGACGCTGTGATCCACTGCGCTGCATGGACTGCAGTGGATGCTGCGGAGGACGAGGAAAACCGTGACCTTGTGATGAGGATAAATGCCGACGGTACGGCAAACATCGCACGGGCCTGCAAAGAAACGGGCGCGAAGATGCTTTATATTTCCACGGATTACGTGTTCAACGGAAAAGGCGAGACCCCTTGGGATCCCGACTGCAAGGATTATGCGCCGCTCAGCGTATACGGTGAAAGCAAACTCCGCGGAGAACTCGCTGTTTCCGAGATACTTGACGACTACTTTATCGTACGTATCGCATGGGTATTCGGGAAATACGGCAAAAACTTCGTAAAGACCATGTACAATGTCGCAAAGAACCATGACGAAGTGAGAGTGGTATGCGATCAGGTGGGTACGCCCACATATACACCCGACCTTGCGCGTCTCCTGGTCGATATGATACAGACCGACAAATACGGCTATTATCATGCCACAAATGAGGGCGGTTATATTTCCTGGTACGATTTTACCTGCGAGATCTATCGTCAGGCGGGCCTTTCCACAAAGGTTACACCTGTTACGACTGCGGAATACGGGCTTTCCAAGGCAAAACGTCCGGAAAACTCACGTCTTGACAGGTCAAAACTTGTGAAAAACGGATTCACTCCGCTCCCTGACTGGCGAGATGCGGTAAAAAGATATCTTGAGATACTAAAGGAAGAGGACAGATAAATTTGGAAAAATCCGCATTTTTCAGCCCGGAGATAGAGAGCGAAAAGATAAACGAGCTTTCCGCAAAACTCCTTGAGGTTACCGAACAGCTTCAAAATACGAACAATGAGCTTTTAAGAGTGCAGCGAGAGAGAGAGGAAATGCTCTCAAACATAGCTCACGATTTAAGAGCACCGCTCACCGCGATAAGATCTGCCTATGACTGCCTGACTCTCGATTCGCTTACCAATGATGAGAGAAAACAGTATCTCGGCACCATGGACAGAAGGCTCAAGACCTTGGAAACACTGGTATCCGACATGTATTACCTTTTCTGTGTCGAGGACACCGGAAAGAAAATGGATTTTACCACGGTCGATGCTGCGCCGTTTTTTGAAGAATATTTTGTCGATGCAACGACAGACGAAAGGTATGACAACAAGGATACCCAGCTTGAACTCGATCCGGATCTTAAGTGCTCCGTTTCCATTGACATCCAGAAACTCATCCGCGTGCTGGACAATCTTTTTACAAATGCCTGCAAATACTCCGATGACGGAGCATTGATAAAACTTTCTGTTCAAAGGGCGGACAGCTCCTGCTTTCCTGAGGATGTGCCTTTGGAAAAACGTGAAAACATGCTGCTTGTCAGTGTGGCTGACGGCGGGTACGGGATACCAAAAGAAGACCTCAAAAAAGTATTTGGGCGCACCTTTACGGTATCGTCAGCGAGGACGCCTAATTCCGCCACGGGAAGCGGTCTCGGGCTTTCCATCGCAAGAGCAATAATAGAGCGCCACGGCGGTTCAATGTGGTGCGAGAGCGAGCTCGGAAAGGGCAGCACGTTTTCGTTCACGCTCCCGATAATAGATAAATAGAGTATAAACAACGAGGTTATACTTTATTTAGATGAATGATTTTTTTGATAGAATTGTTTACATCGGCGATTAATAAGGTATAATACAGACAGTTCACTTGAAAGTATAGTTTTAAAAAGGAGTTATAGTATTGAGATTTGAGATCATCAGACAACTGAAAAGAATAACTGCTGCGGTACTTGCGTTCGCTCTTGTTCTTGCTGTGACAGGTTGTGCGGTGGGCGGAAAGTACTGGTACGAGACCAAGAACCTCGATGTTCAGGTCGGTACCGAGTTTTCGGGGACCATCAGTACCGGAAACGTATCTGACTCGCTTGACGCGGACGGCATCACCACAGCGGCTGTAGAGATCCCTTACGTACTTGTTTTTTCGGAAGAAAAGTCCGAGCTTGACGGATATTACAGACTGGTCGCAAACTTCGGCTTTGACATCTCGGACGTGGACGCATGGCTCGTAATGCCCGGAATACTTGATAAGTACACCGGAAAGATCTTCACCTTCGGAACATCCGTCGGAGAGAATTCCAGCAGCACCTGCATCCAGTCGTTCGTAGTGGGAAACAAGACATATCAGGCGCTCGCTTCTTCTTATTTCGATCAGAAGAGCGGAACGCTTATCTTCAAGGTCGATGTTCCCGAGGATTACGACGGACTCTGGTTCTTCCTCTCAAACGACGATGTCGAGCTGGAAGAGGCCATAGTAAGCCTCAGAGGCAACAACAACTACTTCGATGAAAGCCCTTATGTAGGAAAAGCAGGTGACGTTTTAAAGACCTACACCCAGTACTGGTTCTGCTATGACAGGGAAGCGGCAAAGACAGAATAGACCTGCAACTTTATAACATTTTTATTACATATCTTTACATATCCGGCAAATGTGTTACAATAATATCAGCCGAAATTGTTAATTAGTGGAGGTAGAAAGATGAAGACTTGGGATAAGCCTGAAGTTAAGGCCGTAGAGATCAGAGATACCGCATGGGGAGCATATCCTCTCGGAAAAGCTGATGCAAACGTATATGTAAACAGTATCGAAGCACTCAACCAGCAGCTCAGATTAAAGAAGACTCCCGACGGAGATCCGCCGACAGAGGACCTTTTCAGCGGAGAGTGATAAACAAATGTATATAGGCCGAAGGCGTTCCTTCGGCTTTTTTTCGTAAGGAGAAAAAATGTATCAGTATCGCGCATACGGTGTGGGGATCCATTCCGATTTTCAGCTTTACAATTTTGTTGAGGAAGAGACCGAAGCAGATGTATTTATCCGAAAAGTAGATACCGGACTGGACCGGGAGGAATATGAAAAGAAAAAATGCTGGATAGGCATGGAAGGCAACTACGGCTGGGTGATCAGCAGGTTTGCCCAGTTCTTCGTGCGTGACGGGAAATACATAGACATATATGTGGACAAAGAGGCCCCATATCTTGAAATATCAGCATTTATCTGCGGGTGGTGCATGGCATTTCTGTTTACGCAGAGAGGGTATTCGGCCATCCACTGTTCTGCGCTGGAATTTGGCGACGGGTGTGTGCTGGTGTCCGGCGTAAGCGGGGCCGGCAAGTCAACTACCGCCATGGAACTTATAAAACGCGGACACAGATATCTGGTGGATGATATAGCCATGATACGCCCGGATGACGGATTCATTGTACAGCCTGCATTTCCCATACAGAAAATGTGCAGGGATGTGGCTGAAAAGAGCGATGGAAAAGACCTTCTCTTTGTGGATGCGGATAAGGATAAGTTTGCAAAACTGAACCTTGATGATTTCTGCAATACTCCCAAACCATTGAAAGGCATTGTGATGCTGAATAAGGCGGAGACCGGAAATGTTACGGTGGATGAGTCGCAAGGTGTGCGGAAATACTTCAAAGTTTTCAGTACGTTATTTATAGGCTCATTGTTCGTAAAAAACGGTATAAATGAAGGGGAAAAATACAGGATGCTGAAGCTGGCGGAAAAGATCCCTTACATTGAGATCACCAGGCCTTTGGACAAGGACACATTACAGGAGATCTGCAACATTATCGAAAACAGGTTTGCTAAGGAGAAATAGATCATGTCGGCAATATGGGGAATCATAGGACGAAACGGCACAGAAACAGACACTTTGTTTGAAAAAATGACCGCAGTCACCAAAAAATACAGGATTGACCGAACAGAGACCTTGAAAGCAGGAAATGCCTCGTTTGCATGCGGACATGCACACATCACAAAAGAGGCTTTCAGCGATGTGTCTCCCGTATATGATGAAGAAAGTGGAGTCCTGTTTACGGCTGACGCTTTTCTGACAAACCGAAATGATCTTATCTCGTCGCTTGTACAAAAAACCGGGGCATCTTTGAAGTATGATGAAATGGGCGACGCGTATCTGTGTTTCTTGGCACTGAAAGCTTTTGGTGACGATTTTGTAAACAAGTTGCGCGGCTCTTTCGCTATGGCTGTGTACTATGAAAAAACAAATAAACTGGCGCTCTATACCGATCCTCTTTGCAGACGATATCTGGCATACCATGTAGAGAAAGGCTTTGTATGCTTTTCATCAACTTATGAGCCTATAAAAAAGTGCCTGAAAAAAGTGGAACTGAACGAAAGGTGCATATGCGAGTTTTACGCCGGTAATACACCTCGTTCTTTCAGGTCACCTGACCTGACAGTCTATAAGGATGTGTATCATGTGAACTGTGCACAGGTTGCATGTATTGACCTTACATCCGGCAAGAAGAGTGAGAAGACATACTACGAAGTCGGGAGGAACCAAAAGCCTTTTAAGATCAGTGATGAGGAGTGCAAGACTCTGTTTATAGATACTTATCGCAAAACAGTAAATAGTCTGCTCAGGTCGTCGGGAGAGACCGGAGTGCTTCTGAGTGGCGGTCTGGATTCTTCCTCTGCTGCAGCACTTGCTGCTGAGGAACTTGCCAGGGAGGGAAAGAAACTATACAGCTATACAATGCTTCCGGCATCCGGATATGAATATGTCAACAGCAGAACAATATCAGAAAATGAAAAGCCTCATGTGGAGGCTCAGAAAGAACTGCATCCGAATATAGTCACCAATTATGTGACGGGGGATGATGGCTGTATTTTTACCAGATTAAACGAATATACGGAATTTTTTGAAGGAC
>JAEEGF011441353.1_pt1 | contig 60625 bp, 41 predicted proteins | sample 9134171 | NCBI WGS metagenome assembly JAEEGF01 (sample SAMN16246542, study PRJNA631951) | gut metagenome | biome: gut microbiome; feature: rumen; material: AP-attached | host: Bos | place: Iran: Karaj | collected 2018-10 | reverse complement strand
GGACCGACATGCGCCGTTACCACTACAGTAACAACCGCAACCACTACGGCATCGGTGACAACCAGGAAATCGTTTATCCCACCCTGCGCCGTCCCTACAACCTCTATTCAGCCTACTGGATTGACGGCTTGACCGAGGAGCAGAAGGAGAACACCTGGATTCAGCGCATCAACTACGACCCCGAGACCGAGGAAAAGTACAATCGCCAGGAACTCGAGCGTCTGGGTGCCTACAAGAACTACAAGTGGTTGCAGGAACCCATGATATGGGCCCACAACTATGGTGAAGTCACCTCGTTGACTCAAGAGTAGTGAATAGTTAATAGATAACAGTTAATAGTTGACAACAATTATGAAACGATATAAATTATATGGACTGATAGCTCTGGTAGCGTTGCTTACCACCTCGTGTGCGATACATGACCCGTTTGCCGACAACGGACAACTCGGTCAGGTGCTGCCCACAGTGGACTGGGAGCAAGGCTCCACGGTGGTCAAGGCGGGCCGCTATGCCACTTTCAAGGGCAAGTACTATACCACTAGCGAAAAAGCGATTGACCACAGCGAGGTGTGGTGCCTTATCAAGCGTGAGCAGACCGCTACGGCGACCAGCAAGTTGACGACGTCGCTGGCTTACACCAAGAACTACTCCTTGACCGACACGGTGCGCTCCAGCCAGATGGTGGCGACTTATCCCCACAGCAAAGCCGAGTGGGACGGTTACGAGTATGTGCTGACCGACAGTTTCCCCACTTCCCGTACCCTCGCCCCTGTGACCTGGGTGAATCCTGAGGAGTGGGACCAGGAGAAGTTTGACAGTTATTATCCCTCGACGTTCCGGGACGAGTTCATGGCCTACATGGTCAACGCATTGACCAAGGACAGCACCTACTACAACGACCTGCGCAACGTCTATATCAAGTACAACTTCCCTATCGAGCTGTTTGAGCAGTTGAATGCCCAGTACAACATCGATTTTCCGACCGACACGACGACCGATGACAAGTCCAATGCCTGGTTCACCACCGATGAAGTGGACCATTACTACTACATCACGGTGGGCGATGACGGAAAAGCCATTTTCCATGAAATCGCCAACGAGAGTGATGCCCCGTCGGGTGTGAATGTGCAGCCGGTTTACAAGTCGGCATTTTGGCTCTTCTCGCGTTACAGCGATGACACGGGTGGCAAGATTACAACGGTGCGCCGCCAGTACATGCCCTATTTCAAGAGCATGCTCGAGACGATTCCCTTCACGTCGTGGATTTACAACACGGCCGATAAGGTCTACACGGTGAATTTCACCCGCACCTACTATCTGGAACCCCAATTCCGCGTGTATGACACCGACGGCAAGGTGGGTGTGACTACTGATAACAAAGAAGTGACGTTGAACTAGCTTTTAGCCATGAGCTATTAGCATCTAGCTGACTACTGAATATGAAGACATTCAATAAAATAGCATTCATTATCATGATGGCGATGTTTGCCGTGTCGTGTATCGACAAGACACCCGACTATGACAATTTTGCCACCAAGGATGTGGATTTTACCTATAGGGTGGACGATGACCGCTATGGTCTGGACTTCTATGTGGTATCGACAGTGGAGTTTACCAACACTTCTTCCAAGTCGGGCCAAGTGAGATGGGATTTCGGCGACGGTACAAGTTCCACCGAAATGAATCCCTCTCACAAGTATGACAAGGCTGGCATCTATCAGGTGACGCTGACGGTTGACGGCGTGGGAAGCCGCACCTATCCGTTGCTCATCTACGATATTGCTCCCATGTTGAGCGTTGTTGAGCAGAGCGCGACACCTGTTGTTATCAACGATGTGAACGTGAGTCTCGACATCGAGTTGCCCAATCCCGAGAATCTGACCTGCAAGTATGTGTGGACGTTCCCCGAGGGTACACGCGATGCCGAGGGTAACCTGATTACGACCTTTGAGGGCTACAGCCACGAGGACGGTACTATCGACAACCCCGGCAAGTTGACCTTCAGCAACATCGGTTCGCAAAAGATTACGTTGCAGACGTGGTTTGACATCAACGGTGAGAACCGCCGTCTGGAGGATAGCTATGTGAACGTGCAGGTGGGCTCATCAATTCCCGCTCCCACGCTCTACTATGCCACTCAGGGCGGAAATATCATGGCGGTGAAACTGGTAGACCTCTCCCAGCTGCCTCCCGGCACCAAAAACCTGCCGTTTGATATGGGCGTCAGCTCAGGCAATATGCCCACTACACTGGTATTTGCCACCGAGAAGACGGTGACCGAGACTGATGTCATTGAGCAGGACAATGTCTATATCCTGGACTGCGGCAAGCAGTATTACTACATCAACGATGAGGCCGGTAACCTGGGCGATGGCAAAATCACCGTCATGAGCGCCGACGGCTCAACGACCAATGTCATGGTTACCAATGTGGGCGGTCCCGCCTTCAACGACCCCTTCCAGGGTTGTACCGACGGCACCAGCCTCTACTACACCGACCGCAATACGGGAGTCCGTACGCTCCCGCTCACAGCACGTGGCGAGACCGAGCAGACCAACTACACCAGCACGGCTGGCTACTTTGTGATCAACAACCAGTTGAGTTACTACGGACAGGGCATCGCCTATGGTGCTATCCACACGGGACTTTACCTCGACCGCACGGGCATGTTCTGGTGGGGCAAGAACTATTCGGGTAACGGTATCTACCGCTTCCGTCCGAGCGATATCGGCAAGACCGGTACTGGCGTGCCCATTCCTCATCCCATCGTGCTCGAGACCACCCAGCCGCGCGCTTTCACGCTCGACGAGGACTTGGGCTACCTGTATGTGTGGATGACCAAGGGCACCACGCCTGGCGTGGGCTTCACCCAGTATCAGATTCCTGCCGAGAATGCCACGGTGACCTATGACAAGTATGTTCACTTCATCACCATGGAGGCCGATCCCATCAACACGACCGATGCTGAGGGTGTTTACACCACGCAGTTTGCCGTTGATGCCCAGACACATTACGTCTATTTCGGCTTCCGTGCCGCTACGACCGAGAAGACCTATACCACCGGACTCTACTACTTCAACCCCGAGGACGGCAAGGTTTATAACTTCAACGGTAACAAGGACAGGATTTTGGGTGTGTGCATCAACCCGCGCCTGACCAATCTGTTCTAAGGACATAAAAGTAGAGACGCAAAATTTGCGTCTCTACAAAACTCTGAGCTATGAAAAGAAATATAATCATAATGGCATTACTGGTGACATTTGTCGCCAGTTTTGTCATGGCAGCCGATATGCCTCCCAAACGGGAGCAGCGAGGCATCTGGATGACTGCCTACCTGAGCGATTGGCCCAGCGGCGCTATCACGGCTAGCAACACGCCCATCGTGCAGAATGCCTGCCGCAAGATGCTCGACACCATGCGCGTGAACCACATCAATGTAGTGTATTATCACGTCAGGGCGATGTGTGACGCAATGTATAACTCGGCTTACGAACCCTGGTCCAGCTATGTGTCGGGCACGCGTGGCGTGGCTCCTGCTTTTGACCCGTTTGGATTTCTTGTCGACGAGGCACACAAGCGTGGCATTGAGGTCTATGCCTGGGTGAACCCTTACCGCTATGGCCACGGCTCGAACCTGTGGGGACAAAGCGATCGTGACTACATCCACACTCATCCCGAGTGGTTGTTGACCACCAGCTATGAAACGGTGCTCAATCCCGGCATCCCTGAGGTGCGTCAACGCGTGGTGGACGTGTGCAAGGACATCATCGTGAAGTATGACGTTGACGGGCTGGTGTTTGACGATTACTTCTATAATCAGGACAATCCGTCATTTTCGCTCGATGCCGACCTGTATAGTGCCTACAAGGCCTCGGGTGGTACGATGTCGCAGGGTGACTGGCGCCGTGAGAACGTCAACCAGATGGTCAAGGACGTGAACGACATGGTCAAATCGACCAAGCCGTGGGTGCGCTTTGGCATCGGGCCAGCTGGCGTAGCCTGCAGTTCCCAGGCGGTGGCCGACCAGTATGGTGTGGAACCCAGCCCTGGAAGCGACTGGCAATACAACCAGATTTACAGCGACCCCATGGCATGGGTGACACGCGGCACAATCGATTTCCTGGCCCCGCAGGTATATTGGAAGACGACAGGCACTTTTACTGGCGTCACCACATGGTGGGGCAAGATAGCCGCCCGTTTTAACCGTCACATCTTCATCAGCCAGTGGATTCCCGATGAAGAAGGCTGGACGCTGGCAGAGTTTGTCAAGCAAGGGCGTGTCATGCGCGAAGCGATGGCTGCTGGTGGCAATCCGGGTATGGTTTACTTCCGCTACGGCACGTGGCGCAACAAGAAGGAGGTGATTGACGGTAAGGTGCGTCAGTTGCGCACCTGGCTCAAGGACAGCCTTTACTCGACGATAGCGCTGAATCCTGCCCCGGCGTGGCTAAATCCTGCCCAAACCTATACAACGGTAACCAATCTAGCCTATAGTGACGGCATCTTGTCGTGGGACAGCATCCCCAATGTGCGTTATGTCGTTTATGCCATCCCCGATGGAGTAGAGGACAATGATTTCCATGCCCAGGCCAAATATATCGATGGCGTGAGCTATTGGGCCTCCTATACCATGCCTGCCAATAAACGTGATGGCTACCGTTATGCCGTGTCGATTCTCGACCGCTGGGAGAATGAGTATGCTCCTGTGATGCCCGGTATAGAACCCACTCAGGCTGCACAGCCTGTACTGCTTTATCCCGAGGACGGTGCCGAGGTGCCTGAACTCTCGTTCCTGCAGTGGGATGGCAATGCAGCAACTTACATGGTGCAGGTTTATGCCGACCAGCAGATGCAGTCGCTCGTGGCACAGGTCGAAGTGGACTCGTTGAGTTGTCCCTTGACCAAGATTCCTTGCCTGACCAGCGGCACCTACTGGTGGCGTGTGGTAGCACGCGGTCTTAACCAGTGGGACAACGCGAGTGAGCCGCGCAATTTCACGCTGGGTGAGATGCGCATTACCTCGCCGGCTCCTGTAGCGACGGATGTTTCGCTGACTCCCGTCATCACTTGGACGGCTGGTGCTCCAGGTACTTCTTATCTGTTGGAATTGTCATCCAGCGAGAGGATGACCTCGCCCGATACAGTCCTTGTCGAAGAGCCGCAGTGGACTGTCCCCCGATATCGTCTGTCGGGTGCTACAACCTACTATGTGCGTGTTACCGCGACCCGTGGTGCGGCAACAGTGGTAACACCTGTCTCGTCGTTCACCACAATTGAAGTTATCCCGTCAGTGCCAGTATTTGTATTCCCCACTGAGGGCGATACGGTGCTCTATTCCACTGATGTCCTGCGATTTGTCCCTGTCGAGGGTGCAGGGTCGTTGAGGGTGCAAGTCAGCAGTTCTGAGACATTTCCCTCTCGTTCGACCTATAACGGCACACTCGAAGGCACCTTTGAGACCCCTCAACTGGGCACAATCAAGGGTGCCGGCAAGTTGACAGACGGTAAGACCTATTACGCCCGTGCCCGTTATGCCTATCGCACCCTTGCCACAGGCACGACTGCACAGTACACCGAGTATTGCGATGTGCGCACGTTTGTCTATCACGAGGCGGTTTTGGGTGACGTGAACGGTGACCTTGAGGTGAGTGTCGGTGATGTGAATGTGATTATCGGGGTCATTCTGGGCCTTCAGTATCCTGACTCCGTACTCAAGCGCGCTGACGTGAATGGTGACGGCGAGGTGACGGTGGGTGACATCAACCGGGTCATCCAGCTTATCTTGGACAAATAAGGCTTGCGTGACTTTCATAGGACTATTTGCTCATTATTGAAAACTTTTTCTTATTTTTGCAGCAAATGAAACGATTGATGTTGTTGTTGGCGGCGGTATTGCTGACGGTGAGTGCTGCCTACTCACGTTTGCCCAACTATCCGCCTGATTATGTCTATGTGACTATCGGCTCGACTAATCTGCCTATTGTGTGGATTAACGTCGGGGGCAATACTATATCCCGTACTGACCGCATCACCGCTACTATGAAGATTATCCATAACGGTGATGGCCAACTCAACTATGCCGATACTGTCGCGCATCCGGGGCAGCACGTTGAATATGACGGATATATCGCCCTGCGTTACCGTGGCGGCTCATCCTTTGACAACAGTCCTAAGAAACCTTATTCATTCCGTCCTATCAACAAGCCGCTCGAGCAGGGAGGTGAAAAGAAGAAAGTGAGCCTCTTGGGCATGGGAAAGGATAATAACTGGGCATTGCTGGCCCCCTATTCCGACAAGAGCATGATGCGCGACCTGCTGGCGTTTGAGATTTCACAGCCATGGATGGACTACACACCGCAGGGGCGTTTTTGCGAACTTTTCCTGGATGGCACCTACTATGGCGTGTTTATTCTGACCGAAGTCGTTTCCAAAGGCAAATATCGCCTGAATCTCGACGATCCTGGTGAAGAGGGCGACGAGCTCACTGGTGGCTATCTGCTGTCGGTCGAGCGCAATGACGAGCCTTATTATCGGTCAAAGTATCATCCCGTCTTGAACAATGGCCAGCCCATCAACAACCGGTACATTTATTTCCAATACAAGTCGCCCGACTTTGAGGAAATGACCCCGGCCCAACTGGAATATATAAAGAACCGTATCGACCAGATGGAGGACGCACTGGCTTCAGAGAACTATACCGACCCGGTTGAGGGCTACCGCAAGCATATTGATGTGATGTCATTTATTGACTACCAGATTGCCCAGGAATTTGCCCACAATGTGGACGCTTATCGCTTGAGCGGAAAGTTCTTCAAACGTCGTGACAGCCAGAATCCGTTGTTCAAGATGGTGGTGTGGGACATGAACTTGGCCTACGGTAATGCCGATTATTATGATGCGTGGAGAACGGATTTATGGTCCTATCAGGCCAATGACATCATGTATCAGAGAGATGCCTACCTGATACCATTTTGGTGGTACAAGCTCAACAATGACCCTAATTATACCGCTCAGCTCAAGCGTCGCTGGGCACAATACCGCCATAGTAACCTTCAGGAGGAATGGCTGATGGCCGTAGTGGACTCAATGGCCTATGTGCTCACGAGCAATGGCGCGATGGCGCGCAACACCCGTGCATGGCCACGTTGGGGCAAGTATGTCTGGCCCAACTACTATGTCTCAGTGAATTTTGATGATGAGTTGAACTACCTGAAGCAGTGGTTGGTCGCCCGTCTGAAATGGATGGATGAACAGTTGGGATATGACCCGACAGAACCTCTTCCTCCTCTACATGGAGATGTGAATAACGACGGTGAGGTAACTGTGGGTGACATCAACACCGTGATTCGAGTAATTTTGGGTAATGACGTGGGCCACGACATCCTTGAACGTGCCGATGTCAATGCCGATGGCGAAATCACCGTGGGCGACATCAATGCCATCATCAAGGTTATTCTAGGTGGTTGATGCCACCAAGAGGTTATGATGACTGCTGGCTGGAATAGAATACGCTGGGTAGCAGCGGACGCATGTTATAGGTCGAGGCCATCGATTCGCCGTAGGCACCCGCCGTGCGGATGGCAATGATATCGCCGCGACGGGTCAACGGCATGAGTTGGTCGTGGGCGAATACGTCGCTGGATTCGCACACTGGTCCCACAACTTCATATTTCTCGGTTTCCTGTTCTTGTGAGGTGATGTTTTGTACCTGATGATGGGCTCCATATAGGGCTGGCCTGATGAGGTCGTTCATTCCGGCATCCAGGATGGCAAATCTCTTGTTGCGGCTCTCCTTGACATATACCACGCTGGAAATCAGAGTGCCACAATTGCCGACGATAGCACGACCCAACTCGAAATGCAATTCTTGGTACTCTCTGAGCCGTATGCCCTGCTTGAAGGTGTTGAAATAGGCTTCCAGGTCGGGTAGGGGATGCTCGTCGGGATGGCTGTAGTCAATGCCTAAGCCTCCACCCACATTGATGACTTTGAATTTGATATCCTGCTTTTCATACTTGTCAATCAAGCGGTTGACGGTGTCGCACAGCATGGAATAGGGGCTCATATCAGTAATCTGTGACCCCAGATGGAAGTGCAGTCCTCCCAAGAGTATGTGTGGCAGGTCGATCGCGTGATTAATCACTTGATCCAGAATTTCGAGATTGATGCCGAACTTGCTGTCGGCGGTGCCGGTGGTGATATAGCGATGGGTGTGGGCGTCGATGTCGGGATTTACCCTGATGGCGATGCGTGCCGATTTGCCCATCTCGCCGGCAATCTGGTTGATGACCTCCAGCTCGGGTACAGACTCGACATTAAAGAACCCGATATTGTGTTCCAGTCCGCTCCTGATTTCCCAGTCAGTTTTTCCCACTCCCGAATAATTTATGTTCTCAGGGGCAAATCCCGCCTTGATGGCTGCTTCAATTTCGCCTCCACTTACCAAATCTGCCCCTAGACCATAATTAGCGATTTCCTTGACAATACGTGGGTTTCCATTGGCTTTGATGGCAAAATGCACTTTCCAACGCTGGTTGGCGGTCAAGCGGTTGATGGTTTCCAGCGTCTCGTGCAACAGGTCTATATCATAGAAATAGAAAGGTGTTCGCGTCTGCTTAACAGCATCAATAGCGAACTGTAAATGATTGAATTTTGGCATAATATTTCGGTCTAGTCCCATATTTTAACCATAAATTGTGACAAAGATAATCATTGTATTTTAATCATCAGTATAATTTTTGAATTGTAAACATAAATTTAGTATTTTTTAGAAAATAATTTTTTCAATGTATTTTGTCTATAAAGATATTTTTTGTTACTTTGCTAAATTAATATGTGCATATCAAATTCAATAAGCATAACAACTTAAAAACCAATTATTTATGAAAAAATTTCTACTTTCAGCTTTGTTGGCGGTATCGACAGTTGCCAGTTTATGGGCTGTGACCGATGGCGTGAAGTATGACCGAGTGAATGGAATCGGCATCAAGAACGTGTGGATTCAAGACCGTGTCCACACGCCCAATGAGTGGGGCAACCAGCCTTACTGCAACACCAATGCTCGTACCGCGGTGTTGAGCGACGGTTATATCTACATTGCCCGTTCCAATGCCAATACCATCATACAAGGTACCGATACCCTCACCCAGAGCGTTGTTTATAAAGTGAATGCGGCTAACGGTGAGTTGGTGAAGGAATTGCCCCTCACACTCGACGGTGCAATTTACGGTGGCGCTACCCTGAGTGCCAATACTGTGGGTGTGGACAATTTTGGCCATCTGTACATCTCCCCCTTCAGCAGTATCGTGTCAACACAGCACACAATCTATATGCTGGACGGTGATACCGGTGAGCTCACATGGATTGCCGACCTCGATAAGGCTGACGCCGTGCAGCGTCTCGACTATGTGGATGTTATGGGTGATATCACCCGTGAGGAGGCTGAGTGCAACATCATGAGTGTAGGTGCCAGCTCGGAATACATCTACCGCTGGCATGCCGACCAGGGTGGCGATTTTGAGGGAGGCTTTGATGGTGATCCCTATCTCGCTATCCTTGAGTTCTACCCCGAGACGGTGACCCAGTGGGGCTACGCTCCCGTTGCCAAGATGGTGCTGAATTCCGAAGATGACTTCAGTGGTGAACTCTTCTATATCGACGGCTTTACTACCTCGCCTATTCTCTATGACCTGACGGGAACGATGGTGGACAACTTCGAGGAGGTTGACCCTGCGTTCTGGCCGATGGATGTTGGTGCCAACGGTGTATGCGAGTTCACGCTCGACGGCCGCAACTTTATCGTCTATGTCGCTGCCCAGTACACTGGTGTTGACGAGGCTACCATGATTAACAAGGCTTGCCAGGTTTACATCTGCGAGTTGGGCGAGGGCATGACGCTTGCCGGTATGCAGCGTTACTGGATGGTTCCCGATGCGCTGGGTGCCATGAGTGACGGCGGTACGCGTGTCCAGAGCATGAACGTGGTTTATGGTACCGACGATGAGGGCAATGAGGAAGTAACCCTGTTCTTCTTCAAGAACTACAACGGTATGGCTGTTTACAAGATTGGTCCTAACGTCTATAGTGACGAACCCGGACCGCAGCCTGTTGTGCCTGGTGACGTGAACGGTGACGGTGAGGTCGGTATTGCCGATGTCAACTATGTGATCAACATGATTATCAAGGGCGACACCAACCTGGCTGGTGACGTGAACGGTGACGGTGAGATTGGTATCGCCGATGTGAATGCCATCATCACGATGATTTTGAATCAATAAGCCACCGCTAGGTGATTCTTCACTAGCAGAGTTATATTCCGCGGATTGTACGGAGTGTTAACCACGTCCGCGACAATCCGCGGTTTTCTATCCCATGCGGGAAATCCCATCCCGATGATTACTCAAAATTCAATAGCCAATTATTTAACAATCTATAAAACCTTCAAGCAATGAAAAAAATATTACTTCTTTTTGCCGTTACTTTATTTGCAGCACTGTCTGCAATGGCAGTGACCGACGGGCAGACTTATCCCGAGGTGAACGGCATCAAAATCGTGAATAAGTGGATTTTTGACCGTGTACACAGTGGCACGGCTTATACTAGCAATGCCATCTGCAACCAGCGCGCCCGCACGGCAACCATGGACCAGGGCATCATCTATGTGTCACGCAGTGAGGAACTTGCCACCATCGTGGGCAACGATACCATCTCCCAGTCGGTGATTCACCGTTTCTCGGCGGTTGACGGCAGTCAGCTCGAGGATCTGCCCCTGTACCTCGATGGTGCTCCTTATGGCCGTTTCCTGGGTGTGGCAAGCATCGGCAAGGATAGTTTCCATCACATTTGGGTGGCTCCCATGACGAGCAACGTGCAGCAGTATGTGCCTGTTTATTTGGTAGATACCGAGACTGGAGAACTCACCCTGGTTGTCGAGTTGGACAAGGGCGATGCTCCCCAGCGCACTGACTACCTCGATGTCATCGGTGACATCACGCTGGAGCAGGCCGAGTGCAACATCATGACCGTGTCGGGCTCTACCGCCGACCCCGGTTTCCCCACGTTGTATCGCATGCATGCTGACCAGGGTGGCGATTGGGAAGGCGGCTTTGACGGTGACCCCTATATGGATGTCATCAATTTCTATCCCGAAACCAAGACGGGCTTCTCGCTGGCTCCCGTCATCAAGATGATTGAAGGTCCAGACGAGGATTCACGCTATAGCGGTGAGATGTTCTATATCGATTGCTTTGATACCGCACCTGTGATTTACGACTATTCGGGCTCGGTGATTGACACGTTTGAGGATACTGACCCTGCGTTGTGGCCTCAGTCAACCCCCAACGGATGTATGGAGTTTGAATTAGAAGACAAGCACTTCCTGGTCTATGTCAATGCCGACATGAACGGCAATGGCCACGGATGCCAAGCCAACATCTGCGAGTTGGGTGAGGGACAGTCGCTGGCCGGCATGACCAAGTACTGGAAAATCCCCGCCGACAGTTTGGGCAAGTTCAATGACAGCGGTCTGCGTGTACACTGCTTCGCAGTTGAGTATGGCGTTGACAAGGATGGCTTCGAAGAGGTTACCTTGCTCACTTTCAAGGCTTTCAACGGTATGGCTGTATATAAGATTGGTAGGAATGTCGATGCCGGCACTGAGCCTCAGCCTGGTCTGAAGGGTGATGTAAACGGCGACGGCGAGGTGAGCATTGCCGATGTCAATTACGTGATTAACCTGATTGTCACGGGTAACAACAACCTGGCTGGTGATGTTAATGGTGATGGTGAGGTAAGTATCGCCGACGTGAATGCGGTCATCGAGATTATATTGAGGGGATGAAAAGGACAACAATTCTTCTTTCGCTAGTCTTTGCGTTGCTGGGCACGGTTACGTCCAGCGCGCGTGACCAGTGGGTGATTGGAGATAAGGCTTACGAAGTGGACACGCTCGTGTTCCCTCATCTGGTGGGACCGGGCGTGACCGCCGCTAAGTTTGACATCCCCGCTCTGCCGCTCAAGGTGAGTGTCACCGAGATGGACTTGACCAATCCGTACATCGTGATGGAGACCTGTCTGGGCGGTGAGAAATCGGTTGCGTGCGAGACGCCTGTCAACATGGCGATACGCAACACACGACCCGGTCACGAAGTGGTGGCTGCCGTCAACGGTGACTTTTTCATGACCTCGCCCACCAACGAGGTGGGTCTGCCCTTGAGTGGTCAGGTGCGCAATGATGAGTTGGTGCTCAGTGGCCATAATCGTGCATGCCTTGCGCTTGACGAGAACAACCGTCCCTATATTGACCGCTTGACATTCTCGGGGCGGGTAACGTCTGGCAGTCACTCGTTTGCGTTGAATCTGGTGAACCGCATGCGCTATGCCTACGAGAACATCGCTGCTAACCAGTCGTTCCTGTTCACCCGCAGCTATGGCCCGGTGACCTACGATGCATCTACCTCGGGTAAAATGGTGTTGCTGCGTCCTGCCGAGGGCGATTTCCGCTGGCTAGCCAATGGCATGGAGCATTGTGTCATCGAGGACATCTTTGATGCCCAGGGTTCAAGAACCATCCCTGATGGTAAGGCAATCTTGTGGCTCAAGGGCACCTATGCCAACCAGGTCGATTGGATGAACGTGGGCGATGTGCTGGACATCAGTTTCAGCTTCAAACTCAACAATGGCCCTCAAGACGTGAACATCCGTCAGCTCATTGGTGGCAGCAACCACATCATCATGCAGAATGGCCAGTTCATGGAGGACTGGGCCGAGCGCCATCCCCGCACCGCCATCGGCTTTAATGCCGACAGCACACGCCTCTACTTCGTTGTCGTTGATGGACGACACTTGACGTCGGTGGGTGTCACCCTGCTTGAGATGAAAGGCATTTTTGACGCTCTGGGCGCTGTCACTGCCGTTAACCTTGATGGCGGCGGCTCATCGTGCATGGTGGTCAACGACGAGGTGCTGAACCACCCCAGCGACGGTCCCGTCCGCGCTGTGGGTAACGGCTGCTTGCTGGTGTCGCTGGCTCCCGAGGACGATGAAATCGGCATCATCAGTTTTGAGCCGCGGTGCTATAATCTGTCAATTTCGGCAACCACGGCATTTGATGTGTGGGGTTACAATCAGTACGGTGTGCTCAAGACGCGCGATTTGCAGGGCTGCACTTTCTCGTGCGACCCCCAAGTGGGCACCTTCGACGAGGCAGGCTCATTCCATGCCGTTTCTGAGCCCGCATCGGGTAACCTGTATGTGACTTACAATGGCATTACCGCTTCACAGCCTGTCACCATCATGGAAGCGCAGTGGCAACTGGTGAGCGACAGCGTGGTCATCGACAGTTTTCATCCTTATGCTATCAACATCAACGGCATCAGTGGCTACGGATTGGATAAGGTGGACCCTTCGGTAGTGGCGTGGACTTCATCAGATGAGGAAGTCTGCGCTGTAGATTCTCGAGGCATCGTCACTGCCGTTGCCGATGGCCAGACCTTTGTGGGCTCCAGCCATCCGTTGCTTGCCGACTCGCTGCTGGTGCGCGTTGAGAACCCCAAGGGCCGCGTGACCACTGTCGAGAATGCCCCCATTGACCCTGAAACGTGGCAGGTGGCACAGAGCGGAGGCAAGGATAGGGTCATTACCGCCCTTGACCATGGCATGAAGATTGATTTCACTGGAGCAAGCTCCCGCAACCCGTATATTAAGATTTCCAAGACGGTGCAGATGTGGGGCATCCCCGACACGTTGCGTTTGCGACTCGTGCCTGGTGACCTGCAGATTAAACTGGTGAAGATGCTTGTCGAGACGGCTTACGGTGAACGTGTTACCGTGGAATATCCCGTCGAGACCTCTGAGGGTGAAATCACCATCGATGCGCCTGTGAGTGATGTGTGCGACGCTGCCGATTTGGGCAATTTCCCGTTGCATCTGGTGTATTACTATATCACCTATAACGCAGTAACGTTAGGCGGGCAATACAGCCTCGGGGTTCCCGGTATGGAACTGGTTTATGACAGTATGCCGGCAGATGAAGTGCTCGTGGGTGATGTGAACGGTGACGGCGAAATCTCGATCGCCGATGTCAATGTCATTATTCAGGCTATTTTGACGGACGTTTTTTTACCTGGCGCCGACGTGAACCATGACAGTGAAATCACCGTTGCCGACATCAATGCCGTCATCCGCATCATCCTCGCATGAGGTGGAATCTGTGAACTGTTTTCCTGATGATGTGAATGTGTCCATGAATCCGATACAAGGTAAATGAATACCATTAACACAGCAAATAGACTATAAAGAGATGAAACGTGAGGAATTTATGGTAGAAGTGTGTGCCAACGGGGTAGAATCCTGCTTGGCGGCACAAGAAGGGGGAGCCGACCGTGTGGAACTGTGCGCCGGTATCCCCGAGGGTGGCACGACGCCCAGTTATGGCGAAATCAAGGTGGCACGACGTGTGTTGACCACAACGCGCCTGCATGTGATTATCCGTCCCCGTGGCGGTGATTTCCTATATTCCGACCTGGAAGTGGAGCGCATGGCGGCAGACGTTGCCGTGTGCCGTGACCTGGGTGTGGACGGTGTGGTGTTCGGTTGCCTGAATGCTGATGGCACCCTCGATATGGAAAAGAACCGCTACCTTATGGAGTGCAGCCATGGTATGAGTGTGACGCTGCATCGCGCCTTTGACCGTGCTGCCGACCCAGTTCAGGCCTTAGAAGATGCCATTTCACTGGGTTTTAACCGCATCTTGACATCGGGCCAACACCCCAAAGCCATTGAGGGCGTGGAACTGTTGGCTCGACTTAACCGCCAGGCGGCGGGCCGCATCATTCTCATGGCTGGCAGTGGGGTGACCGAGCAAAATATTCGTGAAATTCATGAACAGACGGGCTTGCACGAGTTCCATTTCTCGGGCCGCGAGTCCTTTGCCAGCGCTATGCAATACGTTAACCCCAACCTCTATATGGGACGTCCGGGCGCCAACGAGGCCGCCCTTGACTATACTACAGCCCGACGCGTCAGGGATACGATTGCCCAATTACTTGACTGATAGCAGGTTGAGGGCGGTAGAGAAGGCATCTTCGGGGGTAACCCAGGTGATGTCGGGGTCTCGGCGGTACCAGGTGAGTTGCTTTTTGGCATACACGCGCGTGTTTTTCTTCATCCTCTCGATGGCGGTGGTGCGGTCCATCGTGCCGTCAAAGATGGCGAACATTTCCTTCATGCCCACGGTATTTAGCGAGTTGAGGTGGCGCAAGTGATACACTGAGCGCGCCTCTTGTTCCAAGCCAGCCTCAATCATGCGGTCCACACGCCGGTTGATGCGGTCAAACAATTGGTCACGTTCGATGTTGAGCGCCAGTTTGATGATGTTGAAGTCTCGCTGTTTGGCGGTACCGGTGCGCAGGGTGGAGTAGGGCACGCCCGCCTGACGGCAGATTTCAACACCGTGGCACACGCGGCTGGTGTTCTTGCGGTCGATTGTCGCGGCATATTGCGGGTCCAACTGCTTCAATTCTGCAACAAGACTCTCCAGTCCCTCTTTGTGCAGTTTCTCCTTGACGGCGGCGCGTATCTCGGGGCTGATGTCGGGCAACGAGTCGATGCCACGGCACACGGCATCCACATACAGCATCGAGCCGCCACACATCACGGCATAATCGCCCTGTTGCCACAACGACGGCAGCAAGTTCATCACATCGGTCTCAAACTGTGCCGCACTATAGCTCTCTTCCAATTCTTTAAATGCCACGAAATGGTGCCGCACTGCTGCCAGTTCCTCGGGCGTGGGAGCGGCGGTACATATGGGGATGCCACGGTAAATCTGTCGAGAATCGGCGTTGATAATGTCACACTGCAGATGCTGCGCCAATTTGATGGCTGCAGCAGTCTTGCCCACTCCCGTGGGACCCGTGATGACAATCAATGTCTTGGACATCTTTTAGCCGTTAGTCTTTCTTTTTCTCGTTGCGGTAGTTGGCGATAAATGATGAGGTCATGGCCATGGGCTTCTTTTGGTCAGTGATCTCTTTCTTCTTAGTTTTGTGCAGCGGGTTGGGCTGGTGGAGTACAAATTCACAGTAGTAGCTGATGATGAGTGTGGTCAGCGGCAAACCGATAATCAGTCCGATAAAGCCCATCACATAAACCCACAATGACAGTGACAGGAAGATGATGGCGGGATTCAGACCCATCTGATTCTTCATGATGGTGGGGATGAGCACCATATCCTGGATGACTTGGCAGATGATGTAGGCAAGGATGACCCAGCCGAACATCACCCAAAAACTGCCACCCGTTGCCGCAGTTGCCACTAGGCACAGGAAGGCGGCAATGGGAATGGAGATGAGTTGCAGATATGGTACCATGTTCAATATTCCCACGAACAGACCGAAGGCAATCGCCATGGGCAAGCCGATGATGTAGAACTCGATGGCGAAAATCACGCCCACAAAAAACGATACGGCAGCCTGTCCGCGGAAGTAACGGCTCATCGTCTCGGCAACGTCACCAAAGATGCGCAATGACATGCGGCGGTATTTGGCGGGAATGGCGCCCTTGAAGGCATGTGAGAGCTTGTTGAAATCCAGCAGGATAAAGAACATATACAGGAGCACGATGAACCATGACACGATATTGAAAATCACGCTCATGGTACCACCGACCACTGACCAAGCGCCCGAAACAGCCTTGTTGATGAGATCCATCCACTGCTGTTTGGAGAAAATTTCGTTGATTTTCTCGATGTCAAGATAGCGCTGGATGAAGTCGTTGACTTCGGTGGGAATGTAGGGTACCCTCAGCGACGACTTGGCATACGCTGCCAGTTGCTTGGACATCGCCCCGAACTCGTCAACCAGGTAGGGGATGACCAACCAGCACAGCCCAGTAATCACGGCGACCACGATAACCAGCGCGAGTACAACGGCAATGCCACGTGCCTTGATGTGCATCTTGCGTTGCAGCCACTCGACCAGAGGTTCGATGATATAGGCGAGGATGAACCCCACGACAAACGGCATCAGCACGGGACTCAGGTAGTTGATGAGCCACACGCCGATGCCCACGCTGATGAGCGTGAGTACCATCCTCACCACGCGGTCAAAATCATATTTTTTCTGTTCTGTCATTTTCTGTTCTTAGCCGATTAAGGTCTGTAAGGCTTTAAACTTTTTTAAGATTTCAAGGGAGGTTGATGTCTACCTCGACAGGGCAGTGGTCGCTGCCGTAAATCTCGGTGTGGATTTTAGCCGTTTCCAGCTTCTCCTGCAGGCGGTTGCTCACCAGGAAATAATCGATGCGCCAGCCCGCATTCTTCTCGCGCGCCTTGAAGCGGTAGCTCCACCACGAGTAGACATCGGTCACGTCGGGGTTGAAGAAGCGCCAGGTGTCGGTGAATCCCGAGTCGAGCAGCACGGTCATTTTCTCTCGCTCCTCATCGGTAAAACCGGCGTTCTTGCGGTTAGTCTTGGGATTCTTGAGGTCTATCTCCTGGTGTGCCACGTTAAGGTCGCCACACACGATGACGGGTTTCTTCTTGTCCAACTCCAGCAGATAGGCTCGGAAGGCATCCTCCCACGTCATGCGGTAGTCCAAGCGACGCAGGCCGTCCTGGCTGTTGGGCGTGTAGCAGGTAACAAGGTAGAAATCAGGCATCTCCAGGGTGATGACGCGGCCCTCTTGGTCGTGCTCCTCAATGCCAATGCCGTAACTCACGCTCATCGGCTCATGGCGGCTGTAAATCGCTGTACCTGAGTAGCCTTTCTTCTCGGCATAGTTCCAGTAGGAGCGGTATCCCTCAAATTCCAGGTCCAGTTGGCCCGCTTGCATCTTGGTCTCCTGCAGACAGAAGAAATCGGCGTCCAGTTCCTTGAAGATGTCCCCGAAGCCTTTACCCACTACGGCTCTCAGGCCGTTCACGTTCCACGAAATGAATCTCATTGCAGTATGAAGATAAATTTATGTTCTGAATTGTCGTTTTGATGAATCATACGAGATGCCGGCTCTGCCCAACTCGTTCAATAGTGCAATCATGTCGATGTTTGCACTGATGCACAAGGTTTTCAGGTCCATGTTATTGGCCTTGAGCATCATGTTCACATATTGTGACTTCATGTAAGGGTCTTGTGGCAGATTCATAATGATTGCGTCGTTAAACTGTTAATCAAGTTGCAAATATAGTGCAAATCTTGGCTCAATCACTACATTGGATGATAAAAAACAGTAATTTTGCACACGATGAATGAAAAATTCCATCTTCTTGATGTAGAGGCGGCTTCGGTCGAGTTGCCGCTGCAATTCACTTGCCCGTTCTGCTATGAGCCGCATCCCTTAGCGCTGATGGCTGTGGAGCAAGTGCAGCGATATGTCGCTTCCCGCACCGACTGGGCCGATGAACTGGACGCCGGTAAGATGCTCGGTGTACTTGTCGCTAAGGATGCTGCCGGGCGCATTGGCTATCTCGCAGCATTCTCGGGCAATCTGGCTAGTAGTGTCAGACACAGTTACTTTGTGCCACCGGTTTATGACCTGCTGGACCCTCAAGGCGAATTCAAACAGGGTGAGGCACAAATCACTGCCATCAACCATGAGGTGGAACGCTTGGAACAGTCCCAAGAACTGCAGGCACTCGTGCAGAGCCTGGCAAAGCAGAATCAGGCAAAGCATGATGAAATTGGCCTTTTCAAGGAAGTGATGGCACAGCACAAACAAGAACGTGATGCCCGTCGCCGTGACGGAAACTTGACCGCCGATGAGCAGGAAGCACTCTTGAACCAAAGCCGATTTGAGAAAGCTGAATTGAAGCGCATTCGTCAGCGCCATGAGGAAGAACTAAAGCGGATTATCGGTGAAATCGCAGATTTCCGTCACCATATCAATGTCTTGAAATCACGTCGCAAGCAGATGAGCGAGGTATTGCAGGAGCGCATTTTCCGCCTTTTTGTGGTGAGCAATGCCCGAGGAGAGTGCCAAGATTTGGTCGAGGTGTTCAAGCCGTTGGGCACGTTGCCGCCTGCTGGGGCAGGGGAGTGCTGCGCGCCGCGTCTGCTCAATTACGCTTACAACAATGGCTTGTCCCCTGTGTGCATGGCAGAGTTCTGGTGGGGGCGTTCGCCTGTGGGTGAGGTTCGTCATCACGGCCATTTCTACCCTGCGTGCCGCAGCAAGTGCAAGCCCATTCTGGACTTCATGCTGCAAGGGCTTGACGTCGAGGAGAATCCGCTAGGGCAGCCGATGGCTGATGAAACGCTCGATGTCATCTATGATGACCAATGGCTCGCGGTACTCAATAAACCCACGGGGATGCTTACCGTTCCTGGTAAGCTGTTAGAGGACAGTCTGTTGAGCCGTTTCTTGGCTGCTCACCCCGAAGCCGTTGGCCCTGTTGTGGTGCATCGGCTCGATCAGGAAACCTCTGGTTTGGTGCTGTTCGCTAAGGACAAGGCGACACACAAGGCGCTGCAGCAGCAGTTCGAGAATCACACGATAAAGAAACGCTACATTGCCCTGCTCGACGGCATCGTGCCGCATGATGAAGGAGAGATAGACCTGCCGTTGATTCCTGACATTGACGACCGCCCCCGCCAGCGGGTGGACCGTGAACTAGGCAAGCCGGCGGTGACGCGTTACCGCGTGCTGGAACGTAGCAATGGCCGCACGCGCATGGAAATGGAGCCGCTCACGGGGCGTACCCATCAGTTGCGCGTCCATGCCTCCCATCCTCAAGGCTTGAATTGTCCTATCGTGGGCGACCGCCTCTATGGCAGGGCAGCATCCCGCTTGATGCTGCATGCCAGCAGGTTGACACTGGTTCATCCTGCCACAGGCCGTGTGCTTACACTCGACTGCCCACCTCAATTCTGACCAGTGGGGTTCTAAAAATGAAAATATTTACATTTTTTTTGATTTTTGCCCGTTTTAGTCAAAAAGACTGAAACAAGACCGCCAGTTTACAAAAATAAATTAAAACATTTTGAAGTTTGCATTCTCAACTCTATATTTGCGGCAACAAACGCGGGTTACTCCCACTTTTAAAACTCATTTGTTAATGATTAAAGGCCTATGCTCAAACTATTACGCTTAGGATTATTGGTATTGTTGACGTTGACCGCAGCGTTGCCCATGGTGGCGCAGGTGCGTCATGTCACTACCGTCAACCCCATGACCAAGCAATCCCATATCGAGGTCTATGAGTTTGACTATGTGGACATCCAGCCCCAGTTCCCCGGTGGTGAGCGAGGTCTTATCAATTTCATCAACAAAACCCGCGAATATCCCTATCACGCTTACAAAAATCACATCCAGGGACGCGTGCTGTGCAGTTTTATCGTCGGCACCGATGGTCGTGTGAGTGATGTCCGCGTCATCCGAAGCGCTGGTGACGAGAGCCTGAACAGGGAAGCTATTCGCGTCATCTCCAAGATGCCCAAGTGGAGTGTCGGCAAGGTGGCCGACCATGCCGTTCCAGTCCGCGTTGTCCTCCCCATTGCTTTCAGGCTGTAGAATCCTGGTCAGTATGGGTAGAGCAACCCGATTAGTACAAAAGATTTCATCATGATTATGATGGAATTTTTTTGTTTATGCCCTTGCGGTTACTCTACTTCGTTGAATAGGGTCAAGGCTTTAATCTCTCTACAGGTTATTGCAAGAATTGGTGTGCAAAAATTTGAATCATGACCATTATTCGTGGCTGTTTGTAAGCCCGCAGTGTGAAATGGTGGCGTTTTTTTTGGTTTTACGAATAATTGTATTACTTTTGTCACATAATATCATTGATATAAATCCTTGTAACTGATATTTCCTTAACACTATAACTTGCGTGCAATTATGAAGAAAACCTTATTCCTTGCCGCTCTTTTGTTAGCGGCAGTGCAGGCATTGGCAGGCAATGTCGATATTAAGACTGCCCAGTCCAAAGCCAGTGATTTCTTGTCCCGCAAGGCCGTAAATGGCCGACTGATGTCCTCAACACCTGTTGTCAAGTGGGTTCATGAGGAGAAGAACTCCGATAATGCCGCCATGACGGCTTATTATGTGGTCAATACCGACAAGGGCTTTGTCGTTGTTGCCGGTGATGACCGCGCCAAGGATATTTTGGCCTATGGCGAAACATTGAAAGACATGAACAACCTGCCCGAGAACATGAAGTTCTGGCTGGGTTGTTACAGGAAACAGATGGAGTATCTCCAGGCTCACCCTGGAATGGTGGTCGAGAAACCCTCATTGAACGGCAACCGTGGCGAAAGCGTCGAGCCGATGCTTGAAGCCAAGTGGGACCAGGGCTATCCCTACTATAACCAGTGCCCCATGGACGGTGACCGTCGCGGTTTGACCGGTTGCGCCACCACTTCGCTGGCCCAAATCTTCTACAAGTGGCAGTATCCCGTCCAGCCCACGCCCGAGGTTCCGGGTTACACGACGCGCACCCGCCATTTTGTACTCCCCCCTCTGCCTTCAATCACCTTTGACTGGGCCAACATGTTGCCAGTGTACACTTTCAACGCTAACGATGTCCAGCGAAATGCCGTGGCATGGCTCATGCGCTACATTGGCCAGGCCGAGGAAATGGATTACACCAACGAGGGTAGCGAAGCCTGGGAGGACGATATCCTCAGGGCTTGCCACCTGTTTGGCTATGTGAATGCCCGTGTAGAGTATAAGGCTACGCTTAACTTTGATACCAATGGTGAGAACATGCTCATCAACGACGCTGACTGGAGTGTGATGCTCCAGGAAGAGCTGGCTGCCGGTCGTCCCGTAGTTTATTGCGCTTACAGCTATAGCAGTGCCTATAACTCATTCTATGGCCACGCCTTCAATGTCGATGGCTATGATGCAACCAGTGGCTTGTACTCTATTAACTGGGGTTGGAGTGGAACAGGTAACGGCTATTTCGCCCTGCGTGCATTCAACAACCAGGGTTATAGCTACAGCCTGGGTGAGCTGATGGTCATGGGCATTGAGCCGCCTGCTCCCATCGAAGCTTATGACCCCGTGATGCAACCTGCCAACGAGAACTACATCACCTTGACTTCGTTCCGTGCCGACTGGACCGACGAGACTCCTGCCGAGAACGTCGCCAGCTACACCCTTGAGGTGAACACCGACGACGGCAGTGAGCCTGGCGTCTATGAGCTGGTATTCAGCGAGAGCTTCCCTTATGCTAGCTCTAATTCGTCAACACCCATTAGGAAGATGTCCAGTGTCGCGTCTAACGCTGGCTGGGAGTGCTCTAATGCCTACGAGGCTCGCGGTGGCGTCCGTCTGGGTGGCGGTGGCAATGTCGGTACTATCACCACGCCTGCACTTGACATGACGCAGAGTGGCGGCAAAATGACTGTCAAGCTCACCATGAGACCCTACTTGGATGCCGACTCCGATATACCTGTTACTGTCTCGTGTGGCAACAGCATGCAAAGTGTGGTCGTCAGTGCCGAGCAGATATACACCTTTGTCCTGAAATGTGAGGCCGATGACAGCCAGCAGGTGACCATCACTGGTGGCGATGGCTCCAATACCAAGCGTGTGGTCGTTACCCAGGTGGACATCTACAGTGCTACGAGCGATGCATCCAAGATGATGCTCACCCTGCCCACTAAGACTGATGATGCCGATGAATTTATTTTCACAGACATCACCAACAAGTTTTACAACGTGACAGGTTTGACCGAGGGCGGCACTTATACCTATCGTGTTAAGGCCCACTATGTGAACAGTACCCAGAGCGCTTGGAGCAACGTCGAGACCGTAACGCTCACAGGTAGCGCTGTCGTAATCGGTGACGTGGATAACGATGGTGAGGTGCGTATCGCCGACGTGGCCGCCCTGATTGATTACCTGGTGGGTGGCGATGACATCAACCAGGCGAATGCCGATACCAATGGTGATACAGTGGTCAGCATTGCCGATGTGGCGGCACTGATTGATATCCTGCTGAGCGCTAATTGAGGAATGTGACTGAACTAATCATTTTATATTAACCTTTAATATTTTTTTGCATGAAGAAGATTTTATTACTTGCTGCACTGGTGGTTGCATCGTTGCAACTTACCGCAGCCAATGTTGACCTGGCAACTGCTCAGCAGAGTGCCCAGCGCTTCCTGATGAGCCAGACTGCCAAGGGACGCTTCATGACCTCGGCGCCCACTGTTAAGTGGACCCAGGAGGTGAAGACCTCAAGCAATGCCTCTCAGGCTGCTTACTACATCGTCAACACCGATTGTGGTTATGTGATCGTGGCTGGTGACGACCGTGCCCGTGAAATCCTCGCCTATGGCGACGGCCAGTTGGAGAGCCTCAACGACCTGCCCGAGGGCATGCAGCTTTTCTTGAATATGTACAAGAAGCAGATGGAGTACCTCCAGGCACATCCTGGATTGAAGGTACAGAAGGGTATTTACCGTGGTGGCATATCGGTGGGTCCGCTGTTGACTACCGCTTGGAACCAGGGCAAGCCTTACAACATGAAGACCCCCAAGAAGGGTACTGGTCAGGACCCCTATTGCAAGGTGGGTTGCTCGGCTGTAGCACTGGCTCAGGTGATGAAATACTGGGAATATCCCACTACATCGCCTGCTCTGGACGGTTACACCTGCCCGACTTCAGGTTATGTGATTGAACCCCTGCCCGAATACACTTTCGACTGGGAGCACATGCGTGATTCTTACCCCAGCAGCTCAAGTGGTATCGACCAGATTCCGCAAACGGATATTGATGCCATATCCTGGTTCATGCGCTATGTGGGTCAGGCCGAGACGATGGACTATGGTCTGAGCCGCAGTGGAGCAGAGCGTGAAGAGATTATGCAGGCCCTCCGCATCTTTGGTTATCGTGATGCCCACGTCATCGAGAAGATTGATTTCCAGACCGATGAGGTTAATTATACAGACGAAGAGTGGGGTGAATTGATTCAGTCTGAACTGATTGCTGGCCGTCCCCTGATCTATTGTGCCTTTGACATGTCGAGCGACTCTACCGGCATCGGTGGCCATGCCTTCAATGTGGATGGCTATGATGCCGACAACGATATGTATCACGTGAATTTCGGTATGAGCGCCGAGAAGAACACTTACTATGCGCTCAACGGCTTCACCCTTGACAATGGCATGACGGTCTATGACTTCTATCCCATCCTGTTTGCCGATGTACAGGATCCCACCCTCACGACCGATCCCCGTATTTACACTTCAACCGATGTGCTTAACGTTGAGTGCTACGCTGGTGAGACAACTACAGCAACGTTCAATGTTACTGGTTCACACTTGACGGGTGACATTACCTTGGCCTTGAGTGATGCTGATGGCGCTTTCAGCATTGACGTGAACACAATCGCTCATGCCACTGTCATGAACGAGACCGTCACCGTGACCTATGCTCCCGAGGCTGTTGGCACCCACACTGCCACCATCACCCTGTGCAGCCAGGACGCTCCCGATGTAACTGTTACCCTGAACGGTACTGCCACGGCTGCGCCTCTCGTGGTTTATGACCCCGTGATGCAGCCTGCCAATGAGAGCAAGATTACCGCTACCTCGTTCCGTGCCGACTGGACCGACCAGACCGTTGCCCAGAATGTTGTAAGCTATACCCTGGAGGTGAATGAGAAGCCCGTTTACAATTATCTGGCCAGTGGTGACTGGAGCAATACGACTGAGGTGTTCCAGAATCAGGCTTCAACTTGGGAAACTTCAGGACTGATTCCCGAAGGCTGGTCGTTCACTGGTGATAATTTGTGGGCCGAGAATCACTTCATCTCTCTCCAGAACGCCAGCATTACCACTCCTGAATTTACTGGTTGTGACAAGGTGACCGTAGTGCTTACCGCCAAGGGATTATATGGTGACGCATCGGCATCTGTAGCTACCAGCAAGGGAATTGAGACTATCATCTTGTCTAGAAACTTTACCCAGTATGTGATTGTTCTTGATTGTGAACAGACCGATTATGTGACCTTCTCGGCCTATTCCAGTTATGCTGGTCTGCTTGACCTGACCGTTTACGCTGGCGAGGTGAGCGCTCCCGAGACTCGTGGAGTTGTTGAGACGGGCGATGCTGCACATAAAGTAATTACAGGTATCACCGACAAGTTCTACACCGTGAATGGTCTGAACGAGAACAGCACCTATACCTACAAGGTGAAGGCCCTGTACACCGACGGCACCGAGAGCGCTTGGAGCAACACCGAGGAGGTAACCCTCGTTGGCGGCTCTGTTGTTATGGGTGACGTGAACGATGATGGCGTAGTTGGCATTGTTGACGTGACCACCTTGATTGACTACCTGTTGGGCGGTGGTGACATCAATGAAGCCAATGCTGATGTCACTGGTGATAATGCAATCGGTATTGCCGATGTTGCAGCGCTTATCGACTTGATTTTGTCATCAGCTGATTAAAGAATAATTCCTGAAAGTTTTCAAGGCTCAAGTGCTTCCCGGCTCTTGAGCCTTGTTTTATGCTTGCAGTTTACAGTTTAGGGACAGCGTCCTGATATCAAAGAAACTGAATGCGGAAGACTGCAGATGGTATTTGGTATAGCATGCTTGTCTATTCAAGAAATAGTACTAATTTTGTGGAAATAAACAGAATTATCCATTAACATAACATTCAGAATGAAAAAAATCTTCTTTTTAGTAGCCTTGATGTTGACTGTGGCTCAAGGCTGGGCTGCTTCCGTTGACCTTATGGCAGCTCAAGCTAACGCTCAGCGTTATCTTCAAAGTGTTAACTCCGTGCCGCGCATTAATGGCACCTCCGCTAGTAACGTCAAATTACTCTATACCGAGGTGAGTAATTACCGTCCTGGTCTGGCGGACTATTACATCTTTAATTCCGATTATGGCTTTGTCATTGTTGCTGGTGACGACCGTGCCCAAGAGATTCTTGCCCACGGCAACCGTCCCCTGGACATGGCTCGCATGCCGGACAATATGCGTTACTGGTTGAGTACCTATAAACGCCAGATTGAGTTTCTTCATGCCAATCCCTCGCTGACAGTTGAGAAACCCATGATACGGACTGGGGAAGCGATGCCGACCATTCAGCCGTTGCTCTCGGCCGAGTGGGACCAGGCGGAACCCTATTGGAACTACTGCCCTGTATATGGTGGTGAGCGTTGCTATACGGGTTGCCCTGCCACCTCGTTGTCGATGGTGTTCTACTACTGGAAGTATCCTAAGGACCCCACACCTGAAATAGAGAGCTACGTAAACCTGAGTAACGGTGACCGATTGCCGTCGTTGCCGTCCATCACCTTTGATTGGGATAACATGCTTGACGCGTATGAGGGCGTCGAGTACACCGAGGCTCAAGCCGATGCCGTGGCATGGCTGATGCGGTATGTGGGGCAAGTGGAACACATGTCTTACGGCATCGACGGCAGTGGTGCCCAAGGTTCTGACATTCTGAGGGCTGTCAAGTTCTTTGGCTACGATGAGGAAGCCAAACTGTTGACCAAGTCAATGGCCGATAACTATGGCAACGAGATTGAAACCTACTTCAGTGACGAGTTTTGGGCATCAAAACTCCAGCAGGAGCTCTATGAGGGACGCCCCGTGGTTTACTGCGCCTTTGATTACAATAGCCAACGTGGCTGGAGCGGGCATGCCTTTAACGTCGACGGTTATAATGCCGAGGACAACACCTACCACGTTAATTGGGGTTGGAGTGGCATCGGCAATGGCGATTATGCGTTGAATGCTTTCTCTTACAAGGATTACTCCTTTAACATTGAGCAGCAGATGATTATCGGCATTCAACCTCCTATTGTCCAACCTACCATCAGGGTCAACGCCTACCACCTGAACATGAAATCCTATGTGGATCAGGCGTCAACCGCGACAATCCTGGTAACAGGAAAAGAATTGGTGGACGACATCACGATTAGCGTTGAGGACGAGAACGGTGTCTTTTCAGTTGATGAGAGCAGGATTAATGTCGAGGACGCCGATTCTGGCAAACTCGTTACGGTAAACTATGCCCCGCTGGCATCTGGCAGTCACAGTGCCACCATCACGCTTAGCAGTACCGATGCCGAGAATGTGACCATCACTATCAAGGGTGAAGCATCTCTTGAAACCTTCAGGCCTGTCGTGCTGCCTCCTGCCGAGGACTATATTGGCTTAACTCAGTTCCGTGCCGATTGGACGGACCAGACTCTTGAAAAATATGTTACCAGCTATGACCTTGAGGTAAACACTACGCCAGGAGTAGCTCTTGTCGGAGAAACCGACTGGAGCGATATTACCGAGGATTCGGATAATTACGCCAATTTTGCTTACGAACTCCTGCCTGATGAGTGGGCTTTTGTCGGTACTGGTCTTTGGCGTGAGAATGGCGGCGTATCGATTAACAACAAGAGTTCGTTTATCACACCTACCTATGACATCGCTGGCTATGAAAAGATGACTATCGTGTTGAATGCCAAGTCGACAATGAGCTACAGCAGTTCCAAGTTTATGGTAAAGACCAGCATCGACAGTATCCTGTTCTCTGCTTCTGGCGGTGCCCCGATGACCCAGTATGTGGCTGTACTTAATTGCAATGAATTGGAACAGGTAGTCATTTCGGGCAAGAGTGGTTTCCCCATGTTCCAAAGCATCAAGGTATATGCTGGTGAACTCGATGAACCCACTTTGCGTGGTGTGCAAGAGGAGGGTGACGCCAATTCACGATACATCACTGGACTCACCGACAAGCATTATACCGTAACAGACCTCATGCCTGGCGGCATGTTCTACTATAGGGTGAAAGCCTATTATATCGATGGCACCAGCAGCACTTGGAGCAAGAGCCGTAGTGTGACTTTGTTTGACAACGCCATTTCCCATATCCCGGGTGACGTGGACCATGACGGAGGCTTGTCTATCGGCGACGTGACGATGCTCATCGATTATCTGTTGGGTAGCAATAACGGCATCTGCACCGATTGTGCCGATATCGATGGTGACAATGAAGTGACGATTGCCGATGTGACGCTCCTTATTGACTCGATGCTGAAAGGTGAATGAGGTGGTAATGACTGGATTGGCAACATGAAAGCGGCCAATTAGGTCAATCCGTTCCCACTCTAGATAAATACCCTATCATTTATAGCAGGGTTGGTGAAGATTTATTTCTCATCAGCCCTGCCATTTTTCTGTATTTTTATTACCAATAACCATAGGGATGTGATTTTTAGTTTTTATTTCTAATAAAATAGGTTAAAAATGTTGCTGTTTTGTTGTTTTTGATATACTTTTGCGAGACTTTAAAGTACTGTTGCGCGTTGCAATGTCTTTAACTATCATCAATTGATTAAAGAAGCAAGATCTTAAAATATTAATAACCAATAATTTAAAAAACCATTATTTATGAGAAGATTCTTTCTGTTGGCTGCACTATTGATTGCGGCGATTCAATTGTCGGCTTCTCCTGTTGATGTGAGAACAGCAAAAGCCAAAGCCCAAAAGTTTATTCAAGAGCAGAAGTATGATGGTCGCTTGAGGTCTCCCATTTCAGGAGAAATGAAGTTATCGCATGCCGAAATGAATTCCAAGATGCTTGATCGTGCCGTTTATTACATTTTCAATTCCGAAAACGGTTATGTGATTGTCTCTGGTGATGACCGTGCCGAGGAAATCCTCGGTTATGGTGACCGCCCGTTGGACATCAATACGATTCCTTGCAACATGAAGGCTTGGCTGGAAACATATAAGGTGCAAATCGAGTACCTGCAGGCTCATGAGGGTATGCAGGTCGAGACGCCCTCTATGATGGCTCCCTCACTCAGGATTGCCAGTGTGCCCCCCCTGTTGACGGCTCTCTGGGATCAGGAAGCCCCCTATTGGAATATGTGCAAAATCAACAACCAGCAGTGCTTGACGGGTTGCCCCGCAACATCGGCTGCAATGGTGTTCTACTATTGGAAATATCCCGATTTCGAGACACCCGAGGTGCCTGCTTATCGTTGTGAGTTGAGCACTTCGTATTGGGGTGGTGCCACTTATGTCAATGTGCCGGCACTTCCTCCTGTCTATTTTGACTGGGACAATATGAAGGATTCCTATAGTGGCAACTACACTACTGCCGAGGCTAATGCTGTTGCTACACTGATGCGATATATCGGTCAGGCCGAACACATGGCTTATGGTACCTCTGCAGCAGGTGGTAGCGGCGTTGATGCCGACAGCGTGAGTCTGATTGCTGATGCTTTCAAGTTCTTTGGTTATGACGAGGAGTCAGTGCGCGTTGTCAAGAAGACCAGTGCCTACTCTGGCGGTACCACTCTGTACTCTGATGCCGAGTGGGCTGCATTGATTCAAGAAGAACTTGCCGAGAGTCGTCCCATCGTGTTCTGTGCTATCGCTGGCGGTTTTTTGGGCGGTGGTCATGCTTTTAACGTCGATGGCTATGATGCTTCTTCCAACAAGTATCACATCAACTTTGGTTGGAGTGGCGAATCAAATAACTATTATGCCCTTAATGCATTCAACGGCGGTGGCTCTGTATTCAACCAGTACCAGCAGATGGTTATCGGTATCCAGCCTCCCATCAATTCTCCGAGGCTCAGGTCTGACGTCCATGAACTGTCGATGGAATGCTTCAAGAATAATACCGTCAGCTCGAGATTCACCCTCACTGGTCGCAATCTTGAGGGTGATGTGACCTTGACGCTCGTCGATGAGAACAGTGTGTTCGGCATTGATAAGGAAACAATCACTCCCGATGCCGATGCCAAGATTAGCGAAACCGTTCATGTAACCTACTCTCCTACTAAGGAAGGCAATTATACGGGTAAAATTATTGTCAGCACGCCTGGCTACGAAGATTTCGAAATCTCGTTGAGCGGCGTTTCTGTCTATGAGTTGTATCGACCTATGATGGATGTTGTTGACCAGTCATCGGTTACTGCAACTTCGTTCCGTGCCGACTGGACCGACGCCACCCCGGCCGAGAATGTTGTCAGCTACTCGCTTGAAGTGAAGGAAAAACCCGATGTGCATCTCATTGTCGAGGCCGACTGGAGCAATGTTCCTCAAGAGGACACCAACCACGCTTCGGACGCTACTAACTATCTGCCTGACGGCTGGACCTTCTCAGGTACAAAGTTCTATCTTGACGGTGGATTCATCTCTGCTTCCCGCAATTCTGTCATTACGGCCAACTGTGATTTGATAGGATACAATAAGGTGAGCGTTATTATCAAGGCTAAATCCTACACCAAGGGTACCAATACCGAACTGACTGTTTCTACCGATATCGACTCCAAGAAGATTGTTCTGGCTAAGGAGGTAGATACTTATCTGGTTGTGCTTGACGCAGGTAATGCTAGTGCAGTTAAATTCACTTGTGGTTACTATCCCGAGATTCAGAGCATCCAGATTTATGGAGGTGAGATTATCGACCTTGAGCCCTTCATCCAGAGAGGAAGTTTCAATGCCGACGGTGGTTACTACAACTTGATTGAGGGCATTACCCCCGACAAGTTCTATACTGTAACTGGTTTGACTCCTGGCGCTTCTTATCTCTATCGTGTGATGGCATTCTATGTGAATGGCACCAGGAGCGTTTGGAGTAACACTCGTGAAGTCATCCTCCTGCAGGGTGAGAGCATTCCCGGTGATGTGAATAAGGATGGTATCGTTGACATCAACGACGTGACAGCTCTTCTCGATAGTCTGATGTCAGGCAATACTGAAACGCTTGACCCAGTGGCTGCCGATTTGAACGGTGATGGTTTGATTGATATCGAGGATGCTACACTGCTTGTTGATGCTCTGATGAATGCTAAGTAATATCTGAGATTCATTCACGACAGATTATCACAGTATAGACATCAGTAACACGTTAAAAGGATGCGCCTGACGAGCAGGCGCATCTTTTTTGTCAATTTACATGGTGCTTTGCTGAGAAACAATGGTTTCCGATGGCAGCATCGTTGTCATCCTATATATCTCTCTTGTCTTTGTAAATGACTGGAAATCAAGTTGAAATGATTACTATAAAAGATTTTAGATGTACTGACTATGGTTTTTTTTACCCAAAAATTTTGTCATGTCACCGACTGTGGCTAATTTTGTTGCTTGGCTCTAGTATTGTGTACAGCATGGTATAGAGTCAAAAAGTGGTAAGAGAATTGAAGGCGAGTTTTCCCATGAGTGTCACTAGCTTGGCTATGATTTATTATGCGACAGTGTATTGAGGATGCTCCGTCGTGTTTTATTTATATGTGGTTTTGCGTCTTGTTGAGTTTAGGATATCTCATTAGACCGATTTCGCTAATATTCAGACTATTACCACTCGCGGTTAATACCGCATCACTTTTTTAGTGTTATGGAAACAAAGATGTTTTAGCTTTGGTTTCCTGATTGTTGAGTAATTAATGCAAGATAACGAACATAATACTGATCAATCGTCAAGATTGACCAATCAAGACCCTCAAAATCAACAGTTGGTTGATAGCAATCTGCCTGATGACGAACCGGCAGAGAAGCGGGATGAGCCAATTGTCAGCGGTAGCCGCATTGCCAAAAATGCAGTTATGCTGTATATCAGGATGTTCATTTCGATGGCCGTGGGGTTTTACGCTTCGCGTGTCATCTTGAATGTCTTGGGGGTTGTGGATTATGGTATCCAATCGGCTGTGGGTAGCATCATCTCATCGATGGGTTTTCTCAAGGCGTCGATGAGCGGTGCAACGAGTCGTTTCTTGACGTTTGAGTTAGGCCGAAACAAGAAGAAGCAGTTGGCTGATACCTTCTGCAGCGCCATGATAATACATATCGCCATAGCTTTGCTGATTCTATTGTTGGCCGAAACCGTTGGCCTATGGTTCCTGGAGAATAAACTGGTTATTCCTCCAGAACGTATGGTGGCCGCCCGATGGATATATCAAGCCAGTATCATCAGCACAATGCTGACCATTACCCAGGTGCCATACAATGCTGTTATCATTGCCCATGAGAAGATGAGCATTTATGCCTACTTTGATATCTTAGGTGTAACATTGAGGCTGCTTATCCTATACTTGTTGGTTATAGGAAATTTCGACAAACTGATTCTGCTTTCAATCCTATCACTGGCGGTTAGTACTTTCATGATGGGCCTTTACCGCATCTATTGTATTAGGCATTATCCTGAGTCTCATTTCCATTTCGTGTGGCGCAAGGATATCCTTAAACCAATGCTCGGTTTCTCGGGATGGGACCTTTATGGCAATTTGAGTGACATGGCAAGAACCCAAGGTGTGATTGTCCTCGTCAACATGTTTTTTGGCGTTGTGGCTAATGCAGCGGTATCGATTGCGTTTGCAGTACAGGGCATTGTGATGAAATTCACCTCGGGCATCACGACTTCAGTAAGGCCTCAGATTGTTAAGTCTTTTTCTATTGGAGACCATGAGAGGATGTCAAATCTCGTTTATATGTCGGCAAAATATCTGTTTCTGTTGCTCTTGATTGTGTCGGTGCCGGTATTCATGGAAACTCATTTTGTCGTGGAACTATGGCTGAAGTTAGTGCCTGATCACACGGTTTGGCTTGTTAGAATCATGATTTTCTTCAACTTCTCGGCTTTGATGTCGGTTGTGATGGCCATGGGAATTCATGCCACCGGAAAGATGAAGAGAATCAGTTTTATAAATGGCACTCTGTATCTGAGTGTGATTCCGATTACATACTTTGCCTATAAGTATTATGGAAATTTGTATGTAGCATTCATCTATAATGCCTTGGCTGTGTTTATTGGTTGCTTGAGTAATGTATACACGTTGGGCCTCACTGTGAAACAGGTTACTCTTAGACGTTTCTTTAAGCAGGTCCTGTTGCCTATTGCACCAATCACGCTTTTGGCTTTTGTGGTGGGATATATCCCCAGGATGTACTTCCCAGAGGGTTTTCTCCGCTTCTTTATTGTGGGTTCCACATCCACAATAGTCATATTTGTGATTACTTACTTTACAGCCGAGAATGAAGTTAGAGAGTTAATCAAGAAAAGGATTTTGAAATATGTCAAGTTTGGTAAGCATACTGACTCCAACCTATAATTGCGGTAGGTATATCCATCGGTTGCTGGATTCTGTCCTCAAGCAGACTTATCCAGACATCGAGATGCACGTGATTGATGACGGCAGCACCGATGACACCAAGGCTGTTATTGAGAGCTATATCCCTAAGTTTGAACAGCGCGGCTATCAATTGCATTATCATTATCAGGCTAATCAGGGGCAGTCGGTCGCTATCAATGACCATCTGAACTTGATTGATGGTGAGTATTTTGTGTGGCCTGATGCTGATGACTTCTATAAGACCGATGACGCCATTGAGGTCCTTGTCCACTCATTGGAGAACACCGATGATACCGTGGGAATGTCAAGGTGCCTGTTGGAGTACTTGTTTGATAAGGACTTGTCTTTACAACGTTCGATGAGCAAGAATCGTCGTTACTCTGAATCCTTGTTCGAAGATTGCTTATTTGGCTCTGATGATTACTGGTACACCCCTGGGGGGTATATGGTGAAAACCAAAGCATTAAAGCAGACGATACCTGATCTTGAAATCTATACTGAGCATGATGCAGGTCAGAACTGGCAGCTCATGTTGCCGGTATTATACTCCTACCGTTGTGTGACAGTTAATCGGGTGATGTATTCGGTCCTTATGCGTTGGACATCGCATAGCCGTGGACAGTATTCGGCACGTAAGCAAGTCAAAAAGCGCATTAATGGTTACCGCAATACGATAGTTGCGACACTTGATAGAATGCAAGCAATGCCTGAAGCTGAACGGCAAATGTATATCAAAAAGATAAACAAGCTGTATAATAGAAAATTATTAGAGAACGACCTGATGTTTATCACCAACCCTATTAGACCAGCCATCAAGCGTTTTATCTCTTTTTTCAAGCGATGATTGATATCAAGGACAAATCAATGTGTTGCGGTTGCGGGGCTTGCGTTCAGCGCTGTCCTCAGTCCTGCATTGCCATGCAAGAGGATGAAAAGGGTTTCCTTTATCCACAGGTTGATACTGATGTGTGTGTCAATTGTGGTTTGTGTGAACAGGTTTGCCCGGTTCTGAATGCAGGAGAAAAGCCTGGTCAGTGTGACTGTTTTGCTGCGATTAACCCTGATGAAAGAGTGCGTCTGGCCAGTTCCTCAGGTGGGGTATTCTCAATCCTTGCCAGTCGAGTGATTGAGGAGGGTGGCATGGTTTTCGGTGCTCGTTTTGATGACCAGTGGGCTGTTGTTCATGACTGTGCCGAAACGCTCGAAGGTATTGATGCCTTCCGTGGCAGCAAATATGTTCAATCAGTCATCGGTGACAGTTATCAGCGTGTCGAGCAGATCCTCAACCAGGGCAAAACGGTCCTCTTCAGTGGTACACCGTGCCAGATAGCAGGTTTAAAACGCTTCTTGCGTAAAGATTTCCCCAATCTGCTTACCGTAGAGATTGCCTGTCACGGAGTGCCAAGTCCCAAAGTATGGAGGGAATATCTCAATTCCAGGTCCAAAGGCCGCCCCATCTCCCAAATCAATTTCCGTGACAAATCCACCGGCTGGCATGGCTATTCAATGCTTATTGATAACAAGAAAAAACGTCATGACAATGACGATTACATGGCATGTTATATGGCAAATTACAATTTGCGAGAATCATGTTTCGTATGCCCCTTCAAGAGAGGCAGTAGCTGTGCCGATATCCTGATCTCTGACTTATGGGGGGTGGATTCTGTGCTTGATCTAGAGAATGACAATAAGGGCATAAATGGAATTATAGTCTATAGCAGTAATGGACTCTCGTTATTGAAACGATGCAATATGAGGTTGACACCTATCGATGTTGTGGTGGTCGAGAAATATAATTGTATCAGTCATTGCCCAACACGACCAAAAGACTATGATGATTTCTGGCGCAGTTTTTACAAATGTAAAACATGGACATTGAAAAAATATGGCACACTGTCATTGTCAAAATATATTATACGGATAAAATTTTTTATCGCTCACTTGCTGAGGCGTTAATAAAGACTCGATAGATTGGCTTGATACTTGTTGCACAATTATTTATTCGATTGCTTTTACTGTTTTAAGTGGTAACTTGGGAAAATTTTCATCAAAAAGTTTTGATATGTCACCTTCTGTGGCTACCTTTGTTGCTTGACAGCTGCGGCTAAGTCTTCTAGCCACAAGCATGAAAAAAAGAATGGAGAATGATAATTTATTTTTCAAAGTCGGTCATTCTCGTGGCCTTGGATTGTTGTATGACAGTGCGTTGAGTGCGCCCCGTCACTATTCTTTTATATTGTAGTGTACTAAATGGAATCACAGGTCAAGCTATGGTACATCTTAAAGTTCTCGGGGAGCGTTAAGCGACTAAAACAAGAATTAGAATCGCTGTCGTCTCTGCGCATGAACTGTGGCAAGGAACCTTTGGAGTATTTCTTTCCCATATGTGTGAATATGGCCCAACTTTTCGGCAAATCCTCCAAACACAAGTATTTGTTGGGTAACTACATGTTTACGTACGGCAATTATATTGACATACTCGAGGCTACACAAATCATAGGGTGTATACAGTTACAACCTCACCCTATCAACATAGAAGGAGAGGGGCGCTGGATAACCATCAGTGACAGCGACATGGCGCTTCTCAAGGCCATTGCATCAGTGTATGCCAACAAATTACCTTGTATTCCAATGAACATGGTAGCTTTGGAAGACGGTGACAAGGTCGAGATTGTTGGTGGTAATTTCTCCGGGGCTAAGGGTACTTTGCAATGCCATCAAGGTCGTAACGGAGGTAATGTGTTAATAGCCATTGGTGATTTGTTCATTGTTTCCACACCAACCATTCAGCCGCAGTATATCCGCATTCTTCAGTTTGGCAGAGGCAATCGCCATCCTTACCGTCAATTCGAGGCCCACCTCACACGGGCCATTCATGCATTGGAACATCTGTTTGCTCCTTCGGCCTTTGGACTGACGATAGAGGATGTTAGCTTGATGTCGGTATTTATTGACCGCTATGTTGCTTTGCAGCCAGCTACAGTAAACACAGCAAGTCAGCACGCGACTTTGATGCTGATGAGTTACACTGCGCTTCAAGACAAAGTGAGTGTTAACCAATGGCTGGAACGATGTCACATACTATTGCCTCAAATCAAGAGCCTTACTCAGCGTGCATGGCAATTGACCTTCATGTTTGCTTCGACAGGAGATGCTACCCTTTACCATGAAGTTCAGTCTATTATATCTTCATGGGTAGTTACCCCAAATAATCGCAAGCGTTCTCTCATTGTTTCCACTATTTCTTCCTTTTCTAGGCTTCACTCTTCAAGCACCCTCCATTGATATTTATGGTAAACGACCCAAATATAATATCGGACTCAACCATGAAGGGGTGCTGTGAACAGCCTCGTATCATGCAGACTCAGCCTGAAAATGAGATTTTTAGCAATCGTCGTATTGCGAAAAACACGCTGGTATTGTATGTCCGCATGATCTTTATGACCTTGTTGGGTCTGTTCACCAGCAGAATTGTGCTGCAGACATTAGGCGTTTCTGACTATGGAGTATTAAGTGCTGTGGGAGGAGTGATTTCGATGATGGGAATATTGACAAAGTCATTATCTAAGTCCATTAGCCGGCACTTGACATTTGAGCTAGGTAAGGGTGATAAGGAAAAACTAAAAGATATTTTCTCCACATCGGTGAATGTACAATTGGCTATTGCCATCGTCATATTACTCGTTGGCAGCACATTGGGAATGTGGTTCTTGAATAACAAAATGAATATACCTGAAGGTCGAATGGATGCAGCCAACTGGGTAATGTGGAGTACTATTATTGGTTTCATGATTAGTTTAATCAATGTTCCTTATAGTGCTGCCATTGTTTCTCATGAAAGAATGGCAGTGTATGCATACATGACTATTTTTGAGGCCATTTTAAGTCTATTGGTTGTATCTGTTTTATATTTTTCTCCTATAGATAAACTGAAACTATATGCTGTTTTGGCCATTTGTTCAGCATTTATTGTGCGTTTTATTTACATGATCTATTGTCGAAGACAATTCGAAGAATGTCGCTACCGTTTTGTATTTAATATTCCAATGTTGAAGGAATTGACAGGTTTTGCAGGATGGAATTTCTTCGGAGAGAGCGCTTGGATTTTTAACACGCAGGGTATTGATTTGCTGATTAATATATATTTTGGAGTTACGTTGAATGCAGCGAGAGGAATTGCGGGTCAAGTGAATGCTCTGTCAACTAAATTTGTCACTAATTTCATGACCGCTTTGGGCCCTCAGATTACTAAAACTTATGCGGCAGGTAATTTACTTCAAATGCATCAGCTGGTATGTCGAGGAGCGAAGTTTTCATTTTTCTTGACAATATTATTCGCTATACCTTTTGGTTTTGAAGCTGAAAAACTGTTGACCTTATGGTTGGGCATTGTGCCTGAGTATACTGTCGTCTTTGTAAGATTGACATTTATATCCGCAATAACTACAGTTTTAGGCAATACACTTGTAACGGCGCAGTACGCTACAGGAAAAATCAGGAAATATCAGATAGTAATGACTGTTTGCGGTTTTTGGGTATTTCCCCTCACTTGGATCGCATTTAAACTAGGGGGGGGACCGACTTGGTCATATATTTATTTTATTTTGGTCTATTTTGGATTAATTTTTGTGAGGATTTACCTGGTAAAAGATATGATTAATTTGCCGTGGTCTCTGTATGTCAAGGAGGTTCTGGGTAGATCTTTGATCGTTTTCATTGGAGCATTTATTCCTCCTTTAGTCATTTATCTACTGATGCCACCGACAATTATCCGCTTCATCTTGCTGTGCTGTGTCAGCCTGCTAGCTACGTGTTTTTCCATATACTGGTTTGGATTGCAGCCACAAGAGAAAACCGCCATAAGGGGTCTGATTGCAAAGTGTTTCCACAAAAACTCAAAACAATGAACCGGTTTTAAATTCGTATTATTGCTGAAATGAATCAATCAATTTTTAAAAAGATATATAGATGGATTGTTCCACCACCAGTTAAAGTGGCAAAGATTTCGTATATTTCGCCTGATTCGAAATTAAAGGGGAAACGAATACTTGTCACCGGTGGAACTGGTGGTATAGGTCGAGCTATGGCGAAGCGTTTTGTGGATGAGGGTGCTCGAGTTTTGATAACTGGACGCAATCGAGACAAGCTAAAGGAAGTCGCTTCTGAGATTGGGTGCGAGGCGCTAGAACTGGACTTGAGAAAAGTTGATTCTTTTGGGGAGATTGTTTCTTCAGTGCTAGAAAAACTTGGTGGCATTGATTGCTTAGTCAACAACGCGGGTATCTCCTTACATGAGAAATCGCTAGAAAAGGTTACACTTGATGGTTTCAATCAACAGTTTGAAACAAACTTTCGTGGCCCATTTTTTCTGACACAAAAAGTGCTGCCTCATATAGTGAAAAATGGCTCGGGCGGAAAGATTTTATTCATATCATCCGAAACCGGCGATACCGTTGATTTTAGGCCCTACGGCTTGACCAAAATTGTGATCAATAGTTTTGTCCAGGGATTGGCTCATTTATATAGTCCGTATGGTGTTGCCGTTAATGCTATATCGCCTGGAGTGACTGCAACTGATATGACAGGGTTTCAGCCAGATGAAAATCTTTATTGTTCATTTAATCCGGTTGGTCGTGTATATCTGCCAGAGGAGATGGCTGAGGTTGCAGTGTTCATGCTCTCCGATGCATCGAATATAATATCAGGTCAAATTATCACTTGCAATCACGCTAAGACCGTGAATGCAAGATGGAAAGAATAACTTTACTTTTTATATTATGGATAATTATTATTCATCAGAGCGAAATGTGCAGATTCTTGTTGCGCTGCTCAAGTCTTATGGTATCAGATATGTTATCGTATCCCCAGGCACAACTAACATAAACTTTGTCGCTAGTGTGCAGTGCGATCCGTTTTTTAAGGTGTTCTCATCTGTAGATGAGCGCTCAGCAGCCTATCTTGCATGCGGCATAGCTAGCGAGAGCGGTGAACCCGTTGTACTTAGCTGTACTGGGGCCACTGCTTCGAGAAATTATCTGTCGGGGTTGACTGAAGCATACTATCGAAAACTGCCGGTTCTTGCCGTCACCTCTACTCAGAACACAATGAAGGTTGGGCACTTGATGCCCCAGGTGATAGATCGTTCCAATCAGCAGGCTGACACTATGGTTGAAAGCATCTTATTGAAGATGGTGTGGAACAAGGCTCAAGCACAAGATTGTGAAATTAAAGTCAATAAGGCATTGCTCACTTTACGCTGTCATGGTGGTGGTCCTGTTCATATTAATCTGGAAACGGCTTATAGCCGAGATTATGCTCTTCAGGAACTGCCAGCAGCTAGAATGATAAAACATATTATGCCTCATGATGAATTCCCGACGATGCCAAGTGAGGGCAGGATTGCAGTTTTTGTTGGTGCCCATCAACCGTTCTCTCAAGAACTGACTGAAGCTGTCGACGCATTTTGTGCTAGTCATGATGCGGTGGTGTTCTGTGACCTCACAAGTGGTTATCACGGTAAGTATGAGTTCCACCCAACGATACTTGCATCACAATACAATTGGAGTCAGAATCCCATTCGCCCTAGTTTGATGATTCACATTGGGGAAGTCAGTGGAGATTACACGTTAGAGTCGATTGTTGGAGGTACTTTGTGGCGCGTCAGTCCTGACGGAGAATTGCGTGATAGATACCAGCGTCTCAGTTGTGTATTTGAAATGGAAGAAATTACTTTCTTCCAGCATTATGCAACGGGGGGTGAGCTACGTACAAGTTACCTTGATGCATGTAAGGGCTTTCATCAACAAGCTTTGAATGTACTGCCCGAACTACCATTCTCTAATGTTTGGATTGCTCAGCACAGTGCCTGTAAGGTGCCTAATGGAGCGACACTTCATGTGGGCATTCTCAACTCTTTGCGCTGTTGGAATTATTTTGAATTGCCTAAGAATGTGAGGACTGCTTGTAATGTGGGAGGATTCGGTATTGATGGCGGTGTGTCAACGTTGATTGGCGCATCTTTGGTCAATCCTGAGAAACTGTGTTTTGCTATTGTTGGCGACTTGGCATTTTTCTATGATATGAATGTGCTGGGTAACAGGCATGTAAGCAATAATGTTCGTATAATGCTCATCAACAACGGAAGAGGTACAGAGTTTCATAATTTTGACCATTTCGCTACACAGTTTGGCCCTGACTCTGACCTTTATATGGCTGCCGCAGGCCATTTTGGCAATAAGTCTCCTGAGTTGGTTAAGCACTATGCTCTGGATTTGGGTTATGAATACATGAGTGCAAGCAACAAAGAGGAGTTTCTAGCATTAGTTGGCAGTTTCTTCAGTCCTCAAGCCAAAGACAAGCCTGTTGTTTTTGAAGTTTTCACCGATAGTGACGATGAGAGTAATGCGATCCGTTCGTTGCGCAATGCTTTGACGGATAGTACAGGGTCGATAAAGCAATTGGCTCGTAGTGTACTCGGAGAGAAGCTGACCATTAAAATAGGTCAAATCCTTAGACATTAGTAGTTGTAGTTTTATGACGATGGTTAACTGGCGTTAAAGACACGGGTACCGATGTAACATTTAGGCATGAAGCAAGTCTAAAGAATGAAAGTAAAAAAAATGGGCAAAATGCTTGACTTGTTGACAAAAAGTAGTAATTTTGCAGATTGAAACGGAAACAAGAAGCAAATGAAGAGGATGCTTTACATATTGACCTGCCTGTTGGCAATCGGTGCGGTAAATGCCATACCGGTTCCCGACAATTTCTTGCCACAGCGCGTTGAAACGGCTGTGCAAGGTCCTGCAGCGCAGGGTGCTGATGGTCGTATCGTCTTCATTGCTGGCAACAGTGACGCCACATTCAACGTCTACTCGATTACCGGACAGCAGATTAAGGTGGTGCGTGTCAGTGCGGACCAAAAGGCATCGGTAGACTTCCCCAAGGGCTTCTATATCGTGAAATGCGGTAACCAGTGGTCCCGCAAGGTGGTCGTGCGTTAATGGGGTTGCATCACGCTGCCTCTTGCTTTTCACATTAAGATGAATGGACGTGACTGTGTCGCGTCCGTTATTGCTTAATAGAAACTGTCACCATGAGGCTATGATTCTCGCCGAGTTGTTCCCATACGCAAATGTGGTATACAATATTCTGTTGGTATTGTATTTTCTCACTGTGCTCGCTGTGATTGTGGTAGTGCTCAGTGAGAATCGCAATCCGGTGAAGTCGATGGCGTGGATGCTGGTGCTGGTGCTGCTACCGATATTGGGTCTGGTGATATACTTGATTTTCGGTCGCAGCCTCAAGGGTATGAAGCTGATATCGCGTTCCGATTTGCGTGAATTGCAGCGCATGAATGACTACTCAGAGGTCATTGAACTGAATGACACATTGAGTGAATCGTCCCATCAGCTCATTTCTCTTGTCAATAAGTTGACGACACCGCACATGTTTGCTGGCAATGACATTGACATTTTTACCACCGGAATTGACAAGTTCGAAAGCCTGAAACGGGATATAGAAGCAGCCCGCGACTACATTCACTTGCAGTATTTTATCATCGAGAATGATGAAGTGGGTTCGCAACTGATTGAGTTGCTCATGCGCAAGGCCCGCGAGGGCGTTCAGGTCAGGGTGCTGTATGACTATGTCGGCTCGTTCTATGTGAGGCCGCGCGTGTTGAAGCGGATGCGTGAAGCGGGTATTGAAGTGCACCCGTTCCTTGAGGTCACGCTGACCAATGTCGCCTTCCGTGTCAACTGGCGCAACCACCGCAAGGTTGTCGTCATTGACGGTGAGGTGGGTTATGTGGGTGGCATGAATATCGCCGACCGATACGTCATTGGCGATAAGAAGTGGAAGCCCTGGCGTGACACTCACTTGCGCATTCATGGCGAGGCGGTTGCAGCTTTGGAGTACTCTTTTGCCATCGACTGGATTTTCACTACACGTAAATTGCTCACGTCGCCAACGATGCACTACAACGAGCCCCTCGTCAACACCGATTATCTGATTCAGATGGTGGGCAGTGGCCCGACTAACCGTTGGAACAATATCTCGCTTGTATTCTTCAAGGCAATCGCTCTTGCCAAGAACTGCGTGTATATTCAGACACCTTATTTTCTCCCTAGCGATCCCCTTCTCAAAGCATTGCAGAGTGCTGCGCTCTCGGGAGTTGATGTGCGGCTGATGATACCGCGAAAGACTGACGCGACGATGTTGCGCTTGGCAACGGGCTCTTATATCAAGCAGTGCCTGCAGTCGGGCATGAAGATTTATTACTATGAAGACGGCATGATGCATGCCAAGGTCGTCATTGTTGATGACGAGTTTGTGACGACGGGGTCAACCAACTTTGATTTCCGTAGCTTCGAGCATAATTTTGAGTTTAATGCGCTGGTTTACAGCAAGGACTTTAACCGCAAGATGAAGGATGTCTTTGAGGCCGATTTGCAGCGATGCTCACGAGTGAGCATGGGCAAATGGAAACAGCGCCCTGTGATTCAAAAGGCGCTTGAATCGGTGGTCCGCCTTCTCAGCCCAATTCTGTAAACATAATAACATGATTACATTTCCCAACGCTAAAATCAACCTCGGGTTGAATATTGTAGAACGTCGCCCCGATGGTTACCACAACATCGAGACTGTTTTTTATCCCATCCCACTGACCGACGTGCTGGAGATAGTTCCTGCCGAAGGTGAGACCTCACTCACCTGTTACGGCAACAAGGTGGACTGCCCTCCCGAGAAAAACCTGGTGATGAAGGCTTACCGCTTGCTGCAGGAAAAGTACGACTTGCCGCCAGTGGCAATTCATCTCTATAAGCACATCCCCGACGGGGCCGGACTAGGTGGTGGTTCCAGTGATGCAGCCCACACCCTGTTGATGCTCAATAGTATGTTTGACCTTGGGGTGCCTCAAGATGATTTGGCGGCGATGGCAGCTACCTTGGGCGCCGATTGTGCATTCTTTATCTATAACCGCCCGATGATGGCTACTGGCATCGGTGATGTGTTGTCACCGATTGAGGTGAATCTGCAAGGCAAGTCATTGTTGCTTGTCAAGCCGCCGTTTGGGGTGGATACCCGTACGGCCTATAGCCGTGTTGTCCCGGCTCCGGCGACAGTGGACCTGTCACATACGATAGCCCGCCCTGTCGAGATGTGGGATGGTACGCTGAAAAATGATTTTGAACCCAGCGTGTTTGCCGCTTTGCCCCAGTTATGGCTCATCAAGGCACAACTGTTTGATGCGGGGGCTGAATATGCTGCTATGTCGGGTTCGGGGTCAACGGTGTTTGGATTGTTTGGGAGTGACAAACTGGCAGAGGCGGCGGCTGACACTTTTACCGATTGCGCCACCTTTGTCCTTCACCTTTAATCTAAATACCTTGGACTGGTTTTTGCAGGCATCAGTAAGGTATATAGAATTTAACACAACTACGATATGTCTAAAAAGAACAAAAAGAATCAAAACGAAGAGGCTAAGGCCGCTAAAATGGAAGAAATTCAGGATAATGAAGCCCTGAACGAGCAGCAGGCCGAACAACAGCCCGTTGAAGAAAACGACCCTGACAAGAAGATTGCCGACCTCGAAGCAGCTGTCGAGCATGAGAAGAAAGAATACCTTTTCCTGATGGCGGACTTTGAGAACTTCCGTCGTCGTACGCTCAAGGAGAAGGCCGACCTGATTAAGAACGGTGCCGAGAGTGCTATGCGTGAGCTTCTGCCCGTGGTTGACGATTTGGAACGTGCCATTGATGCCATCAACAAGGGTGGAGATCTCGACAGCCTCAAGGAGGGTGTAAACCTCATTTACAATAAGTTTGTAAAGTATCTTGAGAGTCAGCATGTGACTGCGATTGACTCTACAGGCAAGGACTTTGATACCGATGTCCATGAGGCGGTGACAATGTTCCCCGCTCCTGACCCTTCGATGAAGGGCAAGGTCATCGACACGACTATCAAGGGATATATGATTAATGACAAGGTGCTTCGCCACGCTAAGGTGGTTGTCGGCAGTTAATAATTAACTAGAAACCAGAACAGGGACTAGAAACTCAAGAAAAAACTATGGCTCAGAAGAGAGATTACTATGAGGTGCTTGGCGTGGACAAGAACGCTACTGCCGATGACCTGAAAAAGGCCTATCGCAAATTGGCCATCCAGTACCACCCCGATAAACAGCAAGGCAAAAGTGACGCCGAGAAGAAGGCTGCCGAAGAGAAATTCAAGGAGGCAGCCGAGGCTTATAATGTCCTCAGCGACCCCGATAAGCGCGCACGCTACGACCAGTTCGGTTTTGCCGGCGAGCAGATGGGTGGCGGTGGCTATGGCGGTGGCATGTCTATGGATGACATCCTGCGTCAGTTCGGTGACCTGTTTGGCGGCTTTGGCGGTTTCGGCGGCTTTGGTGAATTCTTTGGCGGAGGCGGAGGTGGTCAGTCTCAGCGCGTAAAGCGTGGTACCGACCTGCGTGTGCGTGTCAAGATGAACCTCAGCGAGATAGCCAAGGGAGCCGAGAAGAAACTGCGCATTCCCCGCATGAAGTCATGTGACCATTGCCATGGTACAGGTGCTAAGGATGGTACCGCCCTGGAGACTTGCCCCACCTGTAATGGTTCGGGTGTCGAGGTGCGCATGCAGCGCACGATGTTCGGCACGATGCAGTCCCAGAGCGTCTGCCACACCTGCGGTGGCAGTGGCAAGCGCATCAAGGAGACTTGCCCGCATTGCAGTGGCAAGGGACTTGTGCGCAAGGAGGAAGTAGTGGCCATCAGCATTCCCGCTGGTGTTGCCGACGGTATGACCCTGCGCATGGGACGTCAAGGCAATGACGCCCCTGGCGGTGGCATCCCAGGAGATCTCCTTGTCGTTATCGAGGAAGTGCGCGACGCACAACTCACCCGTGACGGCAATGACTTGATTTATAATCTCATGTTGGATATACCCACGGCAATCCTCGGCGGAAAGGTAGATGTGCCCACTGTTGACGGAAAGGCTCGTGTGACTATCAAGCCTGGAACTCAGCCGGGAAGCATTTTACGTCTCCGTGGCAAGGGTTTGCCTTCGCCCGAACGCTATGGTATGGGAGATTTGCTCATTAATGTCATGGTCTATATGCCCGAGAAACTCAACGACAAGGAGAGAGAGGCTATCACCATGCTGCAGAATGCCGGTGAGCACATCAAGCCCAGCGACAGCGACAAGAGCCGCATTTTCTCACGCTTGCGTCACATCTTCGATTAATTGAGATTTCAAACTCCAAACACCTAACTAAAGAATGCCTCGACGTCACGATCACCGGGTGCCTCGCAATGACGACAAAATGCTAGTCCGCGAGGTGAAACAACCTGCTAAGCTGCTTGAATTTGTCATGCACTGTCTGGACGGCATCAGCCGCAACAAGGCGAAATCCATTCTCGCTCATGGCGGTGTCACTGTTGATGACCAAGTGCAGACCCATGTGGACTATCCGCTTGACGAGGGATGTATCGTAAAAATCCGTCGTCATGCCCGCCCGTCGTCAGCCAACAGTCCCCACTATCGGATTGTCTATGAAGACAGGTGGGTAGTTGTAATCGATAAGCAGCAGGGCGTGTTGTCGATGCCTGTCGGTGCAGGCAGCCTTAACATGAAGACCTTGCTCGACCGTCACTTCACTGAGACTCGCCAGCGTTGCACGGCCCATGTCGTACATCGTCTCGATGCCCGCACATCAGGACTCATGGTCTATGCCAAGAGTGTTGACGTCCAGCAGCAGATGACCGCCGACTGGCACAGCACTATCATCGACCGCCGCTATGTGGCTGTCGTTGAGGGTGTCATGGAGGAGCCGCAGGGTAAGGTAGAGAGCTGGTTGCACGATACCGACCGCATGGTGGTCGTGAGCAGCCCTGTCGATGATGGTGGCAAATGGGCGGCTACTGAGTGGGAGCTCATCGAACAGGCACCGGAGCGTTCGCTCCTTTTCCTGCACCTGCTCACAGGCAGAAAGAACCAGATTCGTGTCCACATGGCTGATATTGGTCATCCCGTTGTGGGTGACGGAAAATATGGCCATCAGGATGACCCGGGCACGCGCATGTGTTTACATGCCTTCCGCCTGGCATTCCATCATCCGGTAACAGGTGAGCCTTTGGTGTTTGAAACGCCCATCCCGCGTTACTTCGGCACCGCACTCCACACGGTACAGAATCCTTAGAGCATGATATTAGTTTAGTGATAAAAAGAAAAGCAAGCAACTGAATTTCAGCCGTTTGCTTTTCTTTTTGCAGAGTGTGGCGAGACTCAAACAGCCCGCATCCACAATTTTGGTATCGAACTCTACCGGATGAGTTATTTCCCAAGGCTTTTTACTGCTGCCTCGAGTTGGTGCATGGCCTGCTCGAGAACGCAACGGGGACTGCCCATGTTGAAGCGCATGTGGCACTTGCCGGCTTCACCGAACATGGAACCTTCGTTCATCGCCAGACCGGCTTTGTCGCGGAACAGCGATACCACTTCGTCATGGCTCAGGCCCAGTCCCGTGCAGTCGAGCCACACGAGAAAACCTGCCTCGGGCTTGATGGCGACTACTCCGGGAATGTGTTCGCGGCAGTATTGTTCTACATAGTTGACGTTGCCCTCGATATAGTGCAGGCACTCTTCAAGCCACTGTTTACCGTTGCGGTAGGCTGCCTCGGTAGCGATGATGGAGACCAGATTGGCGTTGCACAGTTCGTTGATTTCAATCCACTTGAAGAACGGTTCTCTCAACTCGGGATTCTTGACAACGCACCACGAACTCTTCAGTCCCGCGATGTTGAACGTCTTGCTGGGAGCACCGCAGGTCACTGTTACGGCAGCCGCCTCGTCGCTCACCGTTGCCATGGCGGTATGCTTGTGGCCAAACAGCATCAGGTCACCGAAGATTTCGTCCGAGAACACGATGACGCCATGCTTGTAAGCCATGCGGGCGACCTCGCGCAGCACTTCAGGCTCCCAGGCGATGCCGGCGGGGTTGTGGGGGTTGCACACAACCATCATGCGCGGTTTCTCCTGCTCCATGATGCGTTCCAGACCTTCTAAATCCATGCGGTAGAATTTGTCTTCGGTCTGAATCAGTGCATTGTTGATGGTGATGCGCCCGTTACCGTCGATGACATCCTTGAAGGGGTAATAGACGGGCTGTTGGATGACAATCTTGTCGCCAGGCTTGGTGAAGAAGTTCACGGCAAGTCCAAATCCCGTCACGATACCGGCCACAAAGGTGACCTCCTCGCGGGTGAACTCAAAGCCATTGCGCTCACGCTGCCAGTCGATGATGGACTGCCAGTAACCGTCATAGAGGCAGGTATAGCCATACACTGGATGGTCGGCCAAGCGTCTAACCAGTGCCTCGGTAATATCGGGGCACACGGCAAAGTCCATGTCTGCAATCCACAACGGCAGTAAGTCGTCGCGTCCGTAATCCTGTTTGAGTACTTCTATCTTCTTGCATTGCGTGTCATGGCGGTCAATGCAGCGGTCAAAGTCGTATATAGCCATTGCTGTATATGAGATCTAAGGTGATTAAAGTCTGTATTAGTTTAACTCGGCGGCAAAATTAGTACATTTTTATGATATGCAATACTGCTTACTTCTTTTTTCTTCGCCATGAAATCATGTTTTTGTTCAGGTTTTGTTCGTTGGCGTGCTTAGATAAGATAAAATGTTATATCTTTGCATGATACATCAATCGTGAGAAATGCTATGAACAAGACCAGAAAAATCCATTTCATGAAAATGCACGGGGTGGGCAATGATTACATCTTTGTGGACACCTCCCTTTATCCTATTGACAATCCGCAGGAAGTGTCTGTCGCTTGGAGCCGCCCACACATGGGCATCGGTAGTGACGGACTGGTGCTGATTGGACGTTCGGCGACCGACGAGGCGGACTTCACCATGCGCATCTTCAATGCCGATGGCTCCGAAGGAATGATGTGCGGCAATGCCAGCCGTTGCATCGGCAAGTATGTCTATGAGAGCGGCATGACCGACAAGACTCAAATTCGCTTGATGACGGCTTCGGGTGTAAAGATACTGGACCTGCAGGTCAATGACGGCGGTCAGGTCGAGATGGTGACGGTCGATATGCTGGCTCCAGAGACCGATAACAAGAGGCAATACCTTGCCGACGGGGAACCTTTGCCCGATGGTGTCTTTGTCTCGATGGGCAATCCTCACTATGTTATCTTTGTTGACGACATCAGCGAGGTAGATGTCGCCGCCAGGGGGGCGCTTCTTGAGCACCACCCGCGTTTCCCTGAGCGTTGTAACATCGAGTTTGCCCAGGTGCTCCAGGATGGAGCAATACGCATGCGCGTGTGGGAACGAGGCAGCGGCATCACGATGGCTTGCGGTACTGGCGCCTGTGCCACAGCGGTTGCCGCAGCGCTGACAGGACGCAGCAGCCGTCGTTCACGAGTCATCATGGACGGTGGCACCCTCGACATTGAGTGGCGCCAGCAGGATGGTCATGTCTATCTCACGGGTCCTGCCACAATCGTCTATGAGGGCGACATCCTTTGGCCATAGCCCAACCCTAACTCTAGTTCACAAGAAACTCCCAAACATCATCTGAAATAAAAAATAAGCGGCTGAAATTCAGTCGCTTATTTTCTTTTGTGGAGCATAGCGGACTCGAACCGCTTACCTCAACACTGCCAGTGTTGCGCTCTACCAGATGAGCTAATGCCCCGATTTGCGGATGCAAAGGTAATACCATTTTTAAAACTGACAAACTTTTTGGGCGGATTTTTTCAAGAATTTGAATTTAAGTGCCCAAACTTGGGAATAAATCAGTTCACGAAGTTGACCGAAACACCGACCTGCAGGCGGGCTGGGTTGAGCGGGTAGTGCGGTGTGGCGAAGTATGCACTGCCGCTCTTGATTTTCTGGTTGAAGTGGGTCCAGGCGACAAAGAAGCGCGCCTGTTTCATCTTGAAGTTGGCATACAGGTTCATAATGGCGAAGTTGCCGCATTCCATCTCATGCTGGCTGTGGAATGTCATGGTCGCAGGGTTATAGACCGGTGCGTAATACTTGGTGTAGTAGTTGCCGTCAACGCCCATCTGCACATGCAACACGCGGGCGATAGTAAACGTGGCATACAGGTTGCTGTAGATGGCGAACTTGGGCAGCGGCAGCACCTCTTCATTGCTGCTGGTCTGCAACGTCACGCTGTTATCCCAGTTGAAGGCCTTGAAATGCAGGCCTTGCTTCAACCTTGCGCTGAACACATGGATGGCGCCGCTATGCTGGGCTGGCAGACCATCGGCATCCCAATAGATATAGTCCGTCAGCGTCTCATAGCCCACGTTGACATTGGTCCACGAGAAGGGAATGTCGAGTTCTCCGCCCACGCGAACGCGCTTGGTCTTACTGAAGTCGTTCTCCCACGCAAAGTGGTTGGAAACGAAGTTCTTGAGCAGATAGGGCACGGACAGGTTCTTGAAGTAGCCGTAGCCCTTGATGCTTACTGAGTCGCCCAGCATCTTGAACCGTGTCGTCACGTCGCCGCTCAGGTCGATTTCGCCTGCTACATCGCCCAGCACGCCGAATTGTGCCGTTGCATTGTAGCGCAACAGCGAGCCGCGTTGCTTGGTGAGTTGGCCTCCCAGCCACAGCAGGCTTTGGGTCGTGCGATGAGGCACGACGGCTGGCACGGTTTCAAGGCCTTCGTGCATTGTGGTTCCGGTAACAGTATCGGTCACCTGGGTATAGCGCCTCACTTCGTGGGTGCCATATACCGCAAACCCGAATTTGGCATATTTGTTAAAGCCCTCCAGAAGTGAAATGCCCAATGTGTTGCGCAACCGCCAATAGCTCGTTGTCTCATTGGTCCCTTCAGATGACAGATAGGTGTGGTCAAAGAACTCGTTGTCCTCAGTGCCAGAGCTGTTCAGGAACTGATGCTTGGCGTGTTTGAAGTCAAGGGTCCAGATAAAACTTGTCACGGGCACATAGGTGCGGTCGATTACCGTGTCGGTGATGCTGTCGCGGCGGTAGCGGTAGAAGCCCACTTTGTAGCGTTGGTTCAGCCATAATTGGCTGCCTTCCATATGGCTGTGGGCAGAGCTTAGTCGGGTGGGGATACTCTTGTTGTCCACACGGGTCACACCGCCCTGCACCTCGGCGGGGTCGGTGATATAACGGTCATCGGTGATGCCGCCGCTCTCCTTGGTAGTGTAGTTGTAGTGGTCGAAGAACGTCTGCATCTCGTAACGGTCACCCATGTGTGAGCCGAACAACCGCCATGTGAAGTCCTTGTCGGCCTGCACGTCATAGGAGCCCTTACTGTAGATGTAGTCGAAAGCGCCGCCCACTTGTGTCTTGCGGTCCACGTTGCCCGAGAATTCCAGCTGCGTGCGGTCCAGGTTACTGTATTTGTCACCACCTGTCGAGTGGCTGAGCAGGGTCATGGGAATGCGTGTGTTATAGTAGCGCATGGTCCTCGTGTTGTGCATCCATGCCTCAATCGCATCTTCAAAGAAGAATTCGCTCGTGAGAGGGCGTTCCATGAAAATCTGATTCTGTCCTGGGGCTCCATAGTTGCCCGTTGTCAACCACGCGTCGCTCACCATCGAGGGGACCATCGTGCGATGGTAATCCAGGTGGATGGTGTCGATGGTCGATGGGTAATGCAGGCCCAGTGGCTCGCTCACGCTCCATGCCACCGACGGCTCCACCCGCTGTTTCTTTGGCTTGGTGGTTGATTGGTTGCTGCTGCCCTGCGACGGTTGCTGTGCCACAGCAGGAATCAACGCTGCAGCCAACACAATCATGGCGAATATGACCAGAACCTTTTTCATTTTAGCCTACAAAGATACTGCTTTTTTCTTTCACACAAGGCTGCATAATCGCTAAGTTGATTTTTCACCCGATTAAACACCCTTGCGCCTTAGCGTCTTAGCGTGAGGGTTTCACATCGGTTTTTGCACCGAAGAGCCAATGGGCTAGCCATGGGCTGAGCCTGAAAATGTTGCTGATGACCAGACAAACGGCAATGACCATGATGGCAATCAACGACGAGACAAAAAACTCGATAACAGGCATGGGATGGTCGCTGAAGAAGGTGAATTCACTCAAGTGACGGGGCAGCAGGAAGAAGTGAATCAGATAGATGTCAAGTGTCCGCCGCCCGACATATTGCATCGTACGTCCCAACTTGGTTTCTTGTGAGAACACAGCCTGCTTGTTGCGGAAGAAGGTGAACATGATGACAAGACCAGTCAGCGCCAGCATACCTTTCATGATGACGGTCTTGACAGGCAACACGTCCCTGAATGCGTTAACCAGAATGAAGAATACGATGCACACCGCAAGCAGCCACTTGTTGTCCAGCCACTGCTGTACCTTGTCATAATGTTGCTTCACAAAGGTGCCCAGCACGAAGAAAAGGAAGAAGCGCCACTGGTGTGCACTGATCAGTGCCAGCGCATTGTCGGCAGTCTGGTTGTGGACGGTCATTGTCGGCCAGCAGAAACTGTACAGGGCAATGCCTATCGCGGCAAGAATCCACGAAGCCCAACGGGAGCGCACGAAGAACCTAACGGCAGCATAGAACACATAGTATTCCAGCAGGACGAAGGTGAACCAGTAGCCGCATTTCTGCTTGTCGATGAAACCGTCATAAACCGAGGTGCCCGTAAAGTGCAGATAGACGAGGAAAAACAACAACGGACTGAGAAGTTGCACGGGAATTTTCTTCTTGAAGAAACTCACGACCTGTTTGCCGTTCCACACCACATTCTCCTTGTAAAGGACGAAGCCGCTGATGAAGAAGAACATGGGCATCCTCACCTGTGTTAAAATCTGATGAAAGGAGGGCGTGTCGCTGGTCAACTGCCAACAGAGGGCTGCAACATGATTCAACACCACAAGAAACATGGTGAATCCACGCAGCGCGTCGATATAGCCGATGCGCTGGGTGCCGTTCATTGTCAGTTTGTCGTTTGTAAGGTCTGTCATCTCTTTAGCACCGCAAAATTAAAGGAATCCCGCCGATGTGCCAAATAATTCTGCTCTAAATGAACACCAGGGCTTGCCACAACTGTTGTGCCCAGCCCTGGTGTTGAAAATGGGAAATGATGTCATCAGATGGTGCGCTCCACGGGGAGAACGAAGGCTCGCAAACCCAATTTGGGCGTTGCCAGGTCCATCTGGTGCAACTCGTCGAGAACGACATCCACGCGGCGGTCGTCGACCACGGTCAGGATGGCAGATGCGATGGATGGCCAGGCGTGGGTCGCGTAGTGCGGCTCACCGGTCTTGCTGCCACGGCCCTGCACTTCACGCCAGCCGGTGAAACCACGGCAGTTGAGCAGATGCAATTTCTCGACAATGCGGTCATAGTAGGCCTCATCAAAGGCTATAAATATCGCTTTCATTTTTTCTCAGTTGTCAGTTTTTAGTTTTCAGTTGTCAGTTGTCAATGTGACGACTAAAAACTATTAACTATTATCTATTAACTATTAACTACTTAGCGTGCTCCTTGCTTATCTTCTTGCGTGTGCGGCGGATGCCGGTCAGTGCAAAGATGGTGTACATCGTGGGCACAAACAGCAGCGTCATCAACGTGGACATGGCAAGACCGCCAATCACGGCGATACCCATCGGGCGCCACATCTCACTACCTACACCCGTACCAACTGCCATAGGCACCATACCCAGGATAGTGGTCATTGAGGTCATCAGCACAGGACGCAGACGTGAGTGACCACCGTTGATTACGGCACGGCGGATGCTCATGCCGCGCTCACGGTTCAGGTTGATGTAGTCGATAAGCACGATACCGTTTTTCACCACAATACCAATCAGCATGATACCACCAATCATCGACATCACGTTCAGGTTGGTGCGTGTAATCAACAGGATAAGCACGATACCCGAGAAGGCGAACATGATTGAGGTCATGATGATGCCAGGATAGGTGAACGACTCAAACTGGCTGGCCATGACGATATAAACCAGCAGGATGATGAGCAGACCCAAGATAGCCAGGTCACCGAACGAGTCTTGCTGGTCCTCGTAGCTACCGCTCAACTGAATCATCACATCACCGGGCTTGTCCATCTTGTCGATAAGCGGCTGGGCCTCGGCAATGACTTCACTCATCGGGCGGTCTTGGATAACAGTCGATACGGTAATGATACGCTCACGGTCCTTACGCTCAATCGTGGGAGGATAGAATTGCTCGGTTACGGTGCCCACCTCCTTAAGGCGAACGCCCGTGCCCATTGCGTTATAGAGCATGATGTTCTCGATGTCGCTGATGCTGCGGCGGTGTTCAGGGTCATACATCACCTTGATGTCATACTCCATACCGTCCTCACGGAAGTAACTTGCCGTCGTACCGTTGATGCGGTTGCGCAGTGCGGTAGCAGCGGTGCTCAGGTTCAAACCATATAACGCCAGTTTCTCGCGGTCAAAGTCCACATGGTACTCAGGCTGGTAGTCGCTACGGCTGATATTGATGTCGGCAGCACCAGGAATCTTCTCGAGCAGGCGTTTCAGGCGCTGGGCAACACTGTCGGTCTTGGTGAAGTCGTAACCATAGATTTCATAGTCAACCGTGTTCTGGCCACTCATGCCACCGCCACGGCCACCACCCACGTTAACGAGGGCCTTTTTCAGCTCGGGGTAGTTCTTGAGGTCTTCACGCATCATGCCGGCAATCTCGGTGATGCCACGCTTACGCTCGTTAGACTTGCTGAGCATGATGTTCATCGAGATGATGTGGCTACCGTTGCTCTGCATCGAGGCGAAGGTGTTGTCGCTGCTTGCCTGACCCACAGTGTAGTTGAAGGACTTGATTTCGGGATACTTCTCGGTCCACTCCTTATATATGCGTTGGCTCACGTCTTTAGCCAAATCGACGCGCGAACCGATGGGTAACTCCAGCGAGACACCCAGACGGCCGTTATCGTTGGTCGGGAAGAACTCGGTGCCCACAAACTTCATCAGGAACATCGAGGCGACAAACACGCCCAATGCCGTGGCAGTGGTAATCCAGCGGTGGGCCACGCACTTGTCAAGCACCTTGGCATAGAAGTCGTCAATCTTGTTCAGCACCTTAAGAATGGGGCCATATACCTTCTGGAAAATCTTGGTGTCACCCACATTGAGACGCAACAGGCGGCTACACAACATGGGCGTCAGCATCAAGGCGCAAATCAGTGACAGCACCATCATGATGGTCACCATCCAACCCAGCTGCTTAAACAGCACACCGGTCATACCCTTAACCAGGGTCAGCGGGAAGAACACGGCAATCAGTGTCAAGGTTGACGCCATTACCGACAGGGCCACCTCGTTGGTACCGTTGACGGCAGCCTGCAAGGGTGCCGAGCCGCGCTCGATGTGCGTCGTGACGTTCTCAAGCACCACAATGGCGTCATCGACCACCATACCGATGGCGATGGACAATGCCGACAGCGACACGATGTTCAACGAGTTACCCGTTGCATACAGGTAGATGAACGAGGCAATCAGCGAGATGGGGATGGTTACCAGCACGATGACTGTTGCACGCCAGCGCCCCAGGAACACAAACACCACAATACCTACAAACAACAGTGCGAACAGCACCGTCTCGACCAGCGAGGCGATGGTGCTGCGGATGTTGTCACTCGTATCGACGATGTAACCCAACTTGATGTCGCTGGGCAGGTTCTTCTGAATCTTGGGCAGTTCCTTGGAGATTTTCTCTGAAATCTCCACCGAGTTGGCACCCGACTGTTTCTGTACGATAATCATGGCGCCCTTCTGGCCGTTGTTAAAGCTCTCCTGGGCACGTTCCTCAAGCGAGTCGTCGATGCGGGCAACGTCACACAGGTGGACAACACCACCCGTTGGTGACAAGCCCACGACCATAGCACCCATCTGCATCGGGTCGCTGAACTCACCCTGCACACGCAGGGGGTAGGTCTCGTTACCGATGTCAAAGGTACCGCCAGGAATGTTGCGGTTCTCGGCACCGATAAGGGCAGCAATGGTCTCGACGCTCAAGTTATAAGCTTCCATGCGCAAGGGGTCCAGATAGACGTGAACTTCGCGCTTGGGAGCACCCGCGATAGATACCGAACCCACACCATCGACACGTGCCAACGGGTTGGCGACGTTCTCGTCAAGGATTTTATACAAGCCCGGCATACTCTGGCCTGCCTGTACCGACAGCAGCACGATAGGAATCATGTCGCTGCTGAACTTGAAGATAATGGGCGTGTTGGCATCGTCGGGCAGCATGCTCGACACCATGTCGAGTTTGTCACGCACGTCATTGGTCAACGCTTCGATGTCATAGCCGTATTCAAATTCAAGGGTTACAATCGAGATATTCTCACGGCTGTTCGACGTGATGTGCTTGAGGTGCTCCACCGAGTTGAGGGCATTCTCAAGCGGACGGGTCACGTTCTGCTCGATGTCCGACGCACTGGTTCCCGCATAGCTGGTCATCACCATGATGGTGTTGGTTTCCACATCGGGGAACAGGTCAATAGGCAGACTCCTGAGCGAGAACAGACCCAGCACAATCAGCGCCACGAAGATTAGGATCGTGGTCACTGGTCGTTTTACTGAACTGGAATATAAACTCATAATTAAATGCTATATGTTTAGTCTCTCTAAACTCTAAACACTAAATTCTAAACCTCAAGGTTCGCAATCAGTTGCGAACCTTGAATTTACTTCTTGAGTTGAACTTTGGCTCCGTCCTGCAGACGTGAGGCTCCTGCGATAACAACCTGGGTGCCAGGCACCAGACCGCCCTTGATTTCGTATCGGTCCTCCAGGCGCTGGCCCAGTTCCACCTCGCGCAGTTCGACTTCTCCACCCTGGTAAACCCAGACGTAGCGCACGCCCGAACCCACCTGCTTCTGCACGGCGCGGTCGGGAACGACAACGCTGTGAGTCGTGCCGTAGTTGAAGTTCACGCGGGCAAACATACCGGTACGCACCTTGTCGTTGCGGTTGGTGATGGCTACCTCGACCTGGAATGTGCGGCTAGTGGCGTCAACAGTGGGGTGAATCAGGTAAACCTGACCCTGGAATGTCTCGTCGCCATAGGTGTCGAATTTTACAACCACAGGCATGCCGCGCTTCACGTGGGGATACTCGCTCTCGTTCACATTGACGATGACCTTGAGCGGCTGCTGCTGCTCTATGGTGAGCACGGGAAGTCCTGCGGGCAGGTCGCCGGCGTCATAGTTCTTGGCGGTCACCACGCCGCTCACGGGAGAGGTGAGCACCGTGTTCTCCTGCATGGTGCGGATGGCGCGTGCCGTGGCATCATACTGAGCCTGCAGCTGGTCCACTGTCTGTTGTGTGCCGCCGCCGATTTTTACCAGCTCACGGGCGCGGTCCAATTCACGCTTCGTGTTGGCAAGGGCAATCTGCTGCTGGGCGATGTTCACATCGTCAAGGATGACCAGGCGCTGGCCACGTGCCACGCGTGAACCCACGTCCACCAGGATGCGTTTGATGCGCGCACCGCTGTTCGACGAGATGTTGTTGGTCTTGAACGCTTCGACGGTGCCGGTGTACTCGCTCGTCTGTTTGACTGCTTCCTCACCGATGGTCACTACCTCGACAACAGGCAGCTCTTCTTTCACTTGGGTTGCCTTTTTGTCGTCTTTGCTGGAACATGATGCCAGCACCAGCATGAGCATCACAATCGGTAAAAATTTCTTTGTTTTCATTGCTTTTTTGATATGTTGTTGATGTTAATTTCTAACTCTTAATTCCTGACATAGTGCGTATTGCCCAGTACAAACTCCAGGTCGCTCTCGGCTACCAGATAGTTGTAGATGGCTTGGAAGTAAGCCAGTCGGGCTGCCATCAGAGCATCCTCGGTATCGCGCAACTGGATAAAAGAGGCGGCACCGATTTTGAAGCTCTTCTGCATGATGTCGTTGGCTTTTTCGGCCATGGTCACGCCAGCCTCGTTGCTCTCTATCTGCTTGAGGTTCTTGGCAATAACGTTGTTCTGGGTCTCTACTTGCATGTGCAGGCTGCGTTCCAGGTTCTCGCGTTGCCATTTCATTTCATCAACGGCGATTTGGGCCTGTTTCTGCTTGTAGTAGCGTTGACCGCCCTGGAAGATGGGGAAGGCAAGCGTCAAACCCACATTAGAGGCGCGGCTCCAGCGCAGACCGCTGAAGGGGCTGCCGTTATTCATCGAGTGCCACATCACGCTGGCGCTTCCCGTCAGGGTGGGGTACCAAGCCATCTTCTGCACGGCGAGTGCTTTCTTCAGGTAGTCGGTCTGCAGGTCCATCGACTTGAGGCTGGTGTTGTTGGCAAGCGTGGTGTCAGCACCCAGGGTGTTGTTCATCGCGCGGGCATACATTTCGCCCCTGAAGTCGTCCAACTGCTGGCTCGGTGCAATCTCGGTGCGCACGTCCATTCCCATGAGCACCTTCAACTGGAGCAACAGGGCGGTGATGGAGTTCTCAGCCTCGAGGATTGAGGGCTCCAGATTGGTCACGGCGACATTGGCGCGCAGCACGTCATATTCTGATGCTGCGCCCAGTTCATACTTCTTCTGGAAGATTTCCGCATTCAACTTGGCGGTGGCGTGATTTTCCTCGATGACGCGTTTGCTGTCTTGAGCAAGCAACAATGCGTAGTAGGCTTTTTCCACTTGGTTGACCAGCGACAACTTATTGGCGCGAGCCTTCTCCACGTTCTGCAGAATCTGGTTCTCGCTCAGCTTGATGGACTTCCATAGCTGGGGCACTACTAGGGGGATTGACGCCTGGAAACCTGCGGCATGGGTGTTGTCGCTACCCATCTTGATGGCCATTGTTCCAGCCTCGGTGTCCATGTACATCGTCTGCAACGACAGGTTGCGTTGATACTGTCCTGCCAGATTAACGGTGGGGAGCAGTTGCCCAAGGGCCTCCTTGTGGCTGTAGTCCACGCGCGTAATCTCCATTTCCTGCACCTTAATGGTGGGATTCTCGTTAAGGGCGATGCGAATGCACTCGTCGAGCGACAATGCCAGTTGTGCCTGGGCTCCCAGGACACCGCCTGTTAACAAGAAAAGAATAATGTAGAATAACTTTTTGTTGAACATTGTATTATGTAGTTTTATTGATTTTGCTGTTGTTGGTTCTCAAGGTATTCAATCATCTCGATGCCCTTGATGGTCGCCACGCCACGCAGGAAACTGATGAACACATGGTCAAACATGTCCTCCTCCTTGAAGCCGTATTTGGCACCGTTGGAATTCTCGTGCAGTGCGCGCATCGACTGTGAGAACAGGTAGGCTGCAATCTCAGGGTTAATGCGCTTGATCACCAGTCCCTCGTCTTGTGCCTGACGCAGCACCGACGCGATGCCGGCTATCACTGACTTCTCATTCTCGACATGTTTCTCAAAGATGTCGGGATACAACCGCTTGATATCATTGATAAAAGCCACAGATGTTGACTCATACATCTTGCGGGCACGCTGATACACCCGGTACATTGCTTCAAAGCAGTTGTCCGAGGTGCTGAAAATCTCTTTCATCGCAGCGTTCTTCAACTCATGCTCGCGGTGAATGCACTCCCCGATAAGCGTCCGCTTGTCGGGAAAGGTCTCATATAGCGTACGCTTCGAGATGCCACAAGCGCGGGCCACATCGTCCATTGTCATCGATGTGGGACCAACACTCATTAGCATCCGGCTGCATTCTGCCACGATACGTTCTCTTGTGTCCATGATTGATGCTTAGTAATTCTATTATTTTTTGTGGGTGCAAAATTACAGAAAACTTTTAAAACTCCAAAAGTTTTCTTGGTTTTGTTGCTGTTTTTGCTTACTTTTGCATATCAAAAGCAACGATAACTACATTAAAGATATGAAATCAGCCAGCAATATGCGCGAGATATTGGCATTTCTGCGCCAACTCGCTATAAATAACGACCGCACGTGGTTCAAAGCCCACAAGGACCAGTTTGACGCCCTGCGCTTACCTTGGGAACAGGATATGCAGCGCCTCATCGGCTTAGTTGCCGATTTTGACTCCCAGGCGCGAGGACTCAACGTCAAGGACAGTGTTTACCGCATCTATCGCGACATCCGCTTCTCACACGACAAACGCCCCTATAAGAACTATTTCTCAGGGGTTATCGGCAAGGGCGGGCGCCACACGGTGCAGTCCTGCTACTATGTACACTTCGGTGTTGAGGAAATTATGCTGTGCGGCGGCATCTGGTGGCCCGAGAAACCCATCCTTGAAAGGTTGCGTTCTCTCATCGACGCCGAGCCTGACGAGTTTCTTGCCATCATCAATAATCCTGCCGTCACATCGCGTTACCAGTGGATGTCAAGGTCGCTCAAGACGATGCCCAAGGGCTTTCCCAAGGACCACCCCATGGAAAAATACCTTAAGATGAAGGAATATCTGCTGGTCATGAACATTCAGGATGATTACTTTGATTGCGAGGACTGGGTCGAGCGTGTCGCCAGCGACTTACAACCTCTCAAACCATTGCATGATTTCCTTAATTATGTGTTTGAATAAGGGTCGCTAAAGTAACAAATTGTAATTTGGGAATTTGCCACTATTTTGGCAAAAGAATCGGCATTTTGTCACCAAAAAATGATAAAATTCGATTTTTTTGCCATCTTTTTGGCCTTTTTTGCGACGTGAAAAAGATTTTTTTCGTTGTGATAGTGTTAATTTCTCAATATTATAACACCTATTAGAAAAAATGGTAGTATCTTTGCGGGCGATTTTTGGGGGACGAGCTCCCAAAAGTGTCATGAAAACCCGAAATTATTAATAATTATCATAAAAAACAGTTTTTAAAAAATCTATGAAGAAATCCCTTATTTTCCTGCTGGCTTTGGCCTCTAGCCTGGGGCTGCATGCCAGTGAAGCCGACTTGGTGATGCCACAGTCGTTGCATGAAATCAGTTTCTTGCACTGGGGTTTCCTGGTGTGCGTGCTGGGAATGCTGTTCGGTGTCTATCATTTCATGAAGACCAAAAGTCTGCCCGTTCATCCCGCCATGCGCGAGATTGGTGAGGTCATCTACAAAACTTGCTCGACCTACCTCAAGCAGCAGGGCCGTTTCCTTGCCATCCTGTTTGTCTTCATCGGTGTGGTGGTTGCCTTCTATTTTGGTGGGCTTAGCCACATGTCGGTGGGTGAGGTGCTCATCATCCTGTTATCGACGGTAATCGGTATGCTCGGCTCTTACGCCGTGGCAGCTTATGGTATCCGCATGAACACATACGCTAACGCACGCATGGCTTTCGCTTCGTTGCGTCGCGACCCGCTGCGCCTGCTCAACATCCCCTTGAATGCAGGTATGAGCATCGGCGTGATGCTGGTGTGTGTCGAGTTGATTATCATGCTGATTATTCTGCTCTTTGTCCCTGTGCATCTGGCTGGTGTATGCCTCATCGGCTTTGCTATTGGTGAGAGCCTTGGTGCCAGTGCCCTGCGTATCGCCGGTGGTATCTTCACCAAGATTGCCGACATCGGCAGTGACTTGATGAAGGTGGTCTTCAAGATTGGTGAGGACGACCCCCGCAACCCTGGTGTGATTGCCGACTGTACTGGTG
>JAEEGF012214570.1_pt1 | contig 60739 bp, 65 predicted proteins | sample 9134171 | NCBI WGS metagenome assembly JAEEGF01 (sample SAMN16246542, study PRJNA631951) | gut metagenome | biome: gut microbiome; feature: rumen; material: AP-attached | host: Bos | place: Iran: Karaj | collected 2018-10 | reverse complement strand
CTTGCCCAACAAAGCGCAAATCATCTCATCCACCAAGTCATCGATGTAAAGCAATTCAAGTTCTACTGATGGATCGTTTACCGTGTAAGGTAAATCATTTGCGAACGCATTACAGAAGGTAGCCACGGCTGAATTATAATTCGGTCTGCACCATTTTCCAAACAGATTCGGGAAACGGTACACCAAAACCTTTGCTCCTGTTTCTTTGCTATAGTCAAAGAATAGCTCTTCGCCAGCCTTCTTGCTCTTGCCGTATTCAGAAGTGCCGAAACGTCCAGCCAATGTTGCCTGGATAGAACTTGAAAGCATCACAGGACATTTATTCCCGTGCTTTTTGAGAGTATCCAGTAGCGTAGAAGCAAATCCAAAATTACCAGCCATAAATTCAGACTGCTCCTTCGGGCGATTCACACCTGCAAGATTGAATACGAAATCACAATCACTACACCACCTGTCAAGTTCTTCTGCAGTATTGTCAATATCGTATTCATAAACAGCTTCGATAGCCAGTTCCGGGAACCGCCTATCCTTACCTTCCTTAATGTTCTTCAGCGCCCAACAGAGATTCTTTCCAACAAACCCCTTGGCACCAGTTACTAAAATCTTCATTGAATATATCTTAAACTATTAAACTTTTTAAACTTCAGCTCTCAGTCCTCGGTCTTTTTTGCGGAACGAACACAAAAGAGCAAAAAGCCCATATACCTTTTAGGATCTCATTTACCCGTTCCATACTTCATCCTCCTCCAGCGGATGATAAGGCCCATCTTTCGCTTCGAATAGCACCGTTCCGCTCTCCAGACACTTCAAGCTATGCCACTGCCCCTTCTCGATATTCAGCACCACTCCACCTGGCACCATATCAATGGTATCCGTCAGCCGCCCGTCAGAGTCATAGAAATATTCCTCAAAATGACCACGGATGCAGATACACGTCTCCGAAGAACCCTTATGCCTGTGTATAGGCATTATCGTTCCTGGCTCAAGAGCATTCAGCATCCGTTGTGACTGGTCGTCAGCAGAATTGCGCATATCTAGATTACAACGCAACCTCGGATTCGCCTTAGCCTTGGCAGTCAACTCATCAAGTATCTTCTTATCTATTACCATAGTATTTAAATCGAAGCCGGTTTCAAAATCTTAGCCCATATACCAGACCAGAATGCAGACCACCTACTCTCACCGTAACACATTTCCTGTTTCCAGGCATTCCCCTGCCAACGCTTATATTTATAAACCAAGCGAGAAAGAAGCCCCTTAGGTTCAGTAGCTGTATATTCTGGATTAAGTATGTCCTCCAGCACTCTCTCCTTCAATTCTGGGACAAACTGTACTTCAGGAAAGATGTACACTGGGAGCCCCAAATCCTCAACACAAATGGCATTGATGCAACTCACAAACTCCTTCATATGGAACTTTACTAGCATCCCATCCAGCCACTCCCAATCCACCTCATTTGTGTGCTTCTCCACAAAAAACGCCCAATCAAGCACCTGTCTCAATGCAATCTCAGCAGCCGCAAAATGGCTTACCATATGGCGAATCAAGAATAGAGCATGCAGATTCGGTGACGGCAGATATACATTCTCGCCCAATACTTCCACAGAATGGCTATCATCTTCACCCAACTCCTTGAATACCTTTTCCAACTGAGCACTTGACTTATGAGCATGCACATTCACAAAGTCATAGTGATTCTCAACCGAAAATCCACACCAGTCAAATACTGTGTGGTGGTGATGACTCGAATCAATCTTGAAACTTGAATCATGAAACTTGGAACTAGCAGCCAATTCTGCATCAGCTTCCTTCTGTTTTCTAAACAGCCAGATATCTATATCTCCACAAGGCCGGTGCTCAGGCTTTGGCCAGTCAATGCTACAGGCATACCCTTTCAGTACCATCATCTTATAACCGTGGGTGTTATACCAGCCAGCCAATTCTGCTATGGCTCGCTGATATAACTTATAGCGGTTTTCATAACTCTTAAAGACCTCACCTATCCACTGCAAAAGCAACTCCTTAGGTGGCCGTTTCGAATCAGGCAGTTGTTCAATGCCATCTGCTACTATAGCCGTAAGCCCCTGCTTATCCGCAAGGGCTTTTATGGCCTGCCAGTCAACAACATCAGGTAGAACACTTCTATGCCCAATACCCAGTTTGACAAGAGAAAGAAAAGTCTGTTTTAATTCAAACGTCACGGTTAGAATTTCCTCCAGACCATCTTATTCACAACACCCACATAAGACTGAATGATACGCACCACCTTGGTACTTACATTCTCATCAACATAGTCAGGAACAGGAATGCCATGATTGCCATCTCTGATAAGGCTTACGGCGACATCAACACTCTGCAACAGTCCTACGGTATCAATGCCGCTCAATACGAAGCAGCCCTTATCCAATGCCTCGGGGCGCTCGGTGCTGGTGCGGATACATACAGCAGGGAACGGATGACCTACGCTGGTGAAGAAGCTGCTTTCCTCAGGCAGAGTACCACTATCTGAAACCACACAGAAAGCATTCATCTGCAGGCAGTTGTAGTCGTGGAATCCAAGCGGCTCATGCTGAATGACGCGCTTATCCAACTGGAATCCAGATGCCTCCAAACGCTTTCGTGAACGAGGGTGGCATGAATACAAGATTGGCATGTCGTATTTTTCTGCCATCTTGTTAATGGCATTGAACAGAGAAAGGAAGTTCTTCTCCGTATCAATGTTCTCCTCGCGGTGTGCGCTCAGCAGAATATATTTACCTTTCTCCAATCCCAGACGCTTGTGAATATCGCTGGCCTCAATCTCTTTGAGGTTATTGTGCAGCACCTCTGCCATAGGTGAACCTGTAACGTAGGTACGCTCCTTGGGCAGGCCAGTGTCAGCCAGATACCTGCGGGCGTGCTCGCTGTAGGCCATGTTCACGTCGCTGATGATGTCAACAATCCTGCGGTTGGTCTCCTCGGGCAGGCATTCATCCTTGCAGCGGTTGCCAGCTTCCATGTGGAAGATGGGGATATGCAGGCGCTTGGCGCCAATCACTGACAAGCAGCTGTTGGTATCACCCAATACCAGCACAGCATCGGGCTTCACCTCCACCATCAGCTGGTAGCTTTTGGCAATGATGTTGCCCATCGTCTCGCCAAGGTCGTTGCCCACAGCCTCCATATAGATGTCGGGGTCGGCAAGCTTCAGGTCCTTGAAGAAGACGCCGTTCAAGTTGTAGTCATAGTTCTGACCAGTATGTGCTAGTAGGCAGTCAAAATACTGACGACATTTATTAATCACAGCTGCCAATCTAATAATCTCTGGGCGTGTGCCCACGATAATCAGCAGCTTTAACTTTCCATTATTCTTAAATTCAGCCATATTAATTTCAGTTTAATAGCTTATTTGTTTAATTGCTTAGTAGAGGCTTGCTCTTTGAGTTTTTCTTCATAAGAGTTGCTTAGACCATTTATCATCTTTGCAACAGCATCAATCGAAGGCTTAATCACCTCTACACTTTCTTCTGTTATATAAGTTAGTTCAATCGCTATTAGCAGTTGGTTGTAGGTTTCCATCAGCGAGCCATAGGCTATTTCCAAGAAATGAATCTGTTCCTTCAATGACTTACGTCCACTACCTTCCGCAATGTTTGAAGGAACTGATACTATGGATCTACGTATTTGGTCACAGAGGGCATATTTCTCGGTCTTAGGGAAACTGTCAAGAAGATGGTAAACCTCAACAACAAGTTTCTTCACTTCCTGCCAAACTTTCAGTTTTTCAAAGGAATAAACAATGCCCGTCATTCTACTAACCCACTAAGCTATTAAGCTACTAAACTAAATTCGGAATACCGTTAAGTTCGTTTTGGATGTAAGTCAAAGAAGCTATCTTCTCCTTCGTTTCCTCCAGATTCAGAATACGGGTGTTATTCGAGTTGAACTCATCTATCAGGGCCCTCTTGGTGTCGCCCTCCTTGAAGTACTTGTCGTAGTTCAAGTCGCGATTGTCAGCAGGTACTGCGTAGAAGTTGCCCATATCGATAGCCTTGGCTGCCTCCTCTTTGGTGAGCAGCGTCTCGTACATCTTCTCACCGTGACGGATACCGATAACCTTAATTTCGGGTTCGGTACCTTCTGGTGCCTGATGTTTGAACAGGTATCTCACAGCCTCGGCTTGAGTCTGGATGGTGCAAGCCGGCGCTTTCTGCACCAAGATGTCACCATTCTGTCCGTTCTCGAAGGCGAAGAGCACCAAATCAACAGCCTCTTCCAGCGACATAATGAAGCGAGTCATCTTAGGTTCGGTCAGCGTGATAGGATTGCCCTTGCGGATTTGGTCAATCCAGAGAGGAATCACACTACCACGGCTACACATCACGTTACCATAACGGGTGCAACAGATTTTTGTGTCACCACTCAAACGGCTCTTGGCCACAGCAATCTTCTCCTCTATAGCTTTGGTGATACCCATCGCATTGATGGGATATGCAGCCTTATCGGTCGAGAGGCAGATCACGCACTTCACACCGGCGTCAATAGCGGCATCCAGTGTGTTGTCCGTTCCAATCACATTGGTCTTCACGGCCTCCATTGGGAAGAACTCGCAGCTAGGCACCTGCTTCAGCGCGGCAGCGTGAAACACATAGTCCACGCCCTTCATAGCGTACTTCAGCGTACTCTTGTTGCGCACGTCGCCGATGTAGAACTTAATCTTGTTGGCCACCTCCGGCATACGCGCCTGGAAGTCGTGACGCATATCGTCCTGCTTCTTCTCGTCGCGGGAGAATATACGAATTTCTCCAATATCTGTACGAAGAAAACGATTTAAAACGGCATTGCCGAAACTGCCAGTACCACCGGTAATGAGCAGCGTCTTGTCTTTAAAAACTGACATAATTAAATATTCTCTAATTTGTTATTATCTATTTTATTTCAATTATATATTGATAGACGAATCATCAATACACATTAGTACACAACTATAAGATTAATTTATGAAAAAAAATGAAGTTGATTCTATTGTACTATCTATTTTTAACTGCCCCCCAAAAAAGACTTGTCATATTAATATGACAACCTGACAAAATGTCAGATTATCGTAAACAAAAACAATGATTTGTCCGTTGGAATGATTTTTGCTATTTTTATATAAGTACGCCTCACTTACAAAGTAACCAAAGTTGACCGTGGTTGGAATGGTCTTCAAAACTAAAGCTATTGTAATATGGTAAAAGTAAAAAATTTACACAACACTAGCGACAGGAAACCTAAGAATTACAGTTCTTGGAAAGAGTTCTGGAAAGCGAAAATGGGCTATTGGCCAAGCGATTGTTCTGCAAGCGACTGCAGTGCATCTGCCGAAGTTGGAGCTCATGTCAAAAAAGTCGGGAGTACGGACAATAAATGGTACATTGTACCCTTGTGTTCTGGCTGTAATAAACGTACTGACGAGTTTAACGTTCCTGAGTACAGACTAGTTCCTGTTAACGACAATGACTAAATTTAGTCAACAAGGGTAACTCTTCCACAGTTACCCTTATTTTATAGAAACTCGGATAACTGATAAACTTTAATTAGTTCCATCAAACGGATACATCGTGGCGGTTGTGTCGTTGTTGATGTCGGCACGTTTCAGAACTTTCATCACTGTTATCCATATCACCCTAATGTCTGTACACAAGGTACAGTGATCCACATACCAAACGTCAAGTTCAAATCGTTCCTTCCAACTGATGGTATTGCGCCCATGACATTGTGCCCATCCACTGATGCCTGGTCGCACCTCATGACGACGGGCTTGCTCAGGAGAGTACAATGGCAAATATTGAGGCAACAACGGACGAGGCCCAATCAACGACATATCACCTTTGAACACATTGATAAGCTGGGGCAACTCATCAATAGATGTTGAGCGCACAAACTTGCCCACCTTAGTCAACCGCTTTTCATCTGGTAACAGCCTCCCTTCCGAATCTCGCTCATCCGTCATAGTCTTGAACTTTATAACCTTGAAAATATTGGCATTCTTGCCAGGACGGTCTTGCGTGAAGAACGCACCCGCCCCCTTATTGGCGAAGTGCAAAAAGATGGTTACTATGATAAGGAACCATCCTATGAGCAGCAATGCTATGCCTGAAATGAGAATATCTAATACTCTTTTGAAAAAGTGCTTATACATTTTCTGTAAAGTTTACAGGTTAAAGTTTAGAGTTTAAAGAATTAAGTTCTACCCTATTCGTATCTAACCTTTACAATGGCTCATGATAGCGTTATACGTATTCTCTACTAAATAATTTCCTTTTAGGAACTGATATCCCTTCTCGCCCATCACTTTACGGTCACTATGAATCATCTTGTCCAGAATGGCAGTAAAGGCTTCCACCGAATTGCTTTCGCACCAGTAGCCAAAGCCGTTTGCCTCGGCTATTGGGCCCATATCACAGTTGGGGTCGGTGGCGCAAAGCACCGGCATTTTGTTCTCCAAATAGCTTAACAAACGCGAGGGGAAGTTGGGAATGGTAAAACGGTGGTCGAGGAAGATGAGACCTACATCGCAAGTATTAACCAAAGCATCATAGTCAGCCTTTGGCAACCCTTGCATCAGCGTCACGCAAGGGTTATCGTTATGATTCAGGTTATCGTACCAAGCCTTCAATCGAAGAAATTCCGTGCCAGAACCCACTACCACGAAGTGACAGTCTGTACGTCTCTTGATGGCATCAAGACATTTTAACAAGAACGGGATGCCTTGGGGTTTACCAAGATTTCCACCATAGATAAACACCGGCTTATCCGTTGGAATGCCATACTTTTCTCGAATTGAAATCTTTTCAGCGTTTTCGACGCTTTTGCTTTGACTCAATTCAATACTATTCGGAGCCACCTCCACTTTTTCAGCAGTAACTTCCGGGTTATGTTTCAACACAAATTCCACATTTGCGGGACTCATGCAGCCAATATAGTCCGATACTCGATAAAGCGCTTTTTCCTTACGACGGAAGAATTTATACAGGATTCCCTTAGGTCCGGAAGTTGACATCATACCAATGTCAACAGCGTTCTGCGGGAAGATATCCTTCAGCAGCAAGTATGACTTAGCTTGAGGATTGTGTTCTTTTAAATATTTAACTGCCCCCATCAAAGTGATAGGTGGAGTGCTGTACAAAAATAGGTCAAACTTCTCCTTGCCCCAAAACTTGCGAATTGCACTCTTGAATTGGCTTTCCACCCTAACCTGGCCAATACCCTTCTCAACGACATTGGTCTTGGTAAGATTCAATGTACGCACACCTAGAAAATGGGCTCCATCGGACTCAAAAGCCTCTGTTGGTTTACCATGTCGACGTTCACGCGGAAAAACCACATACACTTGGTGGCCTTGGTTCGCAAAATATCTAAGAAGATCCTGATAAATACCACGATCTTTAAGCGATGGCATCTGAACCATCGTAAGAAAAACAATGTTCATTTTGTCTGTTTTATTTTTCAAACAAGACTATACTTTTCAATAAATCCAAAGTCTTTCCCACTTCGATCTGCGAATCGTGGAAACGCACCTTGTCATCAGCATCCAATTCTAACTCTATTATCCTCTCAACACCATTCTTACCCAAAATTACTGGCACGCCAAGATAAATATCATTATAACCATACTCACCTTTAAGATATGCGCAAGCAGTAAACACACGACGTTGGTCGCAAATCACCGCTTCCACCATTTCGCATACTGCAGCTCCTGCGGCAAACCAACCAGAGCGACCAAGATAATGGATAATCTCTTCACCGCCCAACTGGGTTCGATGGATAGCTTCCTGAACCTTCTCCTCGCTCAGCAGGTTGCGGATAGGTATACCACCTATAGTAGTGTAACGGGGCATGGGGACCATACTCTTACCATGACCGCCAAGGATGAGGGCCTGAATGTCTTTTGTAGACACATGCAGAGCTTCAGCGACAAAGGACTTATAACGAGCCACATCCAACTGTCCGCTCATTCCCAACACACGGTTGGATGGGAAAACACAGCTCTTCCATGCGCAATAGCAGAGAACGTCAAGAGGGTTACTCACCACCACTATCACGGCTTCAGGTGAATATTTAGCCACTTGCTGGCTCACGTCACGGACGATACCAGCATTGGTTGCTATCAAGTCGCTGCGCTCCATACCGGGCTTACGAGTGATACCAGAAGTTATGACCACCACATCGCTATTGGCTGTTTGTGAATAGTCAGCAGTATAACCCTTAATAATAGTGTCAAAGCGCTTTAGGGCAGCACTTTGTCGCAAATCCAAGGCTTTACCTTCAGCAAGGCCAGTTTTAACATCTACAATAACGATTTCGTTAACAAAATCTCTATCGGCCAAGCAGGTGGCGCATGAAGCGCCCACTTCGCCTGCTCCTATAATCGATACTTTACTCATCAGTCTATATTTAGTCGATTTGATGGCCAGAGAGGATTGTTTTCCCCGCGGCTAATTTCAGTATTCTCTCTAAAGATATTTTCGCTAATTCTTTATCAGCTCTTGGTAGTCTTGTATTTGCTCCTACTCCAGGGATATATGCATCTCCTGTAAATATCAAGTCACCCATTACCATCGTCAAGCAACCGGGGTTATGGCCTGGAGTTTCGTAGAAGACCATTTCAAGTTCTCTGTCAAAGAGGCACATACGATCTCCTTCATGCACCACAATCACATTATCGCTTTCAAATATTATTGGCGTACCATGATACCTCGACATGTTAAGTTTATCGGAAGCCAGGGCTTGCTTTGCATACTCGCAAACAATTACCTTGCAACTCGGGAAATGCCCCATAAGCGCCTCTAAACCATAGATATGATTAAAATGTGCGTGTGTTAAAAATACGCCCTTTATTATTGCTTTTAGTGGTAAAAGATTTAAAATCGGTTCTATGTCACCAATGTCTACCAACCAATAATCCAAGCTTCCGTCTTTATGAAGAATATAAGTATTAGAGTTAAAGATTTGGTTGACAATCCGTTCAATTATCATTTCAGTTCGTTGTTGAACCCCTTCCACTCTTTATATTTTTGAGGTAATCCGGCAAAAGCAGTATATGGATTATAATTCAGAAAAACGCCTTTGTCTAAAGAATCAATCTTACACATTTCATCCTGAGATAATTCAAAGTCAAATATTGAAATATTTTCTATTAGGTGATTAGAATTCCATGTTTTGGGTATAATAATGATATTCTGCTGAATAAGCCAACGCAAAATAATTTGAGCCACTGATTTCCCATGTGCAAAAGCCATCTGCTTAAGTATTTCATTCTCCATTATTTCTTTTCGAGGTTCATTGGAGCGGAAATGACTAAATGTTGACATAGCCTCCACTGCAATACCCAAATCATGACAATATTTAATTAGTTTTTTCTGTGTATTTAAAGGACTTATTTCGAATTGATTAACTGCAGGAATCACATCAGAAACTTCTTTTAATGCCTCTAAATGAGGGGGAAGACAAGAACAAACACCAATGGCCCTAATCCTACCTTGATGATATAAATCTGTCAACACCGAATACATCTTTCTATACATCTTCCACGGCCAATGGACGAGAAACAAATCAATATAGTCGGTGTTAAGATTCCTAAAAGACTCTTCTATAGCGCTTTTTATTGAACACCTTCTGATGTTGAATATTCGATGCTTTCCATACTTATAGCCACCGAAAAATAAAGCATCGGCATTTACTTTTGTTGTCAAAAACACATCCTCTCTGTTGATTCCATTTTCTTTTAATGCCTTAGCAATGTCGCATTCATTATGATAACGCCAAGCAGTATCAAATTGTCGATATCCCATCTCATAGGCTTCAGCTATTGTTCGACACAGTTCTTTTTGCGGAATCAAAAAAGTACCCAAGCCCATTTGTGGCATTGTTACTCCATTATTCAGAGTAATCACGCTGTCTTTATTATAATTCATATTATCTAATTTAGTATCCCAAAGAAATTGCTGATGACAACAAATTGGGACGATGTTTCATTACAAATTCTATTACTTCCTCTGTTCTATCACCAAAAATTGGTTTGTGAGCACTGAGTTGTTCTATGTAAATACCTGGAGAAAAAAGATTTACTTCAATTAACAATGGTTTTTGATTTTCATCAAAGGTCACATCCCAGCCAACAAAACCACACTGAGGTAAATAATGGACATGGGTATCTTTAACAAATGCTATTAACTCCTTGATTTCTTCTATCTTTGCATTTTTAAATACAACACCCGTGTCTGATTTATAATGAAAATTCATCCATTTATCATAACCAAATTCTTCAAACGAACCGTCTTCATTAACACCTATAAAAATATTCCCTGCAATACCATTGTCAATAACATTTTCCCCAACGCCACATCTGAACATTATCGTGCACAAAGAACATCTTCCGTTAATAAAAAGTGTAGAAATCCTAAATGTGTTCAGAGATTTTTTACTATAAACACTAGTAAGGCACGATTGCTTTGCTACTTTTTGTACAATGAAGTTGTCATTTTTGAATGCTTGCCTTATTTTTTCGACCGAAACATCTTCACCCTTTTTGATAAACAAACATCCCTTTCCTTGATTAGAAAAAACAGATGCCTTACAGAATTTATCATCATCATAGTTCTTTAATATTGTATTAGCCTCTATTTCCATAATCGGCTCCATATTTCCATCGAAACAATTCCCATTTATGCAATTCACAATTATATCCGGTTGATTAACACCTCTTAAAACGGTGTTATATAAACCCTTATGCTCGTATCCTATTACATTAACTGGCAAATTAAGAGCACGAACAACATAAGAATTAAAAATATCCTCTGCTAAATAATTTGGATTTATCCAGGCCCCATACGTTTTAATCAACTCATAAAACCTACCATTGTTTTTTGTAATAGGCATTATCTTTCCCCACACTTGATTCAACTGCAATAATTCTTCTTTAGTTAGCTTTTCCGTTGCAGCCTGGTTATTCAATCCTGCTCTAATAACGGCTTTTCTTCTTCTTTTAATGAAAAACCTGGTCATTAATTCAAACAGCATTGCGCGAAACTTCCTTTTCATATAAAAATCAGATTACAATAATGACATTATTTTATCATACATGCCTTCCATAGTACACATCTGTGTTACCCCTTCATCAGGAGGAATATTACCTTCTAATAAATCAAGGCCTTTTGTGGTTATTGCAATATCCCAACCTACATATCGAGCTTCAGGCACCTTTAGTGAGGCTTCTTTAGCTAACTTAATTACATTATCCCAATGGGGTATTTGACATCCAATCAAAAACACGCCACTATTTGGGTGAACCGAATATGAGTATCCAGAATGATTCTTGGCTTTTGTGTCTATAATTCCATATTGTTCATCAATATGACATACTATACCCCCAGTACAAACATTGTCAGTAATTGCATCACTTACACCCGTCCTTAAACATGTTGCTAAAATATGGATATTGCTATCTTTATCCAGACAAGTTATCACTCTTATGGTATTTAGGGAAGGTGGATTAAATCGTTTTACTTCGGGAACATTCTCAAGAATTTCTTCTACAATATAATGTTTATCCTCTTTAATTTCTGTTAAAAAAGAATTTAATTGCGATTGATCTTTAAAAACCACCTTATGAATTCCTATTCCCATGCAAGAATCAACCGGTTTAACAATTACTTCTCCTTGAGACTCGATGAATCTTATTATATTGTCTTGACTCTCTTTTCTGGTATCCATCCATTTTCGAAGAATGAACTGCTTAAATTCTTCGTTAAACGATGATTTATCTAGAAAAAGCTTATGAGCAGATTTACTAAATAAATGCCATAATCTTTCGTTTCGATAGAATGTAATAAAACGTCGTCTTCCTTTTCTATTCAAATCATAAAAATGAAATGAAACATAATTAGAAAAGTCCGCACCATAAGCGATAAAACAAAACACTAGATCAACCCATGCTGTAAAACGAGTTTTCTTATATTTTTTATCAACTAAGAAAACCGAATCTTTCCACAAGCTTCGTATTATGGAAAAACCTTTCTTTATGTATCTTAAATACTTCATAAATACTCCAAAAACTAATATTCCACCAGTTTAGACACAACTATATTATCCACATCAAACTCCATTGTAGCCCACGCAAGTCCAACTCCAAAACCACAAGCCACACAATGATTAGTTTTTGTTCGAAGTTTTTCTGCACATTGGGTTACCATAGTCAGCGGTATACTTGCACTGGTAACATTGCCAAAATCAGTTATGCAATATGGAACCTTTTCGGCCGACACTTTCAACGATTTGCGAATCTTCTCGTCAATAAATTTATTTGCTTGGTGCAACAGTAGGTAATCAATCTTTTCAAGGTCAACATTGAATACTTCAACCAATTCTTTAATAGAACGTGGAGGCTGTTTGATTGCAAAACCAAACACATCCATACCCCTAACGACCATATCAGTACCCTTACGGATTACTCCGGGCTCAATTTCAACTTCTTTAAGTGATTCAATGGTTGTAGGATTTCGCATACCACCATAAGGAGCCATAACCGCCTCAGCTCCTGAGCCATCAACTCCAAAAACAAAGTTATACGGCTTATTATACTTTTCGTCAAACTCAAGAGCGGTTACGGTTGCTGCATCACCAAATAGAGGCCGAACCGTACGATCTTTGGGATTTCGATTGCGAGTATTGGTTTCAGCAGCTATCAATAGGCCTTTTTTGAATGTTCCATGCGACATCATGCTGGTTATTACACTCACACCATAAACCCACCCCGAGCAACCTAATGGCAAATCCATTACATAACAATCCTCGCGAAGACCCAAACGATCCTGAAGTATGCAGGATGTTTGCGGAGCTATATAATCACGTGAAGTGCAGACGTAAAAAAGACAATCTACGTCTTCAGGATTCCATTTCATATCAGAAAGCAATTGTTCGATTGCCTTTACTGACAGGTCGGAAGCAGTGCATTCAGCAGCCGCTTTGCGGTGACGCTCTATTCCAGTACTCGCTATCACTTTTGCCGCTTCACTTTCATCAGCAAAAATAGGTAACTTTAAGTTTTCTTCTATTGTTGAAGGCACGCACGCTGACATTCCCACAATGCGCACCTTTGTTGTTGTTAGCTGTGACATAAAGATTATTTCTTTAGCTGTAAGCGTTGTTTCTTTCCACTTGATGTTTTCGGGATTTCATCAATCCATTCCCATTGCACGGGTATTTTGTATGCTTCAAGTTTTCCTTCAATTCTATGACGAATCTCTTCGAGTGAGAGCGTACAACCTTCCCTTTGCACGTAACATTTAGCCACTTCCCCCAATACACCATCGGGGTCTTCCACTCCAATGCAAATGCAGTCTTCTACTCCATCGAGTAAATTGATGGCATCCTCGATTTCTACTGGGCTAACTTTTTTACCACCAATATTGATGATTTCTTTTTTACGACTGACAAGATAAAGCCATCCATCAGAATCACGATAGCCACAGTCACCCGTACGGAAGAAGTCGCCAAACCACGCTTCACGGTCAGCCTCCTTCTGATAGTAACCACTCATGACCATATTGCCTTTAACACACAACTCTCCGCTTTCGCCGTCAGGCAGTTCTTTTCCGTTGTCATCGAAGATGCGGATGTCAACTTTATCACAAACCGGTTTTCCAATGGTACCCAAACGATCACGACACTCATGGAATTCCATAAATGCAGAGCGAGATGCCTCAGTTAAACCGTAATGCATACAAATACGGGTATTCGGGAACAATTCGCATAATTCTTCCTTTGAAGGGAGCGGCATGGCCGCAGAACCTATCTCAATATATTTTATTTGAGGCGCATATTTAGAAATACGCGTTCCACTAAACTTTCTTATATAGGCCCAAACAGCAGGTACCATGCCAAAACCAGTGGCATTATACTGCTCAATGGCATTGAAGAACAATTTTAAATTGGCGAAGTTACCCACCAAAACCATCGTAGCACTTTTGATCAGAGTGCAACGCAAGCGCCCCAAGCCAAACGAGTGACACAATGGCAAACCAAGCACCTCTATTTCGTTTTCCGTATTGCCAATAAAGTGGTTGATATTATCTGCCGAACCAAAAATATTTGCATGGCTCAATTGAACACCTTTGGGTTGACCAGTAGTTCCTGTTGTGAAGATAAGGTCAGCCACATCATTTGCTGTAAGGGTGGATGCATTGCATACTTCATCACAATCGTAGGTTATATCTTTATAATTGATGCAACGACATTGAGTGCAATCGAAACCGAAAGCCACTCTTGGTTGCATAAGGTCAAGAATATAGTCCAATTTCTTACGATTTGATTCGGCATCCACCACGATATTTATCACACCCAAAGCGTGGGCGGCAAAATAAACGTAGATAAATTCCAAATCTTTCTGAGCTGAAATTGCAATGCGGTCGCCTTGTTTCAGGCCCTGAGCGTGAAGATAGGCGGCAGTGCTGTTGATGCGTTCCACCAACTGGATGTATGTCACCTCTTCTCCGCCAGCCAAACATACGGCCAACTTTGAAGGATGCTTATCAGCATTGGCTTTGATAGCCTGTAAAAGGGGTGAGTGGTTTGTGGCAATCATTTCTTGAGGTTTTTGACTTCGGTAATGATACTGTTTACGTTTGTGAGATCGAAAAGATCCTCCATGGGAATCTCCACCCCAAGTCTTTCCTCAATTGTAGCAAAAATTGCCAAGTTGCCTACAGAATTCCATTCTGGAATATCATTAATACCCAGTTCAGGCGTTATTACCGAGGGGTCAACATCTAATGCCTCGGCAATGGACTGTTTTATTTGTTCTTCCAATGTCATTGTTTCAAAAAAAAACTTTTTTATTTAATTGATACACCACCATCCAAAACAATATCTTGGCCTGTCATCCAAGAAGAAGCGTCACTAAGCAAATATACACATGCATATGCAATGTCTTCGGGCTTGCCATAACGTTTCAGAGGATAGCGTTCCTTATCTTGTTCTAACTGCTCATCTGAAACAGTTCCCCGATGAATCAACGGTGTATCCACCATCCCTGGGCAAATGCTGTTGACGCGAATCTTTCGAGGTGCAAATTCCTTCGCGCAGAAACGCATCATTGAATTAAGCGCAGCTTTGGATGCTCCGTATATGGAATTTCCTCCGCTATAAATTTGAGTACCACCAAGGGATGCAAGGATCACAACAGAACCCTCTTTGTTGATTTGCTTCTTTTTAAAAAGCAACCGAAGTACTTCTATGGGTGAGAAAAAGTTGATGTTAAAAATATCATCAAACTTTTCGCGCGTGCAGAACTGCACAGGAAGTGTCAATCCCTTCCCAGCACATAGAACAACACCATCCACACTGTCAACCTCTGAAACGAGCCTCTCAATATCATTCTCGTTAAGAAGGTCGGCAATAATTTGTTTATGTTCCACACCTGTTGCTTCCAGTTCATTAAAAGTTTGATTCAAACGAGCCTCATCACGACCAGTGATGATAACCTTGGCTCCAAGGCGAGAGCATTCGATAGCTGTTTGTTTTCCGATACCAGAAGAAGCACCGGTTACCAAAATGGTTTTATCTTCTAATTTAAATGGGTTATACATCATAATTCTACCAAATCAGAAATGAATAAGTTATCAGTCTCAAATGCCACAGTACCCCAAGAAAGGCCCACGCCGAAACCGCAACCTATTATTTTAGTAGGGGCTGAAACCTTATCTTTTAGTTGTGTAGCAATAGTGACAGGTATTGAAGCTGAGGACGTGTTGCCAAAATGTCTCATGCTATATGGGACTCTTTCTGCCTCAAGTTTCAGTTTCTTGCGAATAGTTTCATTCATCTTATAGTTGGCTTGATGCAAAATGAAATACTGATAATCATTATAATCAAATCCATAATGCTCTGCCAACTTTTTAATGCTCTTCGGTGCAGTAGTAATGCCAAATGCGAAAACGTCCATACCCTTCATAATTGTTTGAAGATTGTGGCGTTTACGGCCATCTTCACAATCGTGAAGCTCAAGTGAGTGCTCATTTAGCTGGTTGCGGCATCCACCTTCTGGACGAATAATGGCATCATAGCCAGTGCCATCGCTGCCCATATCAAACATATAGGTACCTTTAAAGTTACCGTATTCGACTGCTGTAACGGTTCCTGCATATCCAAACAACTGGTCGGGTTCTTCCCATGCTTGTTTGCGGGCATCACCAACACAAAGCAATGCTTTCTTGATTTCACCACCTTGCATAAGAGCCATGATAGTACTCATTCCATATACCCATCCAGAACAACCTAATGATATGTCTTCAGCATAGCATTCTTTCTTTAATCCAAGTCTGCCATGAAGTACGCAAGATGTTGCAGGAAGGATATAATCAGGTGTTTGAGAAACAAATATCAGCGCATCAATTCCCTTTTTGTCCCAGTTAAGGTCTGACAGTAGTCTTTCAGCAGCAGCATAGCAGAGATCACTTGTTGTAAAGTCGTTACTGAAACGCTTTTCCTCAATGCCTGTAGCTTCCACAAAACTCTCAGCATCATACTCGGAAGTTGTTGACACTGTTTTTTCAACATTTTTAGGAACGCCGACACTAATGCCGGCAATTCTAACATTTTTGAACTCCAGGAACGCCATACTTATTCAGCTTTTGCTTTTACAGTATTGAACAAATCCTCTACGGTAGTGGCATTCTTAATGTCGTCGCCCTTCAGGGTCACGTCATATTCTTCATCTACCATAGCGATAACACTCAGGGCAATAAGAGAAGACCACTCATCCAAATCACGGAAGTTGGTTTCTGCCTTAATCTCACTGGCGTCGGTGTCATCAAACTGGTTCGCGAAATTTTCAATAAAATCTTTAATCTCCATAATTTAAAATTTAATATGTTTAACATTTATTGTTCATTATAAACCCCAGAGGGTTCGTTTTCTATTTCCTTCTTGTAGGGAACGTCGCATTCGGTACTCTTCTTCTGTCACGATTTTCCGTCCTTCATTAAATAGTTCTTGAATGTAATACTCCTCATCTACACCAACAATCGGTTTTGTATTCTCACAGAGTTTCTTTGCCGGCATGCCGCCATACACACAGCCTTCCGGGCAATTAGAAAAATCTTTATTAACAAAACTACCGGCGGCAACAGTGGAATTTGGAGGCAACTTGGTTCCTTTCTGAACAGTGGCCCTATTCCCTATCCAACTATTATCCCCTATGATAATTTCTCCTGCTTTCTTTTCGATATATCCATCCCGAACAAGATAGTGAAAATTCGTATCAATAATCTGTGTTTCCCATCCGCATATCACATGGTCACCCAATTCAATGTAATGCTCAGAATAAATCTTTCCTCGTGTATTGAGCAAACAATTGTTCCCTATTTTCACTGTAGCATTATCTGCTATTGCCAAGTTCGTACCATTACCTAAAAATGTGTGCTTACCCACTTTCAATTTACCTCTGATATTCAAATAGGTTGGCATAGACCGCTCGTAACCCGTCATATAAGTTCTTACCCCCCCCAGTCGCAAAATTCCAGGTTTTACAGAACAGGTAAAGTTTATACATTTTTTGGGAGCAGAAACAATAACCACCTTCCCATAACAGAATACCGGCAACATCAAAGCGGTCTTTATATCAAACACCCTAATGTTCAACACCAATGTTTTAAACAAGTTAAAATGTGATTGGAACAACAACTCGTATAGTTTCCTAAGTATCATATACGTTTCTTTAGTATTTGAACATCTTAGCAGGATTGCCGATATACAACTGACCTTCTTTAGGCTTGGTCATCATCACGGAACCTGCGCTCAGACGGACATTATCTCCAAACTCGAGTTGTTGCAACACAATAGAACCAACACCAAAGAAATTCTCATTCCCGATCTTGACTTCACCGGAAACCCGCACGGCAGGCATAAAAGTGTTATATGAACCCACCTTCACATCATGCCCGAAAACCACGGAGCCGTTGAGCACGTTGAAATCTCCAATAGTCACATCGCATGACAGTGTGCAATGAGCTTGGATAATATTTCCTTTACCTATGCAGACCGTCTCGGGGTCTGTCATAACCGTTTCTGGATGTATGATGTTCGGGAATTGAACCTCGGAGTTAGTTATCTTTCCCACAACCAATTTCATGATAGAAGGGCTGCCAATAGCAATAATAACATTCAACTCTTTATCATAGGTATTTAACTCCTCTACACCACCCAGACAGGGGGCATAGTGCGAAATCATCTTTCCTTTCAAAGACGGATTGTCATCAAAGAAACCAACGAGATACCAGGTTGGGGTACTCTCATTGATTCTTTTAATAAGGCAAGCCACTTCTTTCCCGAAGCCTCCCGCACCATATATTGCAATATCTTTCATAAATATTCAACCTAAACCTTAACGATATCCTTAACTTTTTCGTATAAAATGAATCAATCCGTTTATTTGACATTCTATTCCATTAAGGTCTTTCATTAAATTCTTCGTTAAATAAGCCTCTATTTTCGCTACAGATGCGGAGTTGATATCTTTCCGCATCTGAACAATCTTAATGGTTATAAATAGTTCTCATTTATCTGTTAACAGAGTACAATGGTCAATATACCAAATAATTAATTCTTACATCTCAGCACAGTTGATGGCATTATCCCATAATTATTTGTATATGAATCCGACATAGATCTATTTCGATTAAAGTTTGTCTTGAAGTATTGCAATAATATCGCCAACCTTTTTAAGCTTATTCAATTCTTTGAGCTTGAATTTCACCCCAAAATGTTCCTCAACGGTTGAAATCATCAACATGTGGGTAAGTGAATCCCACTTTTCCACGTCATTAGCCGTCATGTCATCGTTAAGTTCAAGTGACGAATCTGAGAACACTTCCTGGAATACTGCGGTAAGTTTCTCTACAATCTCATTTCTTTCCATTGTCTAAAAAATTTAAATTGTTTTTTCTAAAAATAATTCTTTATCATGAGGATAATACATGAGAACATCAGCATTACCCGCTTCTAATTTCTGTATTACTTTGAAACCAGCCTTTAAGTAAGCAGCAATTGCAGCAACATTATTATCATATACCAATACCTGCATTTTACTAACCGGCTTACCACTGGCTTTTGCACGCTCTAAATGTTTATCTATAAGTTTTCCTATAAGATGATGGCCACGATGTTCCGGAACTGTGTATCCATATTCCAACTGATATGTTCCTTCTACTCTCTCCACTTGCAAGTTTTCAAGTAGTTGTTTTTTTTCATTTGCCTTCTGGACATTCTCAAAAGGTATCACATAACCAATGAGATTCGATTTCAATAAGGCTGATGGCATTTCGTCTTCATTATCTCCTTCTATCCACCCGCCAAAGGTAGCTATGGGTTGTCCTTCATATTCTGCAATAATGAAACTACTAATGGAAAAATCACAACCATCTATTTCTTCTTCCAACATTTGCGCGACATACCCTTTGAACTTTTCCTCGGATAGCCCGAATAGATTTGCCATACCCACCATATCAGATCCACCTTTCTTTGCTTCAATAATGGCAGTGGAAAGGAAATCTATGTCCTTTATTGTGGCATCACGGAAGATGTACTTTGAATCATCTATCATTGTATCATCTCTTTAAGTTTAACCTTATCTGTCTTATCATTTGAGTTCAGCGGGAACACTGGCACAAAGTATAATCTGGTAGGAATCATATAAGATGGCATCTTTGTTCTCATGTATGCCAATAGATCTTCTACATCAAACTCCGTTGATTCAATGAACATAGCAATCTCTGTTAAGCACTTTTCGTTATCAAATGCTATACAAACTGCATTCTTTTTCAAATATTCGCGTGCATGATACTCAATCTCTCCTAATTCCACGCGGAAACCCTGAATCTTTGCCTGATGGTCGAGTCGGCCAGAGTACATAATGTCGCCATCCTCGTCCTTATAACAAAGGTCACCAGTATGATAGAAACGCATATTCACACCATTCACCTCCTTAAAGAAAAAAGAACTGGTGTTCTTTTCTTCGTTTTTCCAATAGCCCTTTGTTACTTGGTCGCCAGCGATACAGAGTTCGCCTTTTTCTCCTACAGGCAGCTCATTTCCCTGCTCATCAAGAATAAGACCAACACAATTTGCCAGCGGCTTTCCAATTGAGATAATACCATTCAGACTCTTATTCACACCGTCACGATTCAACTTATAATAAGTACAATAGATGGTGGCTTCCGTGGGCCCATAGAAATCGAAAATTTCTGTATTAATAGCACAATTGTACCAATCCTCCATCAAATTGACAGGACAAGCCTCTGCAGTAAGAATACATGCTTTAAGACTTGTTGCATCCATCTCATCAAAATAAGGTTGGAGATAGCGCAACATAGAAGGTGCCATTGCACCAAAAGTAATGTGGTGGTCTTCAATCAAACCGCTGGCATACACATATTTTACCTGACCGTAGGGAATAGTAAAGCAGCATGCACCTTTGGTCAACGCAACGAGGTAGCTCTGTACAGAAACATCAAAGGTCAAATCAAAGGCCTGTAGGCAATGATCTTCCTCTGTTATTTCAATACCTGTTTTCCAGAAAGAATCCATGAATGCAGCCACATTCTTACGCATCAACTGCACACCCTTTGGTTTTCCTGTACTGCCTGATGTAAAGAGGATATAAGCCAAATCTTCCTCATCAACGCTATTGACAGGCTGAAGCGCCAATTCTGGACTAGCCAGGCATGATGTCTTGAGGACTTTAGTACCCTCAAATCGTGTTTTTTTCGAGGAATCCAAAATTAAATCAAGTTCAACTTGCTCACATATATCCATACACCTATCTAATGGCCAGTTCGGATGAAGTGGAACATAGCATTTCCCCTGAAGCCATAGAGCGAAAATTGATGCATAGGTCTCTATGTCATCATTAATGACCAAACCAACCTTCTGGTTATTATACTCCGTTCTTACCAACGATGCGAGAATACCTGATATGGTACTACCGAAAGCTCCGTAAGTATAGAATTGCTCGCCAATACAAAACGCATTTCTCTCAGGATAATTAGCGATACTGTCCAAAACTGGTTCCAGCACCTGATTGTAGAATGTATATTTCATTTTGTACTCACTAATTCAATCAGTCCTACATTCATGTGATATAAATAACAAATCTGATGATTATCCATGGCTACAGATTCAACTGGCATGAATAAAGGTTTAAAACCTTCATCAAACAGATCCTCCACAGCCTCGTCTATATCATCCACATCATAGCAGACATGATATATAGAGCATCCCACCTTTTCAAGATAGTTATCAACTGGTGATGGCTCACCTTCTCTCAAAGGTGCCACTAATTCAATAGTTGGGAAACCCTCTTTGGTTAAAAACGCAATTTTGGTTCCCTGAACCTCCTCGTTGAATATGGTAGAAAGACTCCAACCTCCTTCAATATAGACACTTGCACTCTTCTGTATGTCCTTTACGGCATACCCAATGTGGTTTATTGATTTCAAATGCTTCATTTTTTTATAAACTCAGGTATTGTTGTATATCCTTAATCTTTGACACAAAATACTTCTTATAATTCTCTTCTAACATCTTTTCTGAGAGTCGCTCTTCTACCGAATATAATTCTTCTTCATGTTGAACAATTATACTAGGTGTAAAGCGAAACCCAACTACCTTTGCGGGATTGCCAACAACAATAGCGTAAGGAGGAACATTGTATCTTACAACTGCTCCTGCTCCCACTATAGCTCCTCGACCTATTGTTACTCCAGATAAAAGAGTCACATTCGCAGCAAGCCAAACATCCTCCTCCACAACTACATCTTTGTCATATTCGTGATTCGGATCTAATTCATCTTTATCCGCATCGGTTATCATATTATGGTTTTTTCCTGGTACTGATACGTGATTACCTGTACGCACAACCAAACCATCAGCAGCGCCAGAATTCTTTTTCATAATAAATTTTGCTCGTATAGCAGAAATCTCAGAGTTTGGACTTAGGAGGGTTTTTTCGTATAGAAATACATTCTTAGGGTTACCTATCAAAACAGGCGGAGTTATTGTAGCATCCTTTGCCAAATATCCAAAATTCCATTTTCTAATCCCGAAATATTTTTTCCATATAATATAGAAAGAACGGATTATAATTATTTTTTTTATTTTTGACTTTATTTTCTGTAACATACTCATATAATTCTCTGAGAATAGATATCAACTATTATTCCATATATCAACCAAATCATTCCATACTTTAGGCATCGAATAGAGTGAATTAACTCGTTGCCTTGCTGAGTCGCCACAACGTCTGGCATACTCAACATCTTCAAGCATTTTAAGAATACCTTTCTTAAGCATTTCCACATCCCTTGGTTTTACGCAAACCCCACAATTCATACCATTTTCAATATCCAACATTTCAGGAATAGCTCCAACATCTGTTGTGACAATGGGACACCCACATGCCATACTTTCTAAAATAACATTCGGAAATCCTTCTGTATAAGTTGGTAATACGAAGACTCCACATGACATCATTGCAATAATTACCTCTTCATATGAAGACTCTCCCTTAATATCTAACCAATCTTCATTATTGGATAAATTTCTTAGATAATCGGCCACTTCTTCTTCAATGCCCCCCATCATTATCACTTTGATATTGGGTATCTCCTTGCAGGCCATTATTAGTTCTTTTATACCTTTATCCCAATAGCAATGTCCAACAAACAACACTGTCCTTGCTTTACGTTCGCGCAAATCACTTTTTTCAATGAGTGCCAATACACGAGGTGATATAGGATTAGGTAGTTTTAGTACATTATTAAAGCCCGCGGTATGTAATGATGCATAAGATTTTTCATCCAGTACAATTACTTTATCCGATAACTCCACAACTCTTTTTAGCATCTTCCACTCCCAATTATTTATTTTGTATAACTCTGGAATGCGACCAAATCTAAAATGGATTATTGTTCTAACATTTTTTTTTCGGGCTTTTTTGAGCATTAGATAATCCTTAAACAATCCGAAGGATGCACTTGATGTCATATGCATAACATCATACTGTTTTTTTTTCATCATCCGGCTCTGTTCTTTAAGAATGTATAAATATGCACTTATCCCCTTCTGAATTCTCATGAATTTATTGGTCAACAACCTCCCTACATCCTTTCTGCCTGTAGATAGGAGATCTAAATCAACATCATCCTTGTGCTGTTGATAATAAGACAAAATATGCTCTGTCCAACGAGCTATTCCGCCAGTATCTTTACCAAAAGGAGCAGCTAGTAATACTTTTACCATTCAAAAAAATATTATTTGGTAGGTAATTCCAAATACTGTCCTAGCTTTTTATCCCAATTTCCTTTAAACGGTCTCATGCCGCCCCAGTCAAAGAAAGTATACTCGCCAAAATATATTTGGCCATCAACATAGAAGAAATCTATTCGAACAAAAGGGATACCCGCAGATAGTTTTGCCGCCAACTCCTTCATTTTTTCAAATGACGCTGGTTTTTCAAACTCCGGTACATGACGAGGGAATCCATGATCTATCATCACAGGATTAAAATCCATATCGTAGAAATTCTCAAATACGGAATTGGATTTTACGGTCATATACATAAAGGTTGGTTTCCCATTAAAGCACCAAAATTTAAAATCCCTCAACCCTTCTCCTGTACCATCATTCAGATAGCGGTCAATAATGATTCTGTGTGGGATGTTTTTGTATGGCCATTCTCTGCAAATTTTGAAGTTGTGAACGGTCAAATTATATTCAATATCTTTTCTCACTTGATCCAACTCTGCTTCCGATGACTTTGTGCAAACGAAAGCCCCACCACTATCATGTGTGCATTTTATCACGAACTTCTCTGGTAATTTATTGAAGTCTATCTCATCCCATCTATCATATACACCATAGTTTTCGACTACATACTCCTGACCAATTAGTTTAGCAACATGAGCCTTAACAGTATACTTATCTGCCAGGTTAGTATACAATTCCTTTCTGCCGTATATCTTAATCCATGTTAGTTTTTCATTAAAGGTTTGTGGGTTGGTCCAATGCATCTTTCTCCAAAAGGTAAATGCATATAGCAATGATAAATATTTTTTATCATCCTTGATACGATCAGAAAATGCTTTAATAAATAAAGCCTGCGTTAAATGTTTGGGATTCTTTAAAAATGCCTTAACAGGTCTACGTTTCAATTTTTCACTCATATTCTTTCAAATTATTAATATTATTTTAATGTAATAAATCAAATAAATTAATCCATTCTTGAGATACATCTTCTAAAGAAAACAATTTCTTAGCCTTTTCCCTTGATGTCATTCCCATCTCCAAAAGTACGACTCTTTCTTTTTTATACAACTCTAATAACGCATCTTTGATTGATTCAGCAGAGTCCCAATCGCAAAGGAAACCATTACTTTCATCAACCAGTGTGGCATAGTCTGACACTCGGGACATTATTATCGGTTTTCCAATCATCATTCCTTCACAAATACAATTAGGAAGACCTTCTAATTCACTAAAGAGACCAACCACATCGGCACTATTATATTTATTAAAAATATCATTTGTTTCCGGTTGTAATTTAATAATAGTTTCAAGCTGCCACTTCTTAACCAATCCCATTGCTTCATCAAAGGCCTTTGTCCCACCGGGGACTATATTTTGCTTTCCATACCAATTGACTTCAAAATGATTTCTGATTTCTTCTGGCAATAATTGAATTCCTTTTATTAGTCCAATAGGGTTTTTTAGATATTGATATGATGCAGCAACTACAATATGAATCTTATTATCTTGAAACGGATGATATTGACTACTCAAATGACCTATTTCGACAATATTGTAGATGACGTGCATTTTTTTCTCATATTGTGGATAATGTCGAAGCCACATTTCTTTAGCATTATTTGAGTTACAAACAACACTATCTGCAAATCTCATTAATCGGCCATGCAACTTTCCTCTATTTGTAAAGAATCCGCCCTCAAGAGAACTACGCTCTCCACATATTACGCTCCATTTGTGTTTACCCAGAGAAGAGAGAATGTTTAAGATATTTTCTGTCTGTAATAATGAAACCACCACATCGTATTTCCCTTTCCTCACAAACTTTCTTACTTTAATAATGCGACGAAATGGAGATTTCTCTATTATCCAAACGACAGGAACGTTAGCTTCTTGTAATTTTGGCAAGAAGAAATCAAGCGGGGAATAACAAAGAACGGTAACATCACAACCTCGCTTTTTAAGAGCAGGCGTTATGGTGCTTATCTGTCGCTGCGCCCCGCCCGGCCCTAGATTATCCGAAATAAATAATATCCTCTTCATTGTAACGACTAACTATTCATGTACATCTGAAGTCGGTCGAAGTGAGTTTTTACTTCATGTGCATTAACAAAATATTCTGATACATTATTTTTTAATCTATCATATATAATATCGTTAGTATATATTTCTGTTATCTTTTCTACGAACTGGTCAACATCCGAGCAGTGATAGCCCAACCTGAATCTTTCAATGAGGTCACTTGGATCTACGGATGACACCACAGGTTTGTCAAGCGACCATGCCTGTAGGAATGTGTTAGGGAAGCCCTCTCGAACAGAAGTACACACAATAGCACGAGCCTTTGCATAGTAGTTGTTCATTTCAAAGAAAGGTATGCTTCCCAATAATTTCACATTGTTCAACTCAGATTTAACTCGATGCTCTACTTCTTTATATAGAGAGGAATCCATAGGCGCACCGACCACGAGGAAAGTATATTGGGGCAATTTCTCAGCAATATCCAACAGCAACATGGGGTTTTTAACTTCCCGAAAATTACCCACCCATAACAAATAGTTATCATACGGGACATTCACTTCCTTAAATGGCAGATCCGAAGACCACACGTTCGGTATTTGAAGAACGGGTCTCTTTGAGATGTGCCTATGAAAATCTTCTTCTTGAAAAGCGTTTTGTGCAACGATAAATTTGGTAAGTCTCAATCCCTTCTTATACATCCACGAGTTTACCCTTGCACCAAAACTATTATCCAAGGGCAATAAGTCTAAATCGCTACCTTGAAACTGAACCAACGGTATATGCATTAATCTGCATAACAGGGCAACATAGAATAAGTTACGATTCTTTCCCCCTCTAGTAATCACAATATCAGGGTGTACTTCTTTGAGTATCTTTTTAGCATGAGAGAAATATGACGAACGAGTCACCAATTCCACGTGGAAAATAACAGGGACCTCTTTATCTATCAGTTCTGTGCTCAAACTCAATGAATGTACTTCGTAGCCTGCATGATGAAAAGCCTGTGCCCAAAACAACAGCTGGACAGAAAATCCGCCTATCTTAGAAGGATGCTCTTCATACATGCTTGACAACGAGGCATTCCAAATAAAACATTTTTTCCCTTTTTGCATTTTTTATTGCGCCCCCAGTATCAAGTATTTGTAAATAAGCGAGAACGGATTCGTATAAAAGAATGACATATCCACTAAACGGACAGAAATTCCATAACTCACTCTATAGATATTATATATAAAAACAATCGGCAGAATCATTAAAAAAACATTATATTTTTTAGTGCCGAAATTGATAATCCAAAGATATACCAAAAGTGGATAAAGTAGGATGAAAAAACGGTTTCCTAAAGAAGGGATGGGACTCAGGAAGTTAACAACAGTATATGCTAGAAATACAAACTTATATAACTTGGCTCCTTGTAATACTTGACCTTTCTGAATTGTAGCATAATATATCCTCAAAAACATTATCATTATATAAAACTTACTCAATACCGTAAAAATGTTTTCCAGCATTCCGACTTGTGATGCGGATGAACTTGCTAACTGTCCCCCTTGTACATATCCTTCAAACATTGAAGTCGCTCCCATCGAAAAGCCAAGAAAGTATTGAATAAAAAAAGTCGAGAAGCCCGATAGTAAAAAACTTAATACAAATACAACAATCCATCCTTTTCCAACCATCTTCCCAATTAGAAGATAAGCACCAACTATAACCAAAAGTACCAAATAACTCAAATGCACCATTGGTGTTAACGCCAATAAAATGTAATATTTCTTATTATCGTTAACTAATATTTGTAATAGTGCATAAACTGCTATCCAAGCCGCCGTCCAAAATCGAACACCATTAATATTAAATATGCCATTGTAGGTAAAAAGATAAAGCAATATTATTGCTGGCAAGCAATGAACATATTTGGGTTCATTAATTAACATTGCCAATGAACGAAGCATAAAATAGCCAAATACAAAAGCTAAGACAAAAAACAGAACATGGTAATTGTCTGTAATCGTTGATACAAAATATGCAATAACATAAAAATACAGGTCTTTATGCATATTATCGTCTCCGGAGATAATATCCTTACAATAGTCTACAAACTCCGAAAATGTGGTTCCCTGTACCATTACAAACATCTGCCTATATATAGCAGCATCGTTACTATGCTGTGCATCGGCGCCTTCAGATGTAGTCAATGCCATACCAAAAAAAAGCGCGAATAAAAAGAAGACAACAAAAGAAGACTTCGTTTTTATTCTAATTAGAGAGTATAAAAAAGAGAGAAAAGGGGATATCAGGAATGTAATAATCTTTATGAATACATCAGAATTATCCTCTCTTTGCCAGCTTTTTGTCATAGTGATAATAAATAGCAAACTATTCTATTGGCTGATTTGCCATCCCACAACTCAGGTATATCTCCATTGGGCCATTTCCCTTCAAACAAAATATCGAGAGCTGGCTTTACATTGTCCGGATCGGTGCCAACCAATTTATTTGTTCCAATAGTACATGTTTCTGGACGTTCCGTATTATCACGGAGTGTCATGCAAGGAACATGCATCACCGTTGTTTCTTCTGTAATACCCCCAGAATCGGTAATGACAGCAAATGAGTGCTTAACGAGATAATTGAATTCAAGATACCCCTGCGGATCTATCACCTTTAAGTTGTCAGCCTCAATTCCTAAATCTTTGAAAATCTTAGCCGTTCTGGGATGAATTGGGAATACAATAGGTAAACCGTGAGTGTTTGTAATGATTTCATTCATCATTTTCTTTAACTTATCGGCTTCATCAACATTAGCAGGTCGATGCATCGTCAAAACGAAATACTTGCCTTCCTGCAAGCCGAGGGTGTCATACTCTACAGGTTTACGAAAACGTGGCATATTCTTAAGCAATGTGTCTATCATTACATTCCCCACAAAGAATATCCTGTCATCTTTTACGCCAGTGTTCCGCAAATTGTTATTAGCAATCTCGGTTGTGGTAAAAAAATAGTCTGCCAAGGAATCGGTAACCATTCGGTTAATCTCTTCCGGCATCGTTAAATCCCAACTACGTATTCCCGCCTCTACATGAGCAACCTTTGTGTTCAGTTTTTTTGCCACAATAGAGCATGCCATGGTGCTAGTGACATCCCCTACAACCAATATACAGTCGCAGGGGTTTGCCATCAGTTCCTTCTCAAAAGCAACCATAATAGCAGCCGTCTGCTCTGCTTGCGTACCGCCCCCACAACCCAGATTAACATCAGGATGCGGGATATTCAACTCTTCGAAGAAAGTCTCGCTCATCTTTTGGTCATAGTGTTGACCAGTATGAACCAAACGATATTGAATGTCACTTCCTTCATTTTGTACTTTCTGAATTGCATGGATAATAGGAGCAATTTTCATGAAGTTAGGACGAGCTCCAGCTATGATGGAAATGTTTTTCATATCAATCTTATTTTTTCAACAATGGTTTGACAATGTCTAAATAGTTTATTTTTACAAACAAAGATACAATATAAAATAGTGGAACAAATATACAAAAACCGACTAACAATACAATCCACTCATTCCAATGAAATAACGTGGTCAAAAAATAATGTAAAGGTAGTAATATCACCACAGAAGGTATTAATACCTTGAAAAGAACCTTGAAGGGGAAAAGTTGTGCAATTGACATCCCAAAGTATTTCGATACGCCCCATAACAGAATAAATATCTTCGCAATCTGACATGCCATCGACACCACACTAATGGCATAAGGTGACTGGATTGTAAGCACGCTAATATATTCTAGAATAATAACAGATATTGCTATTCCTGCATGAACATTGGAATAAAACTTCACTCTACCCGTATTAATTAACAAGGGGGCAAACATAATGATACCAAAGAAATCCGTTAAAAGTTTAATGCGGAAATATATACACGAATCTGTGTATTGCGATCCATACATTGCAGTCATCACCACATCGGCAAAAAACCAACAGAAAAGCAATAATGGATAAATCAACATTGCTGACTTCTCAAATACACTCTTCCAAACAGGAAACATTTCCTTTTTAGGGTCAACCTGTTGATGATTCATCCTAGAAAAGAGCGGCGACAACACAGCAGAACATGCCCCAACAATCATTCCCAGAAACGGTAGATCCATATTACCATTTGAAAACTCTGCGAAAGTAACATTACCATAATATCGACTAATAAAGAATTGATCCGTTGATCTTATCAACACTCCCCACAAGCTAGCATATAACAACGGTAATGAGAATTGAAAAATCTCCTTATAACTCACTTTGCATTTTTCTTTTGCTTCTCCTTTCACGGGATAGTACTTCAAATATAAAGCTAAGGCGAAAGTAAGAAAAGAACCTATGACAAATCCAATAAGTGCCTCCTTATAACCCAAATGGAATATCATAACCGGAAATGCAACACAACAAAGCATTATGATGCGTGTTGCCACCATATAGACGGTCATGAATTTAGTCTTCTTAAAAGTCGCCAAAATTCCTTCGAGCCCCATTGTTGGCATCATCAAGAAGGGTACGATAGCAAAAATACGAATTGCGACTACCAAGTCTGGATTTTTCAGGATATCTGCAGCCACACCAGCGAAAATAAACAGAAGGACTGAGAAAATACCTCCTAACAAGAAAAACAAATTCGTAATCTTGCTAATCAAATCTTTGGCATGTTCAAGCGGCACCCTCGGCAAGAAATACGAGAAAGCCTTCGGCAATCCCAAAGTAAAAACTGTCAGTAATGTGTTATATACATATAAAACCTGCTTATAGGTACCATAATCAGCCTTGTCGAAATATCTGGAGAGAATCATCGAACTGATTATCCCGAATCCGAAGGATGCCAGGTTCCCTATTGCAATCCAGAATGCTTGTTTAGTATTATTTGTCCCTGCCATTACCTAACTAAATCCAAAAACTGATTTGCCACATTTACGATATTGTATCGCTGAACATCTGGCACAACTTGCTGATGTGTATAGTCGCCACTTATGAACTCCAAACAATGAAGCTTCTCTTCTTCAGACATGTCTGTTGATACTGCAAGTATTGGTCGTTTGGTTAAAGCGTAATCTATTAGTTTACTTGGCTGTTGCACTCCAGATTTATTAGGAAGATTTACAAGGAAATCCATCTTGGATAGTTCCATAAGCAATTCTTCTCGTGGAATATAATTATGAATCTCAATTCTATCTCCCAACTTTTCTTTGAAAGACTCTAAATATCCAGGTTTGGTGTAGCAAACGAATTTGAATGGCTTATTTAATTCAACAAGATACTGAAGGAACTTTTCGGGATCCCTCAAATCTTTATAAAAAATACCCGAATAACCAAATGTCGGCACTGGGTTTGGCTTGTACTCCGACAACTTAGTTAGGCTAAAATCAAATCCTTGGGGAATAACCTTAATCTTTCCCCTATATTCTTGGTAATAACCGTCTTTCGCCTCCTCAATAGGCACTGTAATAAAGTCGCAACGCTTGCACCAGGCTCTTTCGAAATACTCAAAATAGAATGGATGCTTCCTAAATGGATTACCCATGAAAGGATCACCGCAGTCAGCTATCCAATATCCAACTTTCGAGCGATCTGCCAATGCTGCTGCAAAATGATTGATGTGGGGATTGGCTATTGTTATTAGCAAATCTATCTTACCTTCCCGACAGATTGCTTTCTTAACCATGGGTATCATAAGAATGTCAGGGAAAAGGAATAGTTTCCCAAACAATTTAGTAATAATACGAGCAAAAACTCCCACATGAGAACCTCCTGAATTGGAGTTTAATCCATGTCTTGCGTTCCCGAGATTCTTAAAAACCACGCCTGTCTGTTTGGAGATTTCAGTATAATCAATATCACCCAACAACGCATATAACACTACCTCATGACCTTGCCGAACGAACTCCTTTGCCAACTCAGTGATTCGATTTGCTCGAGGAGCAGTTACGGGATAGGAACGTCTACCTATTAGTACGATTTTCATAAATTATTTTTTTATATTGACTATGATTGCGAACATAGTTCCAACAACGAACTATAATATATACTTGCATCATAGTTTTCGCAAGCGTATTTATAGGTATTTTCACCAATGAAAGGCAACTTACCTTTTAAAAGAGCAACTTCGTTCAAGACCTGAGTTAATGACTCTACATTTTCTGATTCAAAAACAAAACCATTACTGCCTGGATATGTAGTGGTCCCATTATGAGAGGTGCTAATACATACCAAACCATAAGACATTGCCTCAAGGATTGAAACAGATGCGATTTCCCTTTTACTTGTAAGAATGAACACATCATTTGAGAGATATAATTCCGGCATTTCAGAATGATGTATTGGCCCTCTTAATTCCACAATGCCATTTAAACCTTTATTATCAATAAAAGTACTCATTCTATCATAATAGTCTTTTTCTGAAGGTGTACTATTCTGCCCCACAATGGTGACAGAGTACATCCCCAAAACCTGTTGTGGCAAATGGATCAGAGCCTCTAACAATATAAAATGATTCTTATAGTCACGATACTTTCCAACATCAAGAAGGTTAATTTTATCTCCTTTTAGATACTGTCTATTCAATCTGTCCGTTTTGAAATACATAACAAAAGGGATAAAAGCCTTCGGTGTTAATATCATCCGAGAAAAATCATCCGTGTAATCCGATACTTTAACAGGAGTGTATGATAGCTGCGGTACCAGTAATCGTTTGATGATACGCTTAAGAAAAGTTTGTTTAATTATTTGATTATTATTTATATATTGAGGACTTTGTGTATATAACACTATTTTTTTTACAAATAGTAGTTTACAAACCAAAGTAGCTACCATTGTACAATAATTTTCTTCTCTCATGATAACCACGTTTGGCTTAGACCTTATGATTGTTCTAATTAAATATCTTATACTTGGGATAAAACACCTAATGATAAAACGCTCTTTTTCCTCATAAGTCTTGTTTTTATAGCACACACTATAGTATAATCCAAAAAGAAAATCTGGTTTAAGAACTCTCGGTGTTAAACACGAATAGTCTTCAATTATTCCCTTTCGGTAAACTAAATACTCAACAGCATGTCCTTGATTAAGCAAAGACTCGACTATTGGTACCTGATTTGTGTGGTATCGTGGCGCTATAAACAAGAATTTCATAATCAGATAATCGTTTATAGATTCGTTTTGTACCACTCGATGGCCTCGAATAATCCTCGAGCAAAATCGTACTGAGGGTCATAACCCAACATCCGCTTTGCCTTGCTGATATCCGCGTTAGAATGCTTAATATCTCCCTTACGATCTGGACCATAAATTGGCTCAATGTCTTTCCCTAATGCTTTCACCAACGTCTTGTAAATATCGTTAAGGTACTCTCGACCTCCATAAGCCACATTGAAAGCTTCGCCACTTGCCTCATCTGGAGCTAAGCAAGCTTTGAGATTGGCCTCTATTACATTCTCTATGTATGTGAAGTCTCGACTCTGCTGTCCATCACCATTGATGGTGGGACGTTCATTGTTCAGAAGCTGTTTGATAAACTTCGGTAAAACGGCTGCGTATGCTCCATTCGGATCTTGGCGACGTCCAAACACATTGAAATAACGTAAACCTATGGTCTTCAGACCATAGTGTTTGGTGTATTGCTTGGCCCATTCTTCATCTGCACGTTTAGTGAGTGCGTAAGGAGAAAGCAGATTGCCTTCAACACCTTCCTGTTTGGGCAGGTGTGCTTCATCACCATACACCGAGCTGGAAGATGCATACACAAAGGTCTTCACACCTTTCTGACGGGCAGCTTCCATCATATTCAATGTGCCTTGAATGTTGTTTGCGCAATAGAACAAAGGCATTTCTATGGAGCGGGGCACACTACCCCAGGCTGCTTCATTCATTACGTAATTAACGCCCTCACAAGCCTTCATACAAGTATCAAGGTCCTTGATATCGCCTTTGATAAATTCATAATTGGAATTGTCCTTGAACAAATCCACATTCACTTGCTTTCCTGTGCTGAGGTCATCAAGACAACGCACGCGGTAGCCCATATTCAGTATTGCCTCGCACAGGTTGGAGCCTATAAAGCCGGCTCCACCTGTGACGAGGAATAAAGATTCTTTGGGAAATTTTAATTCCTTATAAGTCATAATAATTATAATCTTCCGTCAATGATGTTTCTATCCAATGTACACTTCACATCAAAGATAACATGGTTATCCTTCAGCAAAGCAGGCACATCTAAGCCCTCGAACTTCTTGTGAGCCACAGCAGCAATGGCAGCATCAAACTTCTGTGCAGGAAGTTCGTTCAGTACTTTAATGCCATACTCGTGTTCCACAATTGCGGGATTTGCCCAGGGATCATAAACAGTGATATTGACGTTGTACTCCTTCAAAGCCTTGTAGATGTCAATAACCTTCGTGTTACGAACATCGGGGCAGTTCTCCTTGAAGGTGAAGCCCAGGATGATGATATTTGAGTTGAGCACCTGAATGCCTTTCTTCAGCATCAGCTTGATGGTCTCCGTAGCGACATACTCACCCATACCGTCATTCATACGCCGGCCGGCAAGTATAATCTCAGGATTGTAACCATGACGTTGTGCGCATTGTGCCAGATAGTACGGGTCAACACCGATGCAGTGACCACCTACCAAACCAGGACGGAAAGGAAGGAAGTTCCACTTGGTGCCAGCAGCTTCCAGAACATCGAGGGTGTCAATACCCATCTTGTTGAAGATTTTCGAGAGCTCATTCACGAAAGCAATGTTGATGTCGCGCTGGCTGTTCTCAATCACCTTGGCAGCTTCCGCCACTTTCATAGTCGGTGCCAAATGGGTTCCGGCAGTGATGACGCTGGCATAGACCTCGTTGACATACTTGCCAATCTCGGGAGTTGAGCCAGAGGTTACTTTCTTGATGTGCTCCACGGTGTGCTGTTTGTCACCCGGGTTGATACGTTCAGGGCTGTAGCCACCATAGAAGTCCACGTTCATCTTCAAGCCAGAGACCTTTTCAACTACGGGGATACACTCGTCTTCAGTTACACCGGGATAAACGGTGGATTCGTAAACCACCACATCGCCCTTCCCGATGACCTTACCAACAGTAGTAGATGCACCAACCAGAGGAGTGAGGTCAGGATTGTTGTCATCATCCACGGGCGTAGGAACAGCCACGATGTAGAAGTTGCAGTCGCGAATTTTTTCAATATCGCTGGTGCAGATAAAACCGTGGTTCTTGATAGCGTCTTGCAACAGGTCGTCAGCCACTTCAAGTGTAGAATCGTGACCAGCCATCAAAGCGTCACAACGCTTCTGGTTCATGTCAAAACCCACTGTGGGGTACTTGGTTGAGAATAAACGGGCAAGGGGAAGACCCACATAGCCCAGACCAATAACACAAATTTTTGTCTCTTTCATTTTTTAATTAATTAATTGTTATTATATTTTAAATTCCATTCAATTAAAACAAAGCGTCAAATGTAATATTCTGATTAATTATATAGGACATCCATTCGTATTTAAAAACCGGGAGGGACGCTGTATTTAATCATAACAGCGTAACCTCTATAGGATTGAAATGATACAAGGACGACTTTCTTATCTTAGATGAATCAACGCCCCATGCAATCAACTGGTCGAACAATAGTTTATATTTATCGTCAGAGAGACGTGGATCCAACACATAACTATCAATAAAGTCATCCATATCCGCAATATCGAAAGCAATACGTTTATATCTGATAGTATTGTTGATTGTATTGGTATCTAAAAGCGTCACTGCACGAAATTCCCATTCATGGTCAAACTCGTTCCGTTTGTTGAAAAACGAATCGGCCAAAGTATCGTTAAACTGACCAACTCCGCCATTCAAAGTTTGATTAATCTCAATTTCTGACAGATAACGAACCTTACCAATCCATGTGTTCGCCATAGATACGCTACCAACATAAACTAGATTCAATAGCTTTCGGGCTGTGGTTTCGATACGGACACCATAAAATGTTCTCGGATTATTAATGTTCTCTTTGGAATAGATGCGCCACATGGCATCGGTTTCCTCTCGCATTGTCCAGCTTTGGCCAAAAACACCAGGAATATTTTTACTGGCATCAACTGGTGTACCATCTTGTAATACGAAATTCTCCTTCAAAAAATAGTTCTCGTATGGGTCTTCCCAACTGTCAGAAATTCTATCCCAAAATAGTTTCCTAACCTGAAGCCAATATTTGAGAGTATTGATGTTGATAAACTTATAAATATGAAGGTTATCCAATTCTGCATTTAACTTATCAATTCGTTCTTTAATGGAAGCAATTGCATTTTTTGCAAGTTCGGCCATTGTTTCACCCTCATAAGGTTTATTGTCATCCATGAGATTCATTATGTGCGTGTCGTAAAAGCTATAATGAACATTTGGCATCGGGTTATCCCTAACGGCCAAAAGAGTCTCACTGTCGATGGGTTTATAGTTTGACATATTCATATTATTATGGCTATCGAAAAATTAGAAACTATCCGTAATACTCCTTATACCACTCCGCAAACTTATGCAATCCCTCTCTCAAGGTTATCTTAGGCGTAAAGCCAAAGTCATGCTCTAGTGCCGTACTGTCTGCATACGTCACAGGAACATCGCCAGGCTGCATTGGAACCAGCTTCTTGTGTGTGTCAAAATCATAGTCTTTGGGCAACACACCAGCACGAACCAACTCCTCTTGAAGGATGTTCACAAAGTCGAGCAGGTTCTCAGGCTGGCCGCCGCCAATGTTGTACACCTTGTAAGGGGGCACAGGAAGACCGTCTTCGCCGGTCTTCTTTTCCGGAGCCGTACCCATTACCCGTACAATTCCTTCTACAATGTCGTCCACGTAGGTGAAGTCTCGGCGGCAGTTGCCGTAGTTGTATATCTGGATTGTCTCACCCTTGAGCAGTTTGTTGGTGAAGCCAAAGTAGGCCATATCAGGACGGCCAGCAGGACCATAAACGGTGAAGAAACGCAGGCCAGTGCTGGGAATGTTGTAGAGTTTGCTGTAACAATGCGCCATGAGCTCGTTGCTCTTTTTGGTGGCGGCATAGAGGGATACTGGATTATCCACGCGATCATCGGTTGAGAACGGCACCTTCTTGTTGCCACCATAGACGGAGCTACTGCTGGCGTACACCAGGTGCTCAACAGGATTATGCCTGCAGGCTTCCAGGATGTTGTAGAACCCTATGATGTTCGATTCGATGTACACATCAGGGTTCTCAATACTGTATCGCACACCAGCTTGTGCGGCCAGATTGACAACAATATCAAACTTATACTCAGCAAAAAGTTTATTGATTAGTTCAAGGTCAGCAATAGAGCCAATGACAGATACATATTTAACTTTACACTTTTCACTTTCATCTTTTAACTGCGCTAGCCTGTATTCTTTCAAAGAGACATCATAGTAATCATTGAGGTTGTCAATACCTACAATCGTACCCTCTTCCATATCTTTGAAAAGGCGATGTACAAGGTTTGACCCTATAAATCCTGCATGTCCTGTTACAAGTATGGTTTTCATATATATTCCGGATGCAAATTTTATTTGTTACACTTTCTAAAGAACTGTGTTTTTGTCACCATTAATATTTTTTCACAAACCTAGTGTCGGTACCATACGGCATGGATCTGTAGGGATTATCGCCAAAAGCAATGATGATTTTCCTCTCGAAAATCAAATCCCATAAAATGCTACTAACACGAATACCATCACTTGCTTTCAATTCATTGCTCTCATACTGGGTATTACGCGAATCGACGGTTCTACCCTCATCCATTGCTTTTTGCAAAACATGTCGGCAAATGCCCTTAAACGAGAATTCAGACTTCTGAGCAATAATATATTCTTCGACGATAGTTCTCAACTCTTCGTCGGTATAGTCAACAGGTACGGGATTGTAATTTATGGTCATCGGGTATTCCTACCAGTAGTCAACAGTCTGGATTACTTATATTATCAAGATGGAATAAGTGCACAAAAAAGGTTTGGAGTTAGACTCTTGTTCAGAAATACTTGATTATCTCAAACGGATGAATGAACAAGTTGGAATGCATAAGTAAACTATTGTATCCTTGATCCACTGATGGGGATGGGAATAGGTTTGATGCAGTCAAAAGGTTTCCATTGCCAAGCCATAACGAGGCTTTGTCAATTCTTACTCGAAAAATTGCTATGACTTGCGAGGCTAAATCATAGTATGAAGCTGATACCTTTGTTGTATTAGGCGTTACGTCACGACGACGAATAACCAATGCATGTTGGGCATGTGGACGTAAGTAGATGGAAGGAAGTACCTTGCGCAAATCGACCTCAACAAATTCTTTTGTCTCAACGATTCCGCATTTAGGGTTTGATTCTGCATATGGCATGGCCAAGAGCAGAATGTACTCATAAATATTTTTGCCCAAAAATCTCGTGTTGAGTGTGCTATCCGACAATTGATAGATGTCACCGAGAGATAACTCTCGTTTTTCACACCTACAATACCGAAATCCTTTCCCCCCTTTCACAAAACAATGTAAGCCCATCCATAACGCTACCCAATGATTATCAACAACATCTAAAAAGCGAGTATTTCCTGCATAATGTTGCAGCAGACCTTCAACACAATGTTTGTTCTTTCGTTTGATTTCATTGCTCAAATAGTATGTTTCGTCATCTTTCTTTTGGGGAACATCTCGAAGTTTGAGGGAATCGTGGAAATAATCGTCATCACATATCTTGTTCAATAATTGGTTAAGGTCTTTAGCATTGCCGAATCTTCTGCGTCGCATAACACTGGGTAGCACTGTGTCATAAAGACCGTCCACTCCTCGGTAATATACATTACCGTATTGTGCATTGACAAACTTTGCATGCCCAATCAGTTGATTAAAAGCTGACATCTTTTCAACTTCATAGAGAGGGACTACATTCCCTTCTTTGAATTTAAAGTTCTTCAAAAAATGGCTGCCCTCTACCCGGCTGTTGCTTGTCAATGTTACAGGTTCCATATATGATTGGATTATTGAAGTGTTCTGAATTTACACTATAACAGCATTGAAAAATAATCTCTCTTCCGATAATACGTTTATTGCTCGTTCTTTTGCAATCTTTTACAGTCTGCAGTAGCAAATAATTAATTCGGTTGGATTCATGTGCCACTCTCACGGGTCTTTGCATCCTTCTATCAGTCGCACCTGACTCAATTCCTACGATCTGCAGACACATAAGGAGCCTAGACGTTTCAGAAAAAGCATCGCTTTTGTCCCACAAAACAAAGAAAAACGTCCCGTTAAACAAAAAAGATCTAAAAAACTTAGGTGTCAACTATAGTAAACCTAATGCAGCCTTTACCAACTCTTCAATGGCTGCTTTGCAAGACACTGTGGTACTCCAGGCTATGGCTTTGAAGGATTTCTTCAGAAGGCTTTTTTGGGGGCGGGGTGAAGTTAGCTCCGACCGAATATCTGTAATCTCCTTAGCTATCTCCTCAAACTCTTCACTGGATTCTCTCGCCACTCTTTCGATTTCATTAGCTATTGATTGCAGTTTTTTGATAGCGTCGACAGGCAATGGTGATTCTGTCTTGACGGAAATGGTTGAGTTTTGCGCCTCAATTATGCCAGATTCTGTTTGAACTATGCCTGCTGTGATATTGTTTATAACCTGGTGTATTTCTCTCCTTCCCCTACTTGACTGGAAATCTAATTTTCCGTTGAAAACTTTCTCATCCAAATCCATGAACATATCAATAATCCTTCCTTGCACATTATCGATGATTGTTTGAAATGTGGATGGTGAAATTACTTTATGGACATTCTGTATTTGAACGTTACCGAGAACTCGTTGTACCATTGCCCTTTCATAGGGGTTCAATGTCATGACCATTCTTTCCGATTTGTGAGAGTAGTCAATGATGGCAGAAATAGTATCTGTGATTCGAGCCTGCATAATCTCTTGGTAGATTTCGCGACCCAAATTGGCAACAGGTACGCTTTGCTCGGATACTCTCAGCATGTTATATCCTTGCTGTGCAATATAGTCGGCGCGTATGTCAGCGGCACGGGATATTCGGTAGTCGGGAAGATTGTGACAGTCAGGGTCATAACCAGTGACAAACTCATACTTATACCATTCCTTCAGACCATCATTACCCAACAACCTAACGATAATCTGTATCTTGCTGGACACTTCTGTCAGCGATTTATTGTTCCCAAGATCCAGTAGAACTTCTTCAATCAGTTTTTTGGTGTCCATTTCTTCTTTTCAGTAGATGTTTTTCTGTTGGCGAGTGTATACCTTGAATTGAAGATGAAGATTTAAGAATTAAAATTAATCGCGCTTGAAAATATCTCTCGTATATCGGGGGTTGCGCCCCCGCCTATGTTATGTCACCCCGCTGGGGTTTTATTGACTTTTCTGATTAGTCTCTACGGAAAATGTCTCTTGTATAGACTTTTTCCTGGACGTCGTCGAGGCAGGAGTCGTAACGATTTGCCACGATGGCTTGGCTCTTCTTCTTAAACTCACCTAAATCATTCACGACCAAACTGCCAAAGAATGTGCTTCCATTCTCCAAGGTAGGCTCATAGATTATCACCTCTGCTCCTTTGGCCTTGATGCGCTTCATTATACCCTGAATTGCACTTTGGCGGAAGTTGTCGCTGTTGCTCTTCATCGTCAAACGATAAACTCCAATGACACAATGCTGTTCCTTGGTGGCATCGTAATTGCTGCTGGCCTCATAATACCCTGCCTTGCGCAGTACAGCATCTGCGATGTAGTCCTTGCGGGTGCGGTTGCTCTCGACGATGGCGGACATCATATTCTGCGGCACGTCCTCGTAGTTGGCGAGGAGCTGCTTGGTGTCCTTGGGCAGGCAGTAGCCGCCATAACCGAAGGAGGGATTGTTGTAGTGGGTGCCAATTCTCGGATCGAGACCGATGCCGTCGATGATGGCCTGGGTGTCAAGGCCCTTCATTTCCGCATAAGTGTCAAGCTCGTTGAAGTAGCTGACGCGCAGGGCCAGATAGGTGTTGGCGAAGAGCTTCACAGCCTCGGCTTCTTTCATGCCGACAAAGAGCGTAGGAATTCCTTTGGAATTCGAATGCGTTAATGCGTCAATGTGTAAATGCGTAAGTGAATCTTTCGAGGGGCCTATGGCGCCTTCGACGAGGAGGTCGGCGAACTGGTGGGCCTTGTCGGTGAGCCAGTCGATATCGGTCAGGGCCTGGATGGCTTCGTTCTCCTCTTGGTACTCTGCGCCTTTCATCACATTGGGAATACCGACGATGATTCGGCTAGGGTAAAGGTTATCGTAGAGCGCTTTGCTCTCGCGCAAGAACTCAGGCGAGAAGAGGAGATTAAATTTCTTGACACCTTTCTGCTGGTATTTGACATAGAGGCTGCGAGTGTAGCCTACAGGGATGGTGCTCTTGATGACCATCACTGCCTCGGGGTTGACCTTCAGCACAGCGTCGATTACGGACTCCACGGCACTGGTGTCGAAGAAATTCTTCTGGCTGTCATAGTTGGTAGGGGCGGCGATGACAACGAACTCTGCATCGCGGTAGCCGACCTCTTGGTCGAGGGTAGCCTTGAGCGAGAGAGGCTTGTTGGCTAAATACTCCTCGATGTAGTCGTCCTGAATGGGCGACTTCTTATTATTCACGAGGTCAACGCGCTCGGGGACGACATCAACACAGGTGACATCATTATGTTGCGCCAACAGGGTGGCGATGGAGAGACCGACATAGCCGGTACCTGCAACAGATATTCTCATGATAAAGTTTAATGTTTACGGTTTAAGGTTTGCTCCATACAATCGCAGGCCGTATCTCCCGCGAAGCCAGGCAAAAAGGTTAACGTTTAAAGTTTAAAATCATTATGAAAAGTTTACTTCGCAAGGCTTTTAGGGCATGGCTAAAGCACCCTCAGTCACATCCTATTTTGATGCTTGAGGTATACAATATTTGGAGATGCAAAATTACGAATTGTTTTTGTTTTAGACAAATTTTCTTTTCACATTTTTTAACCAAATGTTAATAAATAAATATAAATTATTAATATAATACTATTTATGATAACGATTAAAGTTTAACGGTTATTGGTTAAAGATGATTACTGGATAGCCTACGGCTAGAAATTGGAAGAAAATTTTCTGATTAAGATGAAAAATAAAAGTTTGGAGATAAGAGATAAAAGATAAAAGAAAGAGATAATAGATAATAGATAATAGATAAAAGATAAAAGATAAAAGATAAGAGATAAGAGATAAAAGTTAAGAGATAAAAGTTAAGAGTTTTTGTAAAGTTTAATGTTTAACGTTTAAAGATTAGGTATGAGAGATAACGGGCACTGCAGCATGGCGCTGAGTGACCGTTTTTTTTTTGATCGCCTGCGGCGAGAAATCCAAATAAAATCTTTAAAAATCTCAGAAAAACGTTAAACTTTAACCATTAATCGTTCTGCCTGGCTCCGTAGGAGACACGGCCTGCGACTTTATGGATCAAACCGTTACCTTCTCCGGTTTCTTGATGAGCATGGAAAGCACAATGCTGAAGACCAAAATGCCGAGGATAACAGCCAAGGAGGCCAGGGTGGGGATATGCCAGTCGAAGAACTCGCCGCCAATCATCTTCACGCCGATAAAGGTAAGCAGCACACCAAGTCCATAATGCAACATCCAGAAACGGTCGGCCACATCGCTCAGCAGGAAGAAGAGCGAGCGCAAGCCCATGATGGCGAAGATATTGGACGTATAAACGATCACCGGATTCTTGGTCACCGAGAAGACCGCCGGGATTGAGTCGACGGCGAAGATAATATCGCTGAACTCTATCACCAGTAGCACCAAGAATAACGGTGTCATCAGCCACTTGCCACCTTCATGGATGAAGAAGTCGTGCCCATGGCTCTTCGTGGTGACCGGAAAGTGCTTCGAAGCGAATTTCACTATCGGGTGGTTCGCGGTATCTATCTGCTCGTCACCCTTGTCGAGGAACATCTTCACACCGCTGTAAATCAGTATCACGCCGAAGACCGCCAGCAACCAGGCAAATCGGCTGATAAGTCCGGCAAGGGCAAAGATAAATATAAACCTCAGCACGATGGCGCCGAAAATACCCCAGAAGAGTACCCTATGATAGTATTCTTTCTTGATTCCAAAACTCACAAAAATCATGATCATCACGAAGATATTGTCTATCGAGAGGCTCTCCTCGAGGAAATAACCTGCCAGAAACTCCGACACCATCTCGCCACGATAGGCATTGAGGTCGGTCACCGAGGCATCGGGAGGCATCATCCAGTCGCCGAAGAACCAAACCAACACGGCAAATCCCATCGCCAGTGATACCCAGATGCCTGTCCATATAGCAGCTTCTTTCACACCCACCACATGGTCTTTCTTATGGAACACAAAGAGGTCGAGCGTGAGCATCACCACCACGAAAGCCATGAATATCCCGAAAAACAATCCGTTCATAAACAATAATAAATGCGTTAACGCGTTAATTTGTTAATGTGTTAGTAAACGAAGGAAATGGTAAAATATTGCGAGCTGTTTATAACTTTTTTCAAGATTGGCACTTTCACCATCGGTGGGGGCTATGCCATGATACCGCTCATCCAGCGCGAGGTGGTGGAGCGTAGGCGGTGGCTGAGCGAGGAGGAGATGCTCGACGTCATTGCCCTCTCGCAGACCATGCCTGGTATCCTGGCGGCCAATATCGCCGCCCTCGTAGGTCAACGGTTGCGAGGCACCACTGGGGCTCTGCTTTCCGTCCTAGGTAACATACTGATGCCCATTCTCTTCATACTCCTCATCGCCTTATTTTTTCAGCGCTTCAAGGACAACCCCACAGTGGAGGCCATATTCATGGGCATCCGCCCAGCCGTGGTGGCACTTATCGCCGCTCCAGTATTCACTCTGGCCCGCAAAGCGGGAGTCAACCTGAGAACTATTTGGATTCCCATTCTGGCGGCAGGACTCATCTGGTTCTTCGGCGTGAGTCCTGTGCTGGTAGTACTCGCAGCATTGCTGCTTGGATGGTTTTGTTCTAAGATAACAGATAACAGATAACAGATAAGAGATAAGAGATAAGAGATAAGAGATGAGAGATGAGAGTTAAGAGTTAAGAGTTATTGATAAAAGATAAGAGATAAGAGATGAGAGTTAAGAGTTAAGAGTTATTGATAAAAGATAAGAGATAAAAGATAAAAAATAAGAGATGGAGTAAGAATTTAAAATAAATAATAATATGGCAAGAGAGAGTATTGTTGGAGATAAAAGTTTGGCTTTTGGAAAACGTATTGCAAAGTGCTATCGATATCTGCATGACAAGAAAAAAGAATCGGTGATGTCGAAACAGCTTTTACGCAGTGGCACTAGCATTGGAGCCAATATAAGGGAAGGCTTGTATGCCCAAAGTCGCAAAGATTTCATCAGCAAATTAAATATCGCACTTAAAGAATCTGCCGAGACCGACTATTGGATTGATCTAATATATTCTGCTGAATATTTTTCTAATGAAGAGTATTCTTCAATGAAAAGTGACAACGAGGAACTGACAAGACTCCTTTCTTCAATAATAAAAACGACAAAAGAAAAAGATGAAAACTAACTATTATCTATTATCTCTTATCTGTTAACTATGATAATTCTCGAATTATTCATTACGTTTCTCGTCATTGGACTCTTCACTTTCGGTGGAGGATATTCGATGATTGCGCTGATACAGGATGAAGTGGTGACACACCATGGATGGCTCACCTCGCAGGAATTTGCTGATATCCTGGCCATCAGCCAAATCACACCCGGCCCTGTAGGTATCAACACCGCCACATATGCGGGTTACTCCGCCGTCATCGCCGAAGGCTACCCCGAATGGATGGCTGTCTGCGGTGCCGTCGCCGCCTCTCTGGCCGTCCTCATCCTGCCGTTGACGCTCATCCTCATCGTCGGCCACTGGCTGCTAAAACGCAAAGACCAGGCACCCTTCGATACCATCTTCAAAGCTTTACGACTTACGGTTATCGGTCTCATTGCTGCTGCCGCTATCTCACTCATGCCTACTGCTTTCTCCCCCACTCCTTCAGGTATGATTAAGGTCTTCAATTTTCAACTTCCACTCTTCAACCTGCTCATCTTTATCGTCGTGTTTACCTTATCTGTTTGGAAGAGGGTCTCTCCTATCCTGCTCATCATCTTCTCCGGAATAGTTGGATGGATGATATATTAAGTTGATATTCAATATACTGATAACTTGTTGAAAAATATTTGGCAAGTTATCATTTTTTTTTATTACCTTTGCACATTGATTGTAATAATGTCTTAAAGGTTTGCTCCAGCCCTCTGCACATGGTTTTGCTTGCGTCGCAGGCCGTGTCTCCAACGGAGCCAGACAGAAAGACAGAAAGGTTAAGTAACGTTTAAGAACATAATAAATAGAAAACAAATTATAAATATATAAAACAATGAGTAACAAGAAGTACACGTTGGTTATCAATCCTGGTGCCACATCGACCAAAGCCGCCATCTATGAAGGCGAGACCGAAGTTTTCACCGAGAACCTCTCCCACCCCATCGAGGAGATCCAGCAGTTCCATGAAGTAGCGGACCAGTTCGAGTATCGCAAGACCGCCATCCTCGACATGGTGAAACGCCACGGCGTGAGCACCGACGAGATTGCCGTCGTCATGGGCCGCGGTGGTCTCACCCGTCCCTGCGAGAGTGGCTGCTACCGTGTCAACGAACTCATGAAAGAGGAGTGCCACGCCGGTATACAGGGCAAGCATGCCTGCAACCTTGGTGCACTCATCAGCGACGCCATCGCCCGTGAGATTGGCCTCGAGTGCGCTTATATCGCCGACCCCGGCATCGTGGACGAGCGTCCCGAATACGCAAAAATCTCCGGTCACCCCGTCTTCGACCTCGACCCCTCACGCGAAGGTGTCATCTGGCACTGCCTCAACCAGAAGATGACCGCCAAACTCTATGCCCGCGAGCTCGGCAAGCACTACGAGGACCTCAACCTCATCATCGCCCACATGGGCGGCGGCGTCAGCGTCGGCGTGCACCAGCACGGCCGCTGTGTAGAAGTCAACCGCGCCCTCTGCGGCCTCGGTGCCTTCTCCCCCACCCGCTGTGGCAGCATCAACGCCTCCAAACTCATCGAGGTGGCTTGCAGCGGCAAATATGACGAAGCCAAGCTGAAGAAGATGGTCACTGCTGAAGGCGGCTTTGTGGCTTACCTCGGCACCAATGATGCCTACGAGGTCGAGAAGAAAGCCCTCGCCGGCGACAAGAAATGCCAGCTTCTGGTCGATGCCTTCACCTATCAGGTCTCCATGGAAATCAGCCGTCTGGCTGCCGTGGTCAAAGGCAAAGTCGACGCCATCATCCTCACCGGCGGTATCGCCTACAGCAAGCCTTGGATGGCCATGATTGAAGAGCGCATCGGTTGGATTGCTCCTGTCAAGATCTATAAAGGTGAAAACGAAATGCTCGCCCTCGCCATCTGTGGCAAGGAAGTTCTCGATGGCGTGCAGGTGAAAGAGTATAAGTAATCAAGTAGACAGTAGTCATGTAGTCCAGTAGACAGTAGTGAAGACTGTAACTAAGTAGTATAAATAATGATGATGAAGAAAAAGATATTGTTGGCTGTAGCCATTTCAATTTTTAGTTTTCAAATTTCCCAGGCGCAGAACGTGGAATTGAAGACCTTCAACGACTCTGCTTCCTATGCCATCGGACGAGACCTCTTCAACAACTGGCAGGCTCAACAACTGGGCATCAACGGCGAGATAGCCGGAAAGGCCATGGCCGATGCCGCCAATGGCCGTAGCCTAATCAACGATGAACAAGCCTTCCCGCTGCTGAAGCGTTTCCAAGAGGAGTTCGAACTGCGCAACAACCCTGGTGCCCGTGAGAACATCGAGAAGGGCAAAAAGTTCATGCAAGAGATCAGCAACAACAAATCTGTCTACACCACCCCAAGCGGTCTGAAATACCGCAAGGTGAGAGAAGGCAATGGCAAGCACCCCACTGCCACCGATAAGGTAAAGGTACACTACACAGGCACCCTCATCGACGGAAAGAAGTTCGACAGCAGCGTGGACCGTGGCGAGCCCCTCACCTTCCCTCTTAACGCCGTCATCCCTGGCTGGACCGAAGGTCTGCAGCTCATGGATGAGGGATCGAAGTACATCCTTTACATCCCCTACAACCTGGGCTACGGTATCCGTGGCGCTGGCAACGACATCCCTGGGGGATCGACTCTCATTTTCGAAGTGGAATTGCTGGAAATCAATCCTAAATAAGTGAATACTTACGGTACACGATTCCGACTGACTACCTACGGCGAGTCCCACGGACTCGCCGTAGGTGGCATTATAGACGGTTGCCCGTCGCAGGTGCGTCTCGACATGGAAGCCCTCCACGCCGACCTTGCACGCCGACACAGCGGTGCTCCGCGTCAGGAAGACGACAACGTCGAATGGCTCTCCGGTATCCGCGACGGCGTCACCCTCGGAACACCCATTACTTTCGTCATAAGAAACAATAACACCCGTTCCGAGGACTACGACCTCCTCGCCGACTGCTACCGTCCCGGACATGCCGACTACACCTATCAGAAAAAATACGGCATCCGTGACCACCGCGGCGGCGGCCGTGCTTCGGCACGCGAAACCGTGGCACGCGTCGTCGCAGGAGCCATCGCCAAACAGCTCCTCGCTCCTGTCGAAATCCACGCTGAAACCGAATGCTTCAAGGAGTCTGAGCATGAAAGTGTAAGTGAGGACGATACCCGTGGTGGCATTGTCAGCTGCCGCATCACAGGACTTCCTGCCGGTATCGGCACCCCTCTCTTTGGGAAACTCAACGCCCAGCTGGCTTCCGCCATGATGAGCATCCCGTCGGCCATAGGCTTCGAGATGGGTGTCGGCTTCAAAGCTGCGGAGATGAAAGGAAGCGAATATATAGACCGCTGGAGTAACACACTGACGCAATCACACACTGACGCAATCACGGAGACTAACCACTGCGGCGGCATACAAGGCGGTATCAGCAACGGCATGCCTGTGGAGTTCCGCGTAGCCTTCCATCCTGTCGCCACCCTTCCACGCCCCGTCGAATGCCTCACTTCCGACGGCTCACTCAGAACGATACAGATCCCCGGCCGACATGACCGGTGCCAGGTGCTCCGCGCTCCCGTCATCGTAGAAGCCATGGCCGCCTTATGTTTAATAGATAATATACTATAAAAAGGGCCAACATGAGGAGACTGATTTTTGCCACCAACAACAAACATAAACTCACCGAGATCCGTGCTGCACTCGACGGCCTGGTCGAGGTGGTAAGTCTGGCCGAAGCCGGTCTCGAGGGGGATATCCCCGAGACTGCCGATACCTTGGAAGGCAACGCCCTGCAGAAAGCACAGTGGGTAGTGGAACGCCTGAAGGAGTATGATGGTGTCTTCGCCGACGATACCGGCCTAGAGGTCGACGCCCTTGGCGGTGCCCCGGGAGTCTACTCGGCACGCTATGCCGGCGAACACTGCTCGTTCGACGACAATATCGACAAACTCCTCTCCGCCCTCGATGGTCAGACCAACCGCAGAGCTCGCTTCCGCACGGTGATCTGCCTCATCGAGAAAACAGCCACCCACTATTTTGAAGGCAGTGTCGACGGACAGATCCTCACCGAGCGTCACATCTACAATGATGGTGCGGGTGGTACTTCCAGAGGATTCGGCTACGACCCCATCTTCATGCCCGACCGTTTCGCCGTGAGTTTCGCCGAGATGCCTCTCGATGTGAAGAACAGTATCAGTCACCGTGGACGGGCGGTGGAAAAACTGAAAGAATACCTGTTATGAAACGCGTTTTCCCCCTAACGATACAGAGTGGCATGTCGCAGAGTGGTAGTTACATACTGATGCTCTGCGAACCCGAGAGCGGTGTTCAGATTCCTATCTTCATCGGCGCCCACGAGGCTCAGGGAATCCTGCTGGCGAAAGAGTCAGTGAAGACTCGCCGTCCGATGACACACGAGCTGATGATGAAAGTGATGGAAGAATACGGCCTGGGACTGAAAGAAGTGACCATCGACCGCGTCAGCGAAGGTATCTTCTTCGCCACCCTCCACATGACTGACGGCTTCAACAGCCGCTCCTTCGACAGCCGATCCTCCGACGCCATCACCTTGGCCCTCCTCGCCGACTGTCCCATCCTCATGGATGAAAACGTCATCGAAGAGACTGGCGTAAGAATGGATAGCGGCAAAGCCGAACCCGAAAGTCTGGAAGCTCTGGAAGAGGAGCTGCGCCGCTGTGAAGAACGCGAAGACTACGAACGTGCCGCCGAGATACAGGAACGTATTGAAAAAGCAAAAAACAAACTTTGAACCGCATCCGCCCATACATACTCCCCATCGCCATCATCCTCGGCCTGCTGTTGCACCGCTGGTGCGCCATGTTCTCTTTTCTGGTACCTTTCATCATCTTCTCCATCCTCCTGCTCACCTTCTCCGCTGTCGACCTCCGCAAGCTGCGCCTCACCATGCTCGACTTCTGGCTCATCCTCTTCCAAGTGGTGGTCAGCACGGGATGTTACATTCTCATCACCCTCCTCGGCGGCAGCCATATCGTTGCTGAAGGAATTCTCATCGGCGTGCTCTGTCCTGTAGCCTCGTCGGTGGCAGTGGTGGCATGCATCCTGGGGGCCAACCGAGAGACTGTCACCACCTACACCATCGTTGGCAACCTCATGGTCGCCGTCGTCGCTCCCGTGGTCTTCAGCCTCATAGGCGACCATCCCGAACTCGGACTCTTCGACAGCATGATGCTGATGTTCACCAAGATAGGTTCCACTCTGGCACTCCCCTTCTTCCTCGCCGCCCTCATGCAGTTCCTGCTGCCTCGCGCCAACGCATTCCTCGCCCGGCACAACGGTATCGGTTTCTATCTCTGGGCTTTCGCCCTCCTCTTCACCCTCGGACAGACCATCGATTACATCTTCCTCCATGGCAGTGGCCATTGGGACAGTATCGCATGGCTCGGCGCCCTCTCCCTCCTTTTCTGTATCATCCAGTTCGCCACCGGACGCCGACTGGGGCGACACTATGGCGACATCATCGGTGGAGGACAACTTCTTGGCCAGAAAAACTCTGCCATGGGCATCTGGATGGCCAACACCTTCCTCTCCCCTCTCTCCTCCGTCTTCCTCGCCTTCTACAGCATCTACCAGAACCTCTTCAATGCTTGGCAGATGAGAAAAGCCAAATGATTGATTAGCAATTACAACTGTATTATTGTTTAAGCAAAGAAATGATAAAAGCAGCCTTTTTCGACATCGACGGTACACTCCTCAGCTTCACCACCCACCGTGTCTCCCCCGGCACCGTGCGCGCCTTCCAGCGCATGCATCGCTCCGGCATACGCACCTTCCTCTCCACGGGCCGCCCCGACGTGCTCATCCCTCAGATGCCTGTCACCTTCGAAGCCAAAATCACCATGAACGGAGGTCTGGTATTCACTCCGCAGGACACCCTCCTCAGCAACCCTATCCTCGACAATGAACTTCAAGCATGGCTCGATATAGCCAAAGACAACCACCTCTGCACCATGATATTCACCAAGGACAACATGTTCCTTGCCCAGCCCAACGAAGTGGGACTCAAGCTACGCAACCAGCTCGAATTTGAGATGCCACCTGTTGTCGATATCGACCGCATGCGTACTGAAACCGTATACCAGATCATCGCCATCATGCCCGGCGAAATGGATGCCGCCGTTGCCGACCGTCTTCCGAACTGCCGCCTCCCACGTTGGCACCCCTACTTCACCGACATCGTAGCCCTCGACAACAGCAAAGCCCGTGGCATGGAAGCCATCTGCCACCACTTCGGCATCCGCCAGGAAGAGACCCTCGCCTTCGGCGACGGTGCCAACGACATCGAAATGCTGGAGTGGGCCGCCATCGGCGTCGCTATGGGCAATGCCGACGACAAAGTCAAAGCTCATGCCGACCGCGTCACCACCGACGTCGACAACGAAGGCATCGAAACAGCCATCAACGAAATCCTTGCACCATGACACTCGAACAACAACTCGAAGAGACCCTCCGCCTGCTCGACAGCTACCAAGAACTCGCCGCCGACCAGGACGACGACGACAGTTTCATCGCCCGCGGCAACGGCTTCTGCGACCGCAAATACAGCGACGACTTCCTCCAGCTCCAGATAGCTCAACTCACCGCCCGGGCCGCCGACCTGAGACAGAGAATTGAAGAAAACTGAACAAACCATAACCGTCATGACACTGAAAATCATACTTTTCCTCATCATCCTCGGCTCTCTGGGCATCGTCATTTCAGAGAACCGGAAACCTTACATCTCTGTCTTCTGGATCCTCTTCATCATCTTCCTCCCTGGACTAGGCATCGTCTTCTACTTCCTCCTGGGCAAAGACTATCGCAGCCGTCGTGTCATCAAAGCCGACGAACTTGCACGCCTCGACACCCTCCGCAACCAAGCCGTCGGAGACAACATCGTCCAAACACTCCTCGAACCCAAATACGACAAACTGGCCCGCATGATGCTCTGCGCCAACGACACCCCCGTCCTCAGTGGAAACTCCATCCGCATCTTCACCGACTTCACCCCCATGTTCCAATCCATGCTCGACGACATTGCCCGTGCTCGCAGCTTCATCCACATCCAGTTCTACATCGTCGAAAACGATGAAGTAGGACACCAGTTCAGCAGCCTCCTCATCCGCAAAGCACAGGAAGGTGTCGACGTACGCCTCATGTACGACAGCTGGGCCAACATCTTCGTCCGCAGCGAATACTACGACCACATGCGCCGGGGCGGTGTCAAAGTCCAAGCCTTCCAAAAAGTCATCCCCTCCATGCTCAACCGCGACATCAACTGCCGCTCCCATCGCAAAATTGTCGTTATCGACGGCCACACCGGCTATACCGGCGGCATGAACATCGCTCGCCGCTACCGTGACGGCATCAACCACGGCAACTGGCGCGACACACACATACGCATCCAAGGGCCCGCCGTCTCTCAACTCGAACTCTCCATCCTTGCCGACTGGCGCTACTGCACCAAAGAACTCCTCGACCAGCCCCGCTTCTTCCCCTCACCGTCCATAGCCTCCAACACCAACACCCATCCTATCAACAATCAGGCCCTCATCCAGATTGTCACCTCCAGCCCCATGGACGAATGGAACACTGTCATGCAAGGCATGGTGCAGGCCATAGCCCAAAGCCGCCGCTACCTCTACATCCAGACACCCTACTTCCTCCCCACACACCCCATCCTTCTCTCCCTCCGCAACGCAGCCCTCGCCGGCGTCGACGTGCGCCTTATGCTCCCTGCCGTCGCCGACCGCAGCCGCATCACCCTCGCAGCCTCCAAATCCTACTTCCGCGACCTCCTCCCCGCAGGCATCAAGATTTACCTCTACAACAACGGATTCCTACACGCCAAGACCATCGTCGCCGACGACGACTTCGTCACCATTGGCTCCACCAACCTCGATCCCAGAAGCCTCGAACAGAACTTCGAGGTCAACGCCTTCATCTACGACAAAGACATCGCCTCTCGGCAGCGCGACATCTTCCTCGACGACCAGCAGCACTGCACACTCCTCAACCCCGAACAGTGGAATCACAGACCACCACTGGATAAATTCGCCCAGTCCGCCGCCCGCATCCTCACTCCCATCCTTTAATCCTTCCATCGCCCTACCGGCACCGTACTATCTAGAAGAGTTCGTTTTCCATAGGTTACAATTATACAACAAAACGCACATAAACAAAGAATTATGTACGTTTTTTTATTTGTTATTGGCTGATTTCCAACGGCGGCTCTGAGAAATGTCGCTCGAAGTTTTCTTGCTAGAAGGAGAGCCCTATGCGACCCATGCCCATGAGGCCGCCATCCAAGATGTCGTAGCCAAGGCCGCCACCAAAGAAGAAGTTACTGAACCAGACGCCGGGTTCGATAAGGATTCCGAAATAGCCTTCGTCGCAAACCATGAAGGTGGGCGCAAGCCTGAGGTCGAAGCGGAGCGAGGGGCCGCCGAGCATGACACCCACAAAGGGCTGCAGGTGGACGTAGACGCCCTCGTCGGGAGAGACGCCTAGGCCTACGCCGCCGCCCACAAAGGGCACAACGTTGTCGCTGAAGGTGCGAGAGAGGGCTTTGAGGTAGTTGAATTCGGCCACTATCGCTCCGAAGTCTTCACATCCGGCGCCTCCGAGGCCGACAAACATCTTGGAGGTTTTACCTTCGACGAGGGCCTGCTCCTCATGGACTTTGACCTTTCTGCTGCTGGAGGTTATGATTTGCGCATGGCCTGTGGCAGCGATGGCAATCAGGAAAAAGGTGATTATAATCTTTTTCATAGGGTGGCGCATTTATTTCCAGTTGACAATTTTTCCGATATAGCCTCTGACGGTGACGGTGTAACTGCCGTCGGGGTTGGAGTGGATGTCGAAGAGCGGTGCCACGAGTTCGTCGGCATCGTGCTTCTGCAGTGTCTTGAAGGAAGCACGGGCCTTGAGGTTGTCGAGATCACTATCCAAGGCATTGAATTCCTCGCGGGAGAAGATCCATTGGTCCTCGATGCGGACAGGATTGACGTGTACCTCGGCCTGGATGGGTTTGATTTCCGCCTTGGTCTGCACGTCGAGCACACGGGCCTGGGAGTATTGTTCCTCCTCGACAGTGGTAATGACTTTTTTCGGTGCTTCGCACGAGGCAAGCGTGACAGCTGCCAGGACGAAGGCGACGACAGAGATAGTCTTCTTTTTCATGGTTTTAGTGTTTAAGGATTAATAATATTTTTTTCGTGCGCCGTTGCAAAGAAACGACGATGCAAAGATACTATTATTTTTTCAATGATACAAAAAAAAATGGCGCCATAGTGCCATGGCGCCATTACCATAATGAAATACAGCGAATTAAAATTCTCTTGCTTTGCCCTCGCCTTGCGCAGGGTTCTGGAATTCCGCCCAAGTCCCTGTCTGGGCTCGGCAAAACAAAAATTATTTTGCTTTGCCCTCGCCTTGTGCAGGGTTTTGGGATTCCGCCCAAGTCCCTGTCTGGGCTCGGCAAAGCAAAAATTATTTTACTTTGCCCTCGCCTTGTGCAGGGTTGTAGAAGACGAAGTGGTCGTCGATGACATCGATGATGATCGTCTCGTTGGAATGAATCTTGCCCTCGAGGAGCTGGCGTGACATCTCGTTCAAGATTTCGCGCTGGATGACACGTTTCACCGGGCGGGCTCCCATGGCGGGGTCGTAGCCCACCTCGGCCAGACGGTTCACGGCCTCGTCGGTGGCACTGATGGTGATATCGTTCTGCTCCAGCATCTTGGCGACGGACTTGAGCTGTATGCGGACGATGTCGCGTATCTGGCTCTTGTTGAGGGGCTGGAACATAATGATCTCATCGATACGGTTCAGGAATTCGGGGCGTATCCTCTGCTTCAACAGTTCCATGACGGCCTGCTTGGTCTCGTCGAGCTCGTATGGCGTGGGCATGGTGCTGCCTTCCAGCTTCTCACGGATGATGTCGCTACCCATGTTCGACGTCATGATGATGATGGTGTTCTTGAAGTCGCAGGTGCGGCCCTTGTTATCGGTCAGCCGGCCGTCTTCGAGCACCTGCAGCAGGATGTTGAACACGTCGGGATGCGCCTTCTCTATCTCGTCGAAGAGCACGATGCTATAGGGTTTCCTACGCACAGCCTCGGTGAGCTGGCCGCTCTCGTCGTAGCCCACATACCCCGGAGGCGCTCCGATGAGTCGGGAGACGCTGTGGCGCTCCTGGTATTCAGACATATCGATACGCACCATCATGTTCTCGTCGTCGAACAGCACCTCGGCCAGGGCCTTGGCCAGCTCGGTCTTGCCGACACCCGTGGTGCCGAGGAAGATGAAGGAGCCGATGGGGCGCTTGCCGTCGCTGAGGCCTGCACGGCTGCGGCGCACGGCGTTGGCGATGACACTGATGGCCTCGTCCTGCCCCACGACACGCTTGTGCAGCTCGTCTTCGAGGTGCAGCAGCCGCTCGCGTTCGCTCTGCAGCATGCGCGTCACCGGGATGCCGGTCCACTTGGAGACCACCTCGGCGATCTGCTCGCTGTCCACCTCCTCGTTGATCATGGCGTTGTCGGCCTGCATCTGCTTGAGCTGCTCCTTGAGGTCCTGCACCTTCTTCTCGGCCTCCTTGATGCGGCCGTAGCGCAGCTCGGCCACCTTGCCGTAGTCGCCGGCACGCTCGGCCTGCTCGGCCTCGAACTTGAAGTTCTCTATATTCTTCACCTCGGCCTGGATCTCCTCGACGATATTTTTCTCGTTCTGCCAGCGGGCCTTCATCTGGTCGCGCTGCTCGCGCAGAGTGCCCAGCTCCTTGTCGATCTGAGCTATCTTGTCCTGGTCATTTTCTCTCTTGATGGCTTCGCGCTCAATCTCCAACTGGCGGATACGGCGCTCTATCTCATCCAACTCCTCAGGCACCGAATCAATCTCCAGCCTCAGCTTTGCGGCAGCCTCGTCGATAAGGTCGATGGCCTTGTCGGGCAGGAAACGGTCGCTGATGTAGCGGTGCGAGAGCTCGGCGGCGGCGATGATGGCCTCGTCCTTGATTCTCACGCGGTGGTGCACCTCGTAGCGCTCCTTCAGGCCACGGAGGATAGAGATGGTGTCGGGCACCGACGGCTCGTCGATGAGCACGCTCTGGAAACGGCGCTCCAGGGCCTTGTCCTTCTCGAAATATTTCTGATACTCGGCCAACGTGGTGGCGCCGATGGCGCGCAGCTCTCCACGAGCCAGCGCAGGCTTGAGGATATTGGCGGCGTCCATGGCCCCCTCGCCACCGCCGGCACCCACGAGGGTGTGGATCTCGTCGATGAAGAGGATGATCTCGCCGTCGGCCTCGTTAATCTCGCGGATGACGGATTTGAGTCGCTCCTCGAACTCGCCCTTGTACTTGGCGCCGGCGATGAGGGCTCCCATGTCGAGGCTGTAGATGGTCTTCGACTTCAGGTTCTCGGCCACGTCGCCGCTGACGATACGCTGTGCCAAACCCTCGGCGATGGCGGTCTTGCCCACGCCGGGCTCGCCGATGAGGATGGGGTTGTTCTTGGTGCGGCGGCTGAGGATCTGCAGCACACGGCGGATCTCGTCGTCACGTCCGATGACGGGGTCGAGCTTGCCGGCCTGCGCCAGCTGGTTGAGGTTCTTGGCGTACTTGTTCAGGGCGTTCATCGTCTGCTCCTGGTTTTGGCTGGTCACCTTGCTGCCCTTGCGGAGATCCTGGATGGCGGCCATGAGGGCCTTCTCGCTCACGCCGGCGTCCTTCAGCAGTTGGGAGACGCGGTCGCGTCCGCTGAGGATGCCCAGGAGCAGGTGCTCCACGCTGACGAACTCGTCGTTCATCTTGGTGGCGCGCTGCTGTGCCGCCACGAGGGCCTGGTTGGCGTCGGAGGAGAGGTAGACCTGGCCGCCGCTGACGCGCGGCATACTGTTAAGGATGTCATCCACCTGCTGCGTCAAGCGGGGGATGTTGACCTCCATCTTCTTGAGGAGGTAGGGCGTCACATTCTCGTCTTCCGAGAGGAGCCCCTTGAGCAGGTGCGCCGTCTCGATGGCGGGGTGCTGCCCTCCGAGGGCCACCTCCTGCGCCTTCTGCACGGCCTCCTGCGCTTTGATTGTGAACTTGTCTAAGGTCATAGTTATTTGGTTTTAATTATTTCGTTTTATCATTTTATTTTCACTGTCTCCCAAAGCAATAACCATACCAAACCGCAAGGACTGCCAAAATGGCAGTCCCCGTGGCAGTCCCGTCTTTTCCTAATCCCGATAAAGCAATTGCTTGAAATAATCACTACAAACAACCGGCATGCATTCACTCATTGGCTCCACAGGGTCGCCGACCCCAGTTCACACACCTACACATTATAATATTGTAATCCATCGGTAATCTTTTGGCATGTCAGCTTGGGACCCTTTCACTAAAACATGGATATAGGTACAACATCTATCCTATGGCCATTCCGCTCTATTGTACGTCGCTCAGCATAAGTAACTATCAAAAGGTTGTCACAATTCAGTTCTCCTGCGCATTCAAGCAAAGCATCCACTTCTCGTTTTTCTGTTTTTGGACTTCCTAAATCATAGCATACTTGCACCAAACGTGTAATATGCGGCCCATTACGTAAAACAAAATCCACTTCCTTGTCATTTCGTGAACGATAATAGAATATTGTTTTGTCTGTGTTGTATCCTCTGCGTATTAACTCAACGAACACTTGATTTTCCAGCAACCGCCCAAGATTGTCACTCAAAGAAAATGCCTTTGCTTCAACAAATCCGTTGTCCACTACATACACTTTCCGGGGAGCTTTTTTCATTAACCTTAATTTGTTGTTGTAACGAGGCAAATAGTAAAAGAGGTACGGTTCATGGAGATAATCCAAATATTTCTTGGTTGTATTCACACTTGAGAACCCCAACTCTTCTGTAAGTTCATTAGCACTAAGAGGATTGCAGAAATTGGATACAAGATACAATGCAAGGTCGTTCAAGTCTGTAATGTTACGTACATTATGACGCTTGGCCACATCTTTCCAGACGATAGAGTCAAATAATGTATCAAGATAGCTGCGAGTCAACTGGCGGGAAGCCACGACCTCGGGATAACCGCCATTACGCAAATAATCATCTATTAAAACAGATGCGTCGGTCTTATTCTCCTCCCTTAGAACATGTAGTTCAAGTTTGTTCCAATCAAAAAACTCCTCAAGACTAAATGGTAACATTTCCACTTGAATATATTTCCCAGTCAGAACTGTAGCCATCTCGCTTGAAAGCATTTTTGCGTTGCTGCCGGTGATGACCATGTTTTTGCCCATTCTGTAGAGTTCGCTTACCCATAAATCCCAATCTGGTAGATTCTGTACCTCATCGAGCAGCAGGTATTCATAACCGGGATAGACATCATCAAGTGTGCGCATAACAAGATTGGCATCCCAGTTATCAAGCAACTGTTGACTGTCGAAATTGAGATAGGCGAAGTTTTTATTTCGTAGCATCAATAGAGCCTGTGTGGATTTGCCCACTCGCCGGGGGCCGGTAATCAACTTGATGAGATGGTTCCGTAACAGAATCTCTGTATCTTGTTGGTTTCGACGTGTCAGATATGGACGAGCTGTCAACTCGTCCCGTTCCTTCTTTTGATTTAGAATAACCGTTCTCATTTTTTATATGTTTTCGAGTGCAAAAATACAACTTATTTTTCAATCGGCAAAACTTATTGCATAAAATATTATCTATTTTATGCAGTAGAATGTATTTTTTGCATAAAAAATGCAGTGAGTCACGTAAGCACGGCAACATGCAGAGAGCTGGAGGATCCGCATTCACGCATTTACGCATTAACACGTTAACACATTCTTAAAGCGCATTCACACGTTCTGCCTCGATAGAGGCCTTGAGGTATGCCTGCGTCCACTGAAAGTGTGATGAGCACCGCTTTAATACGAATTAATACAGCGAATAGCACCGCTAATAAATGATTATATGTAGCGAGTCAGCACCGCTGAAATTTATCAAATCAAGCGAAAAACGCATTAACGCCTTGTTTATAATGCACTTTTTTTAGTGCAAATTTTGATGCAGACGCACTTTTTTTAGTGCATATAAAAAACATTTTGTATCTTTGCAGCCGGAAACAAAAACGACAACTCACCATGATTGACGATGTATTATACGAGTTTATGCGCGAGCAGCTGGCAACGACAAGCCATGATTTTGTGCGCTATTTATATCCACAAATTGATTGGACATTGCGGATGTTCGGTCTTGTGGGCCCGCGAGGCGTGGGTAAGTCAACCCTCATAAAACAGCATATAATCTTCGAAAAAGACAACCAAAAGGCGCTCTATATCTCGGCCGACCACAGTTATTTTGCCAACCACACGCTCTTGGAGGTGGCCTCGGAATGGAACAAAGAAGGGGGCACTCATCTGTATATCGACGAGATACATAAATATGAGAATTGGTCGACAGAACTAAAAAATATCTACGACGGTTATGGGGCGTTGAAAGTAGTCTTCACAGGATCGTCGGTGCTCGACTTGCTCAAGGGGCAGGCCGACTTGAGCCGTCGCGCTGTCATGTACACCATGCAGGGACTCTCGTTCCGCGAATATCTTGAGATGTTCCACAGCATCAAGATGCCACAATACTCGTTGGAGGATGTTATCGCCAACAAAGTAGACGACACCGTGCTTCCCCATCCGCTTCCGCTCTTTAGGCAGTATCTCCAGGATGGTTACTATCCTTTCAGCAAAGAAGGTGCATTCCGGTCGCGACTCGACCAAATCATCACCCAAACCCTCGAATCCGACATCCCGCAATATGCCTCCCTCTCCGTCTCCACGGGACGCAAACTGCGTAGGCTGATGGCCATTGTGGCGCAGAGTGCTCCTTTCAAACCCGACTATTCCAGCATTGCCAACGCCCTTGGTGTCAGCCGCAATGTGGTGCCCGACTATCTTATATATATGGAACGAGCGGGGATGATTGGCCAGCTACGTGATGAGACTGGTGGGGTGAGAAGCTTGGGAAAGGTGGAGAAAACCTATCTCGACAACACCAACATAACGTATGCCCTTGGGGCGGACAGTACCAACAAAGGCAACCTGCGTGAGACCTTCTTTTTCAATCAGACGCGAGTAGTAAGCGATGTTATCTCATCAGGAGTTTCCGATTTCATCATTGGTGACCACACCTTCGAGGTTGGCGGTAAAAAGAAAGGAAAGAAACAAATTGAGGATGTTGCCAACGGCCATATCGTGAAAGACGACATAGAGTACGGCCACGGAATAAGCATACCGCTGTGGACGTTTGGGCTGCTCTATTAAACAACAACTCCCGCATTCTGCCTGGCTTCAAAGGAGACACGGCCTGCGACCGAAGTGGAGCAAACGCAATCACACGATCACGCAATGACGGTTCCCGTCATCGGAGTGTACAGGTTGACGATGAAGAGCAACAGTGACAACTTCCGCCAGAGCAGTATTCAGGGTGTGATGAAAAGAATCAAAGCAAAAGGAGCTGAAGTGATTGTCTATGAGCCTTCGATTGAGGATGGGCAGCACTTTTTTGGGAGCCGGGTAGTTAATGATTTACGGGTGTTCAAGGAAAAGTCTGATGTGATCATAGCAAACAGATATGATACAAAGCTTGATGATGTATCAGAGAAAGTCTATACCAGAGATTTGTTCAGAAGAGACTGATGGGAGAATAAAGATCCAATGGAGGTAGCTCTGTGTTGAAAAAACACCACCCACACGGACCTTATGAAAAGTATATCAAAAGACCAATGGATTTGATCCTTGCATGTGCAGCGACTGCTGTGCTCAGTCCGGTAATGCTTGCCACGGCTGCATTGGTGAGAGCAAAACTGGGGGCCCCGGTTTTGTTCTATCAGGAGCGTCCCGGAAAAGATGAAAAGATTTTCAGATTATATAAGTTCCGTTCCATGACAGATGAAAGGGATGAGAACGGAGAACTGCTCCCGGACGAAATTCGACTGACAGCTTTCGGGAAGAAGCTGCGTGCCACATCTCTGGATGAACTTCCGGAGCTTTTAAATATAATAAGGGGAGACATGAGCCTTGTTGGGCCCCGGCCTCTTCTCGTCAGGTATCTTTCCAGATATACGGAGAAGCAGGCCAGACGGCATGAAGTGAGACCCGGCTTCACCGGACTGGCTCAGGTGCACGGAAGAAATGCCATTTCCTGGGAGGAGAAATTCGACTGGGATGTTCAGTATGTTGACAACATCACATTTCTCGGAGACTGTAAAATAATCCTGGATACAATTAAAACCGTGTTATTACGCGAAGGGATCAGTTCTGCAACATCTGTAACGATGGAAGAGTTTATGGGAAGTAAACCCAACAAAGAAGAAAACAGAGGAAAGATATGAAAGAACTTCGAATTCTCTTTACAGGGGTTGGCCGAAGAGTTGAGCTTCTTCAGGCATTCAGACAGGCGGCGCTGGTTCTGAATAAGAAGCTGAAGCTTTACGGAGCGGATATGGCAGGAACAGCTCCGGCACTGGCGTATTGCGATGCTGCGAGAAAAGTCTGCGGGATGAGAGATCCAGGATATATTGATGAGCTTCTCAGAATATCCATTGAGGATCGGATCGACCTGATTATTCCTACGATAGACACAGATCTTCTGGTGCTGGCTGAAAACCGGGACAGGTTCGAAGCAGCCGGGATAAGAGTTCTGATTTCATCTGCGGATAAGATCCGTATCTGCC